>Ga0209517_10003490_pt1 | contig 21297 bp, 21 predicted proteins | sample PeaSoiMetSII2010_FD_187695 | JGI IMG/M metagenome (GOLD analysis project Ga0209517, IMG submission 187695) | Peat soil microbial communities from Weissenstadt, Germany - SII-2010 (SPAdes) (version 2) | ecosystem: Environmental > Terrestrial > Soil > Wetlands > Peat | place: Germany...
CCTAAGACCTGAGACCTAAGACCTGAGACCTAAGACCTGAGACCTAAGACCTGAGACCTAAGACCTGAGACCTAAGACCTGAGACCTAAGACCTGAGACCTGAGACCTTTTCCTGTTGATAGCGCGCTCCCACAAAGCTCTATAATTGTTGGCGGGGTTGCCAGGCAAAACGCGAATCGTCAGAATCCCATCAGGAATCGAATCACAGACGCAATTCAACGAGCACGCTCGAAAGAGGTTTAGGCATGGCCCAGATGACGTTGACTCCGGTTGCGACCCACGGCTTGTTTCTGGATGGGAAGTGGCTGGAGGAGGGTGACATCGTCGAGGTGCGCGCGCCTTACGACGGCTCCCTGATCGCGCATGTTCGCCAGGGACGCCGCGAACACGCCGAAGCCGCCATCGCCGCCGCCGTCAAGGCTTTTGGGACCACTCGCCGGCTGCCAGCCTTCGAGCGCCAACGAGTGCTGCGCCAGATCGCAATCGGCGTTCGCGATCGCAAAGAAGAATTTGCCCACACGATTGCATTGGAAGCGGGCAAGCCGATCAAGAGTGCTCGGACTGAAGTGGATCGCGCAGTCTTTACGTTCAACATCGCCGCCGAAGAAACGGTGCGCGGCTATGGCGAATATTTGCCGCTGGATTGGCAGCAGTCGACCGCCGGACGCTGGGGCATCGTCAAACGTTTTCCGCTTGGCCCCATCGCCGGGATTACGCCCTTCAATTTCCCCTTGAACCTGGTCGCGCACAAAGTCGCTCCGGCGATCGCCGCCGGCTGCTCCATGGTGCTCAAGCCCGCGCCCGAAACGCCGCTCACCGCGCTGCTGCTGGCTGAAGTGATCCAGCAGGCGGGATGGCCGGATGGCGGATTCAACGCGGTGTTGCTCTCTAACGAAGATTCCGGTCTGCTGGTCACCGATGAACGCATCAAGCTCATCAGCTTCACGGGCAGCGCCAGCGTCGGCTGGGCGATCAAGAACAACGCAGGAAAGAAAAAAGTTGTTCTTGAACTGGGAGGCAATTCCGGAGTCATCGTTCACAGCGATGCCGACCTCGCTTACGCCGCCGACCGCTGCGTTACCGGAGGCTTTGCTTATGCCGGCCAGTCCTGCATTTCCGTGCAGCGCATTCTGGTCGAGCACTCCGTCTACGGAAAATTCTCAGAGCTGCTGCTGGCGGGAGTCGGCAAACTGAAAACCGGCGATCCGCTCGATGAGTCGAGCGACGTCGGCCCACTCATCCGGGAAAGCGACGCTATCCGCGCCGCCGACTGGGTGCAGGAGGCGGTTCGCGGTGGCGCGCGCCTGCTCTGCGGCGGTAACCGCAAAGGTTCCCTGTTCGAGCCCACCGTGCTGACTGGCACCAAGCCCAACATGAAAGTGAATTGCCAGGAAATTTTTGCGCCGGTGGTGACGGTTGAGCCCTATAGCGATTTCGCGTCCGCGCTGAAGCAGGTCAACAGTTCGGCCTACGGGTTGCAGGCCGGACTTTTTACCCGTGACGCCACACTCATCTTTCAGGCCTACGACGAACTCGAAGTCGGCGGCTTAATCGCCGGCGACGTTCCCACTTTCCGCATCGACCACATGCCCTATGGCGGGATTAAAGATTCCGGACTGGGCCGCGAAGGCTTACGCGACGCGATTCAGGAGATGACGGAACCGAAACTCCTGGTCATGAACTTGCGCTGAAGCGATGCCGGATGCAACGCCGATTTTTTCTGCATCCTGGCAGGGGTCCGGTTCCTCTAAGCGAAGAAGAAATGCTTTCGATTCTTGCGGGAGCGATTTCGAATTGAAGTCTGGAACGGCGCAAAAGAAAAGCTGCGCGACGCATTTGCCGTGCACCTGTTATACTCGCTTGTTTCAGTAACGCGCATCACAGTACTACGTGACGTAGGGCGTACGGGTGGCGTCGCACGGGACTGGCGCAAGCGAATTTCGCAATACCAAAAACTCACAATCAATGCAGATCTTTCCACGCAGCATCAATGCAATTGCCCGGGCCTCTATGGTCTTGACGGTTGTTGCCGCCGCCGGGCTATTTTGGGTCATGGTGCAACTGGAGCGCTCTCCCTACATTACCTACGCGGGAGTTAGGAAGTCGCAGCCCGTCCCGTTTAGCCATCAGCACCACGTGACCGGGCTGGGCATCGACTGCCGCTACTGTCATACGTCGGTCGAACAATCGAGTTTCGCCGGCATTCCGCCCACCAAGACCTGCATGAACTGCCATGCGCAGATCTGGACGAATGCGGCTTACTTGGAGCCGGTCCGCGACAGTTTCCGCACCGGACGGTCGCTGGAATGGACGCGGGTCAACCAGTTGCCCGACTACGTGTATTTCAATCACAGCATTCACGTGAACAAGGGTGTGGGCTGCAACACCTGCCACGGTCCCGTGGACCAGATGCCGCTGACGTATCAGTACGCATCGCTGCAGATGGAATTCTGTCTCGACTGCCACCGCGCTCCGGAAGAATATCTGCGGCCGCGCGAACAAGTGTTCAACATGCGCTATGAGCCTCCGATTAACAACCCGCTGGGCAAGAATGAAGTGGTTTTTGCTGGTAAGGCGTACAACGACCAGATCGCGCTTGGCACTGCCCTGAAGGATGCATACAAGGTGCGCTCGGTCAACGACATTACCAGTTGCAACACCTGCCATCGGTAGGGGCGGGGTTTCAATCACAAGAACTGAGAACGGAAAGGTAGAAGCAGCTAGTAGCCAGGAACTGAATTCGACGATGAGCATGGACGAGCACAAAACGAAAGTTACCGGGATTGGCGCCGGAGGCGAAGTCTGCCCGAGCAAGCGAAAGCAGCTTGACCTCGCGACGGTGAAGGCGCAGATCGAGGAGACGACCGGGCCCGAGTACTGGCGCAGCCTGGAAGAACTTGCGGGCAGCGCAGAGTTTCAGGAGATGCTGCACCGCGAGTTCCCGAAAGGCGCTTCCGAGTGGCTCGACGATTTTTCGCGCCGCGGCTTCCTTAAGACCATGGGCGCATCGCTGGCGCTCGCCGGCCTGACGGGATGCACGCGGATGCCGAACACCGAGATCGTGCCTTATGTGAAGCAGCCGGAAAACGTCGTTCCCGGCCGGCCGATGTTCTACGCGACCGCGTTCACGCTCGGCGGCTACGCTTCGCCGATTCTGGTGGAAAGCCATCTTTTCCGTCCGACGAAAATCGAAGGCAACCCGCAGCACCCCGCGAGTCTCGGCGGCACCGATGTATACGCGCAGGCTTCGATTCTCGACCTCTACGATCCCGACCGGGCGCAAAACATCACTTACATGGGCGATATTCGCTCGTGGAATGCGTTCATGGAAGCGGTTCGCGGCCCCATGAATGTGCAGAAAAGTCTGGCGGGCGGCGGCGTACGGATTCTGACGCAGACCGTTTCGTCGCCCACGCTGGCAAGTCAGATTCGCAGTTATCTCGCCGCGAATCCGCAGGCCAAGTGGCATGTCTACGAACCGATCAGCCGCGACAACGTGGTCGAAGGTGCGAAGCTGGCCTTCGGCGAACCGGTCGAGACACGCTATGACTTGTCGAAAGCCGACGTCATTGTTTCGCTCGACGCCGACTTTCTCTACGCCGGATTCCCCGGCTCGGCGCGCTATACCCGCGATTTCGCCGCGCGGCGAAATCCCGACGCGAGCATGAACCGGCTGTATGTGATCGAGAGCACGCCGACTTCGACGGGGATGAAGGCAGACCATCGGCTGCCCGTTCGCGCGGCTGAAGTCGAGGCGTTTGCCCAGACGTTGGCGGCGCTTGTGGGAATCAAGGTGGGTGAGATCGGGCCTCCAGGAGAGTCTGAGTTCATTAAGGCAGTTGCGGCTGATCTGACTAGGCACCGCGGGTCGAGTGTCGTGATCGCTGCCGATCATCAGCCGCCAGTCGTGCACGCGCTGGCGCATGCGATGAACGATACGCTCGGAAACGTCGGCAAGACTGTCTTCTACACCGACCCGGTTGACGCCAATCCGGTGAATCGCAGCGAGTCGCTGCATGCGCTGGTCGAAGACATGCGCGCGGGCAAAGTTGACTTGCTCTTGATTCTCGGCGGCAATCCTGCCTACGATGCACCTGCTGAGCTTGAATTTGCTTCGGCGCTGAAATCGAATGCCGTCAGTTTGAAGGTTTTTCTTGGTTCGCACCGCAACGAGACTGCCGAGCTTTGTCAGTGGCATGTGCCTGAAGCTCACTACCTGGAATCCTGGAGCGACGCCCGCGCCTACGACGGAACGGTCAGCATCATTCAGCCACTGATCGAGCCTCTGTATGGCGGCAAGAGCGCACACGAAATCATCACGATTCTCGCCGGCCAGTCTGGCCTCACGGGACACGATCTCGTCCAAGCCTACTGGCAGAAGCAGCACCCCGGCGCCGACTTCGACGCGTTCTGGCGCAAATCGCTGCACGATGGATGGATCGAAGGTACCGCCTTCGCCACGAAGCAAGGCAAGTTTGACCTGTCGCGGTTGAATCTGGCAAGAGAGTCAATCTCAATTACCGCCTTCCGTGAAACTGGTGTCTTCGAACTCAACTTCCGCCGCGATCCCTCGATCTATGACGGACGCTTCTCGAATAACGGCTGGTTGCAGGAACTTCCCAAGCCGCTGACCAAGCTGACTTGGGACAACCCCATCATGATCGGCCCCGCGATGGCCGAGCGGCTGAAGCTGAACTTCAAAGACGTTGCCGAGCTCGAATTCAACGGAAAGAAAGTAAAGGGCGCGGTCTGGATTCAGGCTGGCCATCCCGACAACTCGATCACTGTTTTCCTCGGCTACGGACGCACCCGCGCGGGTCGAGTTGGCACCGGCACGGGCTTCGATGTTTATCCGCTGCGCACCAGTCAGACACCATGGTTTGCGGACGGCGCGAAACTCAGACCCACTGGCGAGATCTACCAACTGGCCAGCACGCAGGGCTATCAGACGATGGAAACTCCCGTCGGCGAGCGGCCGCTGGTGCAGGAGCGCAGCCTTGAGGAGTACAAGAAAGAGCCGAACTTCGCGAAGGAAGGCGAACCGCCTGCCGACCTTACGCTCTACAAGCCCTTCGACTATTCGAAAGAGACTTACTCCTGGGGCATGGCGATTGACCTGAATTCCTGTGTCGGATGCAATAACTGCATCGTCGCCTGCCAATCGGAAAACAACATCGCCGTGGTCGGCAAAGAGCAGACACTTAGAGGCCGCCACATGCACTGGCTGCGGGTGGATGCTTACTACAACGGCCCGCGCGAAAATCCCAAGGGTTTTTTCCAGCCCGTGCCCTGCATGCAGTGCGAGAACGCGCCCTGCGAACTGGTTTGTCCGGTGCAGGCAACCGTGCACAGCAGTGAAGGCCTGAACGACATGGTCTATAACCGCTGCGTCGGCACGCGTTACTGCTCGAATAACTGTCCCTACAAAGTGCGGCGATTCAACTTCTTCCTGTTTCAGGACTGGGAGACTCCGCAATTCAAGCTCATGCGCAATCCGGACGTGACAGTCCGCAGCCGCGGCGTGATGGAAAAGTGCACGTACTGTGTACAGCGCATCAGCGAGCGTCGCATCGACGCCGAGCGCGTCGATTCCACCATTAAGGAGAACGATCTGCAGACGGCTTGCCAGCAGTCCTGCCCGGCTAACGCGATTGCCTTCGGCAACCTCAACGATCCGAACAGCCTGGTGAATAAGTGGAAAGCGCAGACGAGGAATTACTCTCTGTTGGGCGAATTGAATACGCGGCCGCGCACAACCTATCTGGCGGAAGTCCGCAATCCTAACCCCGAGTTAGAAGAGTCAAAAGCCGAGTTAAGGACGCCAAGAGCAGAAGCGGAGCGCACGTAAGGCATGGCTACAAACACACAAATCCCCGTGGCGGACAGGCGAGTGCCGGTAATCGCGCCGGGCCATACCTTCTCCACCATCACGGAGAAGATCAGCAACATCGTGCTGAGCCGCCCTGTCTCTCTGGGATGGATCTTTGGCTTCCTCATCGTGTTCTCAATGATGAACATGCTGATGATGGCCCTTGGGTATCTATTTATTAAAGGTACGGGGATCTGGGGCATTAACATTCCCATTGGCTGGGGATTCGCGATCGTCAACTTCGTGTGGTGGATCGGCATTGGCCACGCGGGCACGCTGATTTCAGCGATTCTGTGCCTGCTCCGCCAGACCTGGCGTAACTCGATCAACCGCTTTGCCGAGGCCATGACGCTGTTTGCGGTGGCCTGCGCCGGGATCTTCCCCCTCGCTCACATGGGACGCCCGTGGCTTGCTTACTGGATGTTTCCGTATCCGAATACCATGCGGTACTGGCCGAACTTCCGCAGTCCATTAGTGTGGGACGTGTTCGCGGTTTCGACTTACTTCACAATTTCGTTGGTATTTTGGTTTGTGGGATTGATACCCGACTTCGCCAGCATGCGCGATCGCGCCGAGAGTACCTTGGTCCAGCGCATTTACGGACTGCTCGCCATGGGATGGCGCGGTTCCGCCCGGCACTGGCACCGTTATGAAACGGCTTACTTACTTCTCGCCGGACTTGCTACACCGTTGGTGCTCTCGGTGCACACGGTCGTGAGCTTCGATTTCGCGGTCGGCATCGTCCCGGGCTGGCATACCACAATCTTCCCTCCGTACTTTGTCGTGGGCGCGATTTATTCAGGTTTCGCCATGGTTCTTTGTCTTGCGATTCCCATCCGGGCGATCTACGGACTACAGGACTTCATTACCATGCGGCATCTGGAGAACGCGGCCAAGGTGATGCTGGCCACCGGCCTCATCGTCGCCTACGGCTATGGCATGGAGGCGTTCATGGGCTGGTACAGCGGGAGCCAGTACGATTCGTTCCTGCTCTGGAACCGGCTGCACGGGCCGTATCAGTTGGCGTACGCCGCCTTGCTTGCCTGCAACATTTTCATTCCGCAGGTTCTCTGGCTGAAGAAGTTCCGTGTCTCCACCGGATGGCTTTGGCTCATCTCGTTCATTGTGCTCGTCGGCATGTGGCTGGAGCGCTTCATCATTGTGGTAGTTAGTTTGAGCCGCGACTTTCTGAATTCTTCATGGGGCCAGTACTACCCGACTAAGTGGGACTGGATGACATTCGCCGGCACCATCGGCATGTTCCTAACTGCCATGTGGCTGTTCGTACGCATTCTGCCCATGATCTCCATCTTCGAATTGCGCACCTTATTGCCGGAGGCGCACGTGCACGAGGCGGCGGAGGTGAAGCAATGACAGATTCAGTGACCAATTCTTCGATTTACGGACTGATGGCCGAATTCGACTCCGCGCAAGAACTCGTGGCCGCCGCTCACAAGACGCACGAAGCGGGCTACCAGAAGATCGACGCCTACAGCCCATTCCCCATCGAGGGACTTGCCGAAGCCATTGGCTTTCACAAGAACAGCGTACCGCTGGTCGTCCTTATTGGCGGACTTATTGGTGGGATATCGGCGTACGCGCTGCAGTATTGGGTGGCAGTGATTACGTATCCGGTCAATGTTGGCGGACGCCCGTTTCACTCCTGGCCTTCGTTCATCATCGTGACTTTCGAATTGACGATTCTTTTCGGCGGACTCTCTGCCGCTGTTGGCATGCTCATCCTCAACGGCTTACCCATGCCGTATCACCCGGTGTTCAACGTACCGGAATTTGCCAAGGCCTCTGAAGATAAATTCTTCCTGGTGGTGTTTTCGAGCGACCCAAATTATGACGCCGCACGCACGCGCTCGTTTCTCACGGGCCTCTCCCCACGCATGATCGCGGAGGTGCCGAGCTAGTCATGGGTTCCACTCGCAACCTCCGAAAAGTTTTGCCCGCGCTGCTGGTGCTGATTGCCTTCGCCGCCGGATGCCGCATTGACATGCATATACAGCCCTATTACCGGCCCATGGCGAAGAGCGATTTTTTCGTTGACGATCGCTCGGCCCGCATGCCGGTTGAGGGGACGGTGGCACGCGGCGATCTGCGCGAAGACGCTTACTTCTATACCGGAAAGATCGGCAACAATCCCGGCGATTTTATGCCGTTCCCGGTGACGGCCGAAGTTCTTGACCGCGGACGCGAGCGGTTCAACATCTACTGCACGCCCTGCCACGGACGCGTCGGGGATGGGAATGGCTTCATCCCCACGCGCGGATTCCGGAGGCCGCCGTCGTTTCACATCGACCGTCTGCGGAAAGCGCCGATCGGCTATTTTTACGACGTCGATACCAATGGTTTCGGTGTCATGCCCGATTACGCCTCGCAGATTGCGCCGCGCGATCGATGGTGCATCGCGGCATACATCCGCGCTCTGCAATTGAGCCAGAATGCGACTTCGAGCGATGTGCCGGCTGGACAAAAGATTCCGTCGCCTCCGCCGCAGTTCCGCGACATCGGTAACGGAGCCACGCTGCCCGAAATCGCGACGCCCACTGCCGAAACTAAAGAGGAACCTAAATGACCGCGGCCACAGTGAATAAGTCGGACCTGATGGCCCCGCCCGTGGCCCAGACCATGCAGCAGCGGTCGCTCGTCATTGGAGTGATCGCGGCGATTGCTTCCATCGCCGGTGCTTACCTTGCTCCCAATAGTTTTTATTCCGCCTACCTCATCGCCTTCATGTTCTGGCTTGGCCTTTCGCTTGGATGCATGGCCATCCTGATGCTTTATCATCTGGTCGGTGGCGCGTGGGGCACCGTGATTCGCCGTATTCTGGAATCGGGCATGATGACGCTGCCCCTCATGTTCGTGCTCTTCATTCCGCTCCTGCTGCATTTGCCAAAGCTGTATTCCTGGGCCCGTCCTGACGGATTGACCGATCCGAAGATTGCGGAAATCGCGCACGCCTACCTCAACTTCAACGGTATTCTGCTGCGCTACATCGTCTACTTCGCGATCTGGTACGGGATGGCTTACTTCCTGAATAGGTGGTCGACCGAGCAGGACTCGATTGCGGGCCAGAGCACCTTGCGCTTCCGCGCCGTGAGTTCGATTGGACTCGTCATCTACTCGCTCACGATTTCGTTTGCCGTAATCGACTGGGTGATGTCGCTGCAGGCGCGCTGGATCTCAACTATCTATGGGCTGCTGTTTATCGCGGGTGAAGCTCTCTCCGCCTTCTGTTTTGCGGTGGTGATCGAGAGCATTCTCGGTAAACGCAAGCCAATGTCCGAGTATCTTACCGATACGGAAGTCCACGACCACGGCAAGTTCATGCTCGCTTTTGTCATGGTCTGGGCCTACTTCAATTTCTCACAGTGGCTCATCATCTGGTCGGGTAACCTGCCCGAAGAAATTCCGTGGTACAAGCTCCGCATGAATGGCGGATGGGAGTATGTCGGCCTGTTCCTCGTAGTATTCCACTTCGCCGTTCCGTTCGCGCTCCTGCTCTCGCGCCAGTTGAAACGCAAGGCGCGCACACTGGTCTGGCTTGCTTCCTGGCTTATGGTCATGCGCATCGTCGATATTTTTTGGCATATTGAGCCGGCATCGCATCCTACGTTCCACCTCAGTTGGCTGCATTTCACGATCATCGCCGGGATTGGCGGCCTTTGGATGGCTTACTTTTTTCACAACCTGAGATCGCGTCCGCTGCTGGCTGTCAACGCGCCGCAGACGCTGAGACTACTGGAGCCGTCGCATGAGTGAAGAGATGAAGCATGGTTACTCGAATCCGGGCCACTCCGGCGACGAGGCCGGGTTCGAACGCGAAGACTTGGGCTCGCGTGGCGTCTTCGCCTTCATGATCGGCCTCGCGGTGGTTGGCGTGGTCATCTATTTCATCATCAGCGGCATGTATTCGTTCCTCGATAAGTACGAGCGATCGCAGATGGCGACAGCCAGTCCGCTGGTTACTTCCAAGGGTGCGATGTCGCGTGTGGTCACGCAGGACTACATGGACCAGCGCTTCAAGGAGAATGGTGTTCCCATGCTCGAGACCAACGAGCGCGGCCAGTTTCGGGATTTTCTGGTGAATCAGGAGAACCAACTTAACAGCTACGGCTGGGTCGACGAAAATGCGGGCGTGGCGCACATTCCGATTGAGCGCGCCATGGAGTTGACGGCGCAGCGCGGGTTGCCTGTCTATTCGCAAAGCAGCGCGGGCTTGGCCACGCCGAGTAATGCGCCCGCAAAGAAACGTGCAGCATCGAAGCAGTAGATAGCCAGCCCCAAAAGGGCGTTTGATTGCGCGGGCGGAGACGGGGCAAGCCCCGTCTCTACAGAAAAGCCGCTCCAGCCGGATCGCTGGAAAAGGAAAAAGCAGTGCGCAGCAAAAACAGTTGTGCTAACTCGATCGCCGCCGCAGCTCTCTTGCTCATGCTCTCGGCGGCTCCGCTGTTTGCGCAGGGCGGGCGCGGACCTATGTCGGGCGGCGGCATCATGAGTCCGCCGGTCAACCAGCGTCCCGTCGGACTCGAGTTTGTCGGCATCGAGCAACATCTCAAGGCTGAAGTTCCCGGCAATCTCGAATTCAAGGACGAACTCGGCAACCCGGTCAAGCTTGCCGACTATTTCGGGCACGGACGCCCGGTGATCCTGAACCTGGGCTACTACCAATGCCCCATGCTCTGCAGCGAACTGTTGCAAGGGCTGGTGGGTTCGATGAAGGCGCTGACTTTCAATCTCGGCAAGGATTTTGACGTCCTCACCGTAAGCTTCGATCCGCGGGAAACCACGGAAATGGCCGCCGAGAAAAAGCGGGACATCATGAAGCGGTATGGCCGCCCGAACTCCGATCAAGGCTGGCACTTCCTCACCGGCAAGGCTGACCAGATCGAAGCGCTCACCAAAGCGGTCGGCTTTCAGTTTCAGTTCGATCCGAAGACGGAGCAGTACGCGCACGCCGCCGCCATAGTTATGCTTACGCCCGACCGCCACGTTTCGGGATACTTTTATGGAGTCGAGTTTTCTCCGAAAGATCTACGCCTCGGACTGGTGCAGGCCTCGCAAAACCGGATTGGCAACATCGGCGACCAGGTGTTGCTCTATTGCTATCACTACGATCCGAGGACCGGAAAATACGGCGCTGTCGTCAGCAATATCCTGAAGCTGGCGGCGCTCGGGACCATGCTTATTCTGGGAACATTTATGTTTGTCATGTTCCGCGCCGATCGCAACGCGGCCCATCGTGAAGTGAGAAGAGTTAAGTAACTATGTCGAAATTCCTACCATTGTGGCCCGATCAGGCCTCGACCATGGCACGCCAGGTGGACGCTCTCTACATCTATCTGCTACTGGTCTCGGGGGTCATGACCGCGCTTATCTTTGTCGCTGTCATGCTCCTGGCGATTAAGTATCGCCGCTCCAAAGGCTGCGTTGCCCAGCAGATCGAAGGCTCCACGCTTCTCGAAATTACCTGGTCGATCATCCCGCTCTTTGTGATGATGACCTTCTTTGTCTGGGGCGCGGTCATCTATTTTCAGGAGCGCACGCCTCCCGCCGACGCCACCGAAGTTTACGTCGTCGCCAAGCAGTGGATGTGGAAGATCGAGCACCTGGAAGGCCAGCGCGAGATTAACGAGTTGCACGTCCCCACCGGCCAGAACATCAAGCTCATTATGACTTCGCAGGACGTGATTCACAGCTTCTATGTTCCTGCATTTCGCATCAAGCAGGACGTACTGCCCGGCCGCTACACCACGCTCTGGTTCAAAGCAACCAAACCCGGCCGCTATCACTTATTCTGCGCCGAATATTGCGGAACCCAGCACTCCGGCATGGGCGGCGACATCGTGGTCATGGAGCCGCAGGATTACGCGCAGTGGATGGCGGGCGGACCGTCGGCGCCGTTGCAGGACACGGGCAAGCAGTTATTCAGTTCGCTCGGATGCGCCACCTGCCATCGTTTCGACGTGCAAGGGCGCGGCCCCAATCTGCTGGGCATCTACAACAAGCCGGTCCTGCTGGAAGACGGACGCACCGTGATTGCCGACGAGAACTACGTGCGCGAGTCCATCCTCAATCCCACGGCAAAGATTGTGAATGGTTTCAAACCGGTGATGCCCACCTTCCAGGGCATCGTCAGCGAGGAACAATTGAACGCGCTGGTGGCCTATGTTAAGTCGTTGAGCCAGCCAGCCACAGGAACCGCCGGGCTGCAGAATGCGCCCGCTGCTTCCTCGGGCCAACCCCAGAATATGCAGGTGCAATAGTCATGGTCAGTAAAGCGGCGAGCACAGCAATCCCGGCGAATCAGGTTCCGAAGCTGAACTATCTCAACAACGGGCACACCCTCAAGTCATGGCTGTTGACCACCGACCACAAGCGGATCGCAGTTCTGTATCTGATCTCGGTTACTTTCTTCTTCTTCCTCGGCGGCTTCTTTGCCATGCTCATCCGGCTCGAGTTACTAACGCCACAGGGTGACCTGATGCAGGCTGACACCTATAACAAGGTGTTCACCATGCATGGCATGATCATGGTGTTTTTCTTTCTGATCCCGGTCGTGCCTGCCGTGCTGGGCAACTTCCTGGTGCCGCTCATGATCGGCGCCAAGGATCTTGCCTTCCCGCGCATCAACCTGCTGAGCTGGTATCTCTACGTTGTGGGCGGCCTCCTGATAACACACGTCATGTTGACCGGCGGCGTCGACACGGGCTGGACTTTCTACACCCCATTCAGCACGGACTATACCAACACCAAGATTGTCGAGGCCGGCCTCGCGGTCTTCATTGCAGGTTTTTCGTCCATCTTCACCGGACTCAATTTCATCGTCACCATTCACCGCATGCGCGCACCCGGCCTCACCTGGGACCGCCTGCCGCTGTTCATCTGGGCCAACTACGCCACCAGCCTGATCATGATTCTGGGCACGCCGGTCGTCGCCATCACCATCGTGCTGGTGGCTGTCGAGCGCCTCTTCCACCTCGGCATCTTCGATCCCCGGCTCGGTGGGGACCCGCTCTTGTTCCAGCACCTGTTCTGGTTCTACTCGCACCCCGCCGTCTACATCATGATCCTGCCTTCGATGGGCGTGGTCAGCGAGCTCATTGCCTGTTCGGCACGCAAGCGCATCTTCGGCTACAAGTTTGTCGCTCTGTCAAGCGTTGCCATCGCCGTCTTTGGATTCCTGGTGTGGGCGCATCACATGTTCGTTGCCGGCATTTCGCTTTATGCCGCGATGATCTTTTCCTTTCTGAGTTTCTCCGTGGGCGTGCCTTCCGCCGTCAAAGTCTTCAACTGGACGGCAACCCTCTACAAGGGTTCCATTTCGTACGCGACTCCGATGCTCTATGCCTTTGGCTTTATCGGGCTGTTCACCATGGGCGGACTGACCGGCCTGATGCTGGCAACCATCGGGATCGACGTTCACGTCACCGACACTTACTTCGTCGTCGCTCACTTCCACTACGTCATGGTGGGCGGGGTACTTATGGGGTATCTTGGAGGCCTGCATTTCTGGTGGCCGAAGATGACCGGCCGCATGTACCCGGAAGCCTGGGCCAAGCTGTCGGCGCTGCTCGTCTTTGTCGGCTTCAACCTGACGTTTTTCCCGCAGTTCATTCTCGGCTACGTCGGCATGCCGCGCCGCTACTGGCAGTATCCGCCGGAGTTCCAGACGCTAAACGTGCTGTCGACCGCAGGCGCCAGCATCCTCGCCGCCGGCTATCTGCTGCCTATGATCTACTTCGTCTGGTCGCTGCGCTACGGGGCGATTGTCACCGATCCGAATCCCTGGGCCGCCGCTGGCCTGGAGTGGAAGACCTCGTCGCCGCCGCCCACCTTTAATTTTGACGAGACGCCGGTGGTGACCTGGGAAGCTTACAACTACGACGAGATCCCACCGTGGGAACGGAGGGCCCCCGTTGCAAAATAGCCAAGCGACCACCGGTCCAGTGACGACCATGGAGCACGAAGCTCACAATCCGGCGCTGCTTCACCACTTCGCCGACGCCCAGCAACAGAAGAACGCCGCCTCGCTTGGCATGTGGCTGTTCCTGGTGACTGAAATCATGTTCTTCGGTGGCATGTTCTGCGCCTATCTCGTATACCGCCTCGCCCACTTCAACGCTTTCGCGGCCGGAAGCCAGCAGCTCAGCATTTTGCTTGGAGCCACGAATACCGCCGTCTTGATCATCAGTTCGGTTACGGTTGTGTTGGCGGTGAAGGCGGCGGAGGCGGGCAAGCGCAAAGTGCTCGTCGGCTACCTCGTGGTTACTGTGCTGCTCGGTATGACCTTCCTCGTCATTAAAGGATTCGAATACAGGGAAAAATTCGAGAAGCACCATGTACCCGGCGCGACGTTCAATTTCACGGACACCTTCGACGACAACGGTAAGCAAATCCCGGTCAACCCGAAGGAAGCCGAACTCTTCTTCTCCCTCTATTTCGCAATGACCGGCATGCATGCTCTGCACATGATCATCGGCTGCGGCCTGTTTAGCGTGTTGGCGGTCTTGGCGTGGAAGGGACATTACACGCCCGGCTATTTCACGCCGATAGAAAACGCGGGATTGTATTGGCACCTGGTCGATATCATTTGGATTTATCTATTCCCGCTGTTGTATTTGATTAGCAGGCACTCGTGACGGTGGCGGCCCAGCCCCTAAAGGGGCATTTGGTTTGGGAGATTTGCGGCATCGCTGAAGCGATGCCCTGATACGAAGCCCTGGTACGAAGCCCTGATACGAAGTCCTCAGGGTGTTGCAACTTTTTGGTGAATGAACTGAGAACTGACAGCTAAGAGCTGAGAACTTCTTTATGTCGGAACCAGAAGAACACACTAGTCGCCCGCAAGGATTTTACTTAGCGATTGGCATCGGCCTGCTCGTCCTGACGGCGACCACGGTTGGCGCAGCCTTTGTGAACCTCGGTCCGTTCAACCCCATCATTGCGCTGCTGATCGCCACCATCAAAGCCACGCTGGTTGTGCTCTTCTTTATGCACGTGAAAGGCGCAAGCGAAAAGCTGACCGGCGCTGTAGTTGTCTCCGGCTTCTTCTTTCTCTTGGTTCTGCTAACGCTATCGCTGGCGGACTACCTGACTCGATCCTGGCGGTAGTACGCGGAAGACCGGTCTATGGCTGTCGTCAGATTAAAGATTGACGTTTCCGGCACGGTGGGCGATGAAGTCTGGCGCGAACTGAAGCCGTTTGACCAGATCCAGAGTGCCGATTTCGGTCCTCAGTTCGGCAGTGGTGGGCGGTGCAATCATCCGCTCAACGGGCCCCACAACAAAGGGGAATGGATCGGCGCTGAGATCCGGCTGCAGACGCCGCTTCTAGCCCAATACGCAGTCTCCCATTATCTGGAGCAGGACCGCGTGCTCGATGCGGATGTGGTGGAGTAACGGTTGAGAACCCCGCTTTCTGCTATATTTCCGTGATCCCATGCCTGTTTTCCCCGACGCAACCGCGCAATCTTCGTCTGATGCAAGCAAGACCCCCAGCCTTCCACCCAAACCCCGTCCTCGCATGTCCACGAGCAACCGGCTGCTTTTCTTCCTGACCGCGTGGCTGATCGTGCTAATGCCGTTCCTGTTCTGGTGGAACACCTGGTTCGGCCGCCATCTCTCCGACAAACAGCTGGCTGAGTATCTGCAAGACGAGAAGCATCCCCGGCACATTCAGCACGCGTTAGTGCAGATCGGCGAGCGCATGAGCCGCCACGACGCGAGTGTCACCCGCTGGTATCCCGACGCTATCCGCTTGGCCGCAGATCCTGTCGAAGAAGTGCGCAACACCGATGCTTGGGTGATGGGGCAGGACACATCCGGTGCAGGGTTTCATGAAGCTCTGCTGAGAATGCTCGCCGATTCTTCTCTCAGCGTGCGTGGCAATGCAGCGCTTTCGCTGGTCCGCTTCGGAGACGCAACCGGAAGGCCCCAAATTGTTGAACTTCTGCAACCCGCCCAGGTGATCGCGCCCGATGCCGGACAGATGACGGATGCCAGCGCTATCGGCACCAGCATCCACCAGGGCGGAGTCGTCGCCAAGCTCCAAGTAAGCGGGAACAGCGCGATCCATACTATTGAAATCCGCACTATTGAAATGCGTTCCCCAATCGCTGGCCGTGTGCGCACGCTCTCGGCTCAGGTTGGGCAGCAGGTCAAGCCGGGAGACCTCATCGCGACGATCGACCCGTCTACCGAGCAGGTCTGGGAAGCGTTGCGCGCACTCTATCTCGTTGGCCAGCCCAGTGACCTTGCCGCAGTTCTTCCTTATGAACGAGAGTTGCCCGACATCCCGGATCACGTGCGGCAACAAGCGCTAGAAACCGAGACAGCGATACGTGAGAGGGCGAAATAAGAGGTTGGTTAGCGATGGGTGATCCCCCCTCGACACGGTCTTTGGAAATCATAGACTTAGGAGGCGATTGTCCCCAGGTCATTGAAGAATAAGGACTTACTTGTAAAGTATTTGAAAATCAATCAGTTAGAGTGGATTCACAGTTAGCAAGCGTCACCATGGAGCCTTCAAATCGGCATCACGCCGACTTCTTTTTCCACTTCGACCGTGTCCACCATGACGATGGCGTCCCAGGGACAGCCGTCGAGAAAACATCCGTCCGGGCCCTTGCTGATGCACTTCTTGCAGCCAATGCAGAGGATCGGGTCGACCTGGATCCGGCCAAACGGAGGGCTGTCTTCGTCGGGAACCCAGAACATGCAATCTTCCACCGGACAATACTCGACGCAGGCCGGCGAGCCCGCGCAGCCGGTGCAGCACTCGGTAATCACCGCCAACTCCTTCGGTTTCTTCTTTCGAGGAGTTAGTATCCCCTTGGACTTGGGCTCGAATTTGAACTCTTCGGGCACCATCCCGGCGGGTTTCACGGGGTCCACTTCTGCAGGCATGCCGGTGAGTATACCGCATACGTTTGGGATTTTCATCGTTCTTTGCGCTCAAAGGCTTGGTCGTTTTTTGATATATTGGGTGTCGAAAATGGACGCACGGGGTCGGGCGGCCATTGCCGGTGGGGGGCTGCCGGACGGAGGCATACCGTGTCAAGTGATCAGCGCGACATTCTTGAAACTCTCAAGTTCGAACTCGAATTCCTGGAGCAGGGAGGCTACGGACGTTCCGTGCGTACTCCCCAGACGCCGACGAGGAGCTTCCAGGATTCTCTCAGCTGCCTCAATTTCAGCGACCCGACGATGCCGCATCCATGCAGCGAATGCTTCCTCACCGACTTCGTCCCCAAGAACTCCCAAAGTGAAAACGTGCCGTGTCACCATATTCCCCTGAATCCAGACGGGGAGACCGTGGACATGCTGCGGGACCACCAACTGAAGTTGGAGGAGGCCTTACGAAATTGGCTGCGCGCGACCATCCGCCGCCTCGAGCGGGAGCGCGCGGCGGCAGCAAAACCGGAGCATCCTTAAACTCAAACATGAAATCGAAGAGGACGTAATCCTGAAGGAAGCCTTCGGGACAGCCGGCAAGATACCGGCGCCACAAAGGAGCGTGCAAGCCTATGATGCTGGTCGTTTCCGTCGTACTTGGGATCGTCCCTCTGCTGGGAGTAGCCTGGATCGTTTTGCGTGGAAATATCGGCACGGTCGACGGCCTCTTCATGAGCCTGATTCTTCTGCCACTTTCCGGCATTCTATTCCTGAATGCATATCTGGATGTTCGGGGGCGTTTGAAAGCAAAAGCAAGGACAACGACCGCGGCAAGTCCTTTGGCGACGGGCAAAATTACCACTCCCGGTATCGAAACTGCTCCGCAGCTTCCCCATCACAAGGTCAAGATTAAGAAGGCCGGGCAGCGCGCCTGCAACGAGAAAAACGAGAAGGGGAAGTTTTGCGGCGGCCATTTGAAACGCTGGTTTTATAGCGTCGATGTGATCGAGCAAGATTGCGGCGATGCGGAACAGGCCTGGGGACTGGACGCCGAGGTCTACCGCTGCGAGCATTGCAAGACTTTGTATTTGCCGCACCCCGGGGAATCGGTGGTGAATGTAGCTGGGCAGGGGCAGATTTCGGTGTTTGGCCTGACGGTGCCGCCGAAGGAGAGCTAGAGTGTGATAGCCAAGACTTGGCCTTGCCGACCGTGATGTCCGATGAAGTTGCCACTGTCAGGGCGACCCTTGGGTGGGGTGAATAAACGGCGCACACTTGCGCTATCGCCTGGTTTCGTCAGCTACGCGAGATTCGAGCTTAGCCTGGAAATCGTAAATACCAAATGCAAAACTAGAGCCGTGATCCCTGTCGTACGTCATCGAAACCGCACTTTGCCTTCCGTCAGGCCAGATCGTGGTAACGCTGGTCGGGTTAATATTAAGTTGTTTTATTTCGCGTCGCCCGGCCGAGATTTCTCCGCATCAAAAAAGATTCTAGAGCCCTTCAGAGCCCCCAAGTCCGCATCGTTAGCAGCGACAAAGATCCACACCACCCAGTACTTGCCGACCGGCGCCACGGCGACAGAAGAGATCACCCTTTGAAGGCCCCCGCCTCCGGGTTCGCGTATGGCGATGGTAAATGATTGCGAGAGTTCAATGATGACTCGCCCGGCATACTCGAATGGATGGACTTTCGACGCGCTTTTCCATGCCAGCCGAGGAGTTTGAATGTGATCCAGGACTTGATCGACCACGCGACGCGCTGCCTTCTGGTCATTCGGCGATTGCGGAAAAGTAGCGTCTGGAAGACAAGCGGGGTCCACTGCAACCACAACCGCCATGGGATCAAGCCCTATCAATGTCATCCCTTCATGATGCTTCGTTACGAACAGCAGTCTCCTGGAGCACGGATTTGCCGTGGACTTGCCGGTGGGATCGTCCTTCCACCCATACTGGTGCTCAGGTGTGGTCGCTTCGGGACTTACATTCCAGCCTGCCGGGAACTCATACCGCAATCCCAAGTCCGCATTGTGGTAGGTGTTGCCGGAGATATCGCCCGCGCTTATTTGAGCGACATGGCTATCCTTCGGGTCGCCAGGCGCAGCAAGGCATGAGGTCCCCAATAGTGCGGAGATGGTGAGCATCAACAGCGTTCGCGGCATGCGGCTCTCCTCCTTATCAGGGGCATCGCCAACAGAGTGAGAAGAGTGAAGATGAACCGAAGCATATACAACATTAGACACCATCCACCTGCTGATTGGCGTAACTCCCCCGACTCGGAAACCCCGCCTGTGTCCGATAGGTGGAGTCCCGCCAAGATTAGCCACCTATTAAGAAGGTGATCGCGGAGCACAACAAAAGAAAGAAGGAATTGGGCCAACCCAGGCTTTCGTTATCATCTGAAGAATGAAGTCCGACAAGGCGAGAACCTCAGGCCTTCCGGGCAACAATCATCGCGAGAACCATAGGCAGATAGATAACGGACGCATGCAAGACGCGGCTGGCCAAGACTATCGAATTTGATCTCGCCAACTTTATTACGTGATATAGCAAGAAGACGCCCGCCAGGAACATTCCACTTAGATAAATGGGGCCCCCGCGATCGATCAGCGGGAGCATCGTAGTAACTACCAGGATCACAGTGAAGGCAATCATCTCGGCGCGCGTGAAGCGGGAATCTAGATCAAACCGGGGCAGCATCTTGTAGCCAGCGCGGGTGTAGTCCTCACGGTACATCAGGGCAATCGCCAGGAAATGCGGAAACTGCCACAGAAAAAGGATGGCGAAGAGAAACCAGGCGCGCGGTTCGATATTTGCCGAGGCCCCCGCCCAACCGATCAGAGCGGGCATGGCACCCGGAAAAGCGCCGAGCAGCGTGCACAGCGGCGTCTTGCGCTTCAACGGAGTATAGATCAGCAGGTACGACAGCAGCGTGGAGATCGCAAGGAAGGCTGCCAGCCGGTTTACCGTAAGCGCAAGATACAGGCTCCCGGCTAGGCTCAGCAGAATCCCGAACAGGAACGCCTCACTAGCATGGAGCCTGCCTGAAGGCAGCGGACGGCTAGCGGTGCGGCGCATCTGACCGTCCCACACCCGTTCCATCCACTGATTCAGGGTTGCGGTACCGCTGGCGACGAGGAGCGTGCCGACTAGTGTGTTGATCAGGCCGGCAATCCTGAAAGGCCCACGCGAGGCGAGATAATAACCCGCCGATGTGGTCATCAGAATCAGCAGGTTCACTTCCGGCTTGGTCAGGGTGTAGTAGTCCTTTAGCTTGCTCCGCATGCGTCAGTGCGACTCCGCCTTGAAAGTGAAGTTCACTTCTTTGGTTTCGTTGCCGGTAATGGTGACGTTGGCAGTCTGAGTGCCGTACTCCTCATGCCAGGCAGTAAGGGTGTATTTGCCGGGAGGCAAGTTGGGCAGCTTGAAGTTCCCGCCGCCCTTGCTTACGTCGTAGTGCGACGTCTTAAGCACCGCGAAGTAACCGTGCATCCAGGGATGGACGTTACACTTCACCGAGATAAATTCTTCTCTGGCGAATTTCTCGACAATGGGCGCGGCGCCGGGCGCCTGGGATTTATTCCACTCGCGGTTCGCTTTGGCCAAGGGGTGAATGTTGTGCGTAGCCTGGTCGTCGTTGGTGACCTTGAGTTCCTGGTTGGTGTGCATGACCACAACGTGCGGCAGATACTGGCAGCCTTTCTGCTCGAAGGTGACAGCCTGGGCCGGAACCTGACCTTCATCGGGGGCACCGGACGAAACGTATACCACCACGTTTTCCAATGCATTCTTGGGCCCGGTCACAACCGATTCGTAAGTCACGGGTTTCGAATGTTGCTTGACGCAGAACGGTTCTTTCCCCATATCGATGGGTTTTTGTCTTTCGGGCGTGCCGGTGTAAGTTACCTTGCCGCTCACCGTTCCAGCGAACATCAGAGACGAACCGACGAACAGCGTGAAAACAGCTAGCAGCATTTGCTTAGTGCGCATTCGAGTACTCCTCCTCGGGTTTTGGAATTCATTAGAACTTGATTCATCAACCGGCTCACAGGCGACGGGCAACTCCCTCAGGGGCTAAAGCCCAGTATTTATGAGGCTCCTAGCGGCACGGCTGAAGCCGTGCCCTTCCCAAAACCATTTATGAAACACGCTCTAGTGACCTCCACCGGCCGATCGATTGACTGGCTTGACGCGGTGCGACGGCTGAGTCGAGGCCTGTGGGCGACCCATAGCCGCGGTCGCCCGCCTTTGTTCCTCGGGCGTGAGCTGGAACATGTAATCCACCAGCAGCTTGGTGTGGTCCTTATTGTAGCCTTGGAACGATGGCGGAACGGGACCGGCGAAGACCCAGTGATCATTCTCACGCCGGAACAGGTCCGAAGGCATGGAAGTGCCGGGGCTAATGGCTTGCGGATCGATGATCCAGCGCTCCACCCAATCCGGCTTCAGGCGCCCCCGCACCAGGAGGAGATTGGGAGCGACAGCGGTCTTGTCGTGCTGTGAATCCCCGGTGGCATGACACTT
>Ga0209517_10003491_pt1 | contig 21297 bp, 18 predicted proteins | sample PeaSoiMetSII2010_FD_187695 | JGI IMG/M metagenome (GOLD analysis project Ga0209517, IMG submission 187695) | Peat soil microbial communities from Weissenstadt, Germany - SII-2010 (SPAdes) (version 2) | ecosystem: Environmental > Terrestrial > Soil > Wetlands > Peat | place: Germany...
CGTTTTGAGCGTTTTGCCACCCCCGGAGCCTTCATCATGCGAACCGACGGGTCATTGCTCGACGAGAATCCAAACTGAGTTCAAATCGAACGCAAGGCTTGTTCACAGCCTTGTCCACCGGGACATACCGTGCCGGTTCAAGGGTTTGCCCGTCTCTTTCCACAGGCCGCGGAAGCATGTTGGCGACCGACCGCCAGCTATGCTGTTTTCCCTGCTGTGTTTCTGGGGGCGGCGCTTCGCGGTGTCATCGAAAATCAAACTGAGGCATCACCGGCCTTCCGGTAGTGCGAAAGTTTGACATTTCGGCCGCATCCCGCTTCCTGTAAGGACCGCGAACGGCGGGGACCAGGTTAGCGGCATCGATCAGGTTAACCGCAGCGACCGCAGCGCACGGGTCGTTCTGACCGGCTGTGGATCAGGAGAGGAAAGGGAAATGCGTTATCGAATGATGGCAGGCGTAACGACGTTTACATTATGCCTGACAATTGGTCATTGTTTGGCCGCAGGTGCCGTTGCGGTCGGCGAGCCGTCGGACATCGCCAAGGACGGCGTGGCAATTTTCACCTTTGTCAACGGCAAGAACGCTGGAGAAGCCAAGGGAAAAGCGATGGCGGGCTGCAAGAACTTGCCGACCGCTTCTTCGACCTCAAAAGCCCTCTGCAAGATTGTAGCCACCTTCGAGAATCAGTGCGTGGCAGATGCGCTTGATCCCCAATCGGGGACGCCAGGGTTCGGGTGGGCCATGGCGCGCAACTCCAAGCAGGCCAAAGAACAGGCCCTATCCAACTGCCGCGACACGGCTGGTCCGACGCGTCAAGACGCTCGTGTTGTAGGGCCCAGGGATCTTTGGTGTGATGGGTCCGCCAAGTAATGGCGGGGAAATTTTAAGCTGACGCACTGCCTATTTTTTCCACCGCGATTTAGCGGCCTTCTTGGCGATCTCCGACCGCTTCTTGGCCGTCATACCCGCTGCCCGGGCCTTCCCACCCATGCGCCCCAGCGCCACGGCGGCGGCGTTCTTGCCGTCCGGTAGGGCCTCAGTTTGATCAATCTCGCAGTTGGCAATCTTGGCGACCATGATCGCGTTGCCGATGGCATCGGCCGGGCGCTTTTCGCCTTTTGGTCCTCTGGGCATGTCTATGTGCTAATGCTTAGCGGTAAGCTCTGCAAGATCAGAAAACGATGGGAGACCTTCCGATGGGCGACGCCAGATGTAGCTGCGGTGCAGTGACGCTCTCCCTTCCAGAAGAACCATCCAAGCTAGTCGTTGCTTGTCATTGCATCGACTGCCAGCGCCGAACCGGCGCACCGTTCGGTGTAGGCGCTTATTACCCCGCTAATGTTGTGACCATCTCAGGAACGTCAAAAGAGTTCACGCACGCCGCCGCAAGCGGCGGGAAAATCCATAACTATTTTTGTCCACAGTGCGGCTCAACAGTCTACTGGAAACTCAGCAATCTGCCCGCGCTGATCGCCGTTGCAGTCGGCGCGATGGCAGAACCAAAATACCCAGCCCCCGTCATATCGGTTTTCGAACAGTCGAAACATGATTGGGTTGAAATTGATGGTGCCGTTGAGCACTTCCGGCAAAGCAGCCCTCAAAAAATTTCAAACTGATGCGATGCACCACCTTGCTTCCCGAGCTCGTCCACCGGTTTTCCACAAGCCATCTACCGGCTTATCAACCGGTTGTACCGCTCACCCGAACAGCGCGCGGTGATCCCTGAGGATCACGCGGGCGGCGTTGTGGCCGGGGGCGCCGGTGACGCCGCCGCCGGGATGGGCGCCGCTGCCGCAATGGTAAAGCCCCTTCAACGGCCCGCGGTAATCGGCGTGGCCGAGCATGGGGCGCGCGGAGAACAGTTGATTGAGCGTCAGCGCGCCGTGGAAGATGTCGCCGCCAAGCAGCCCGAACTGCCGCTCCAGATCGAGCGGGGACAAAATCTGCCGCCCGATCACGCTTTTCGCAAAGCCCGGCGCGTAGCGGTCCACGGTCGCGATCATAAGGTCGGCGACTTCTTCGCGATGGTTGTCCCAGGATTTCCCTGAAGGCAATTCCGGCGCGACATGCTGACAAAAGAGACTCGCGACATGCTGCCCCGGCGCGCAGAGCGTGTCATCCAATGTCGAGGGGATCAGCACCTCCACTACCGGCTCGCGGCTCCAGCCGCCCTCGCGCGCGTCCAGCCAGGCGCGGTCCATATAGCCCAGGCTCGGCGCGATGATGATGCCGGCGGTGAGGTGGTCGCCGGGGCCGGGCAATGCGGTGAACGAGGGCGGGGCGCTCAGCGCGACATTCATCCGGAAGGTGCCGGAGCCGTTGCGCCAGTTCTTGATGCGCGCCAGAAAATCCGCAGGCAGAGCATCGGATGGCAACAGCCGCGTATAAAGCAGTTTCGGGTTGACGCTTGAGGCGACGTATCGGGCGCGGATGGTCTCGCCATTGTCGAGCACGACGCCGGCAGCGCGGTCGCGCTCGACGATCACCTCGCGCACGCCGGCATCGAGCGCGATCTCGGCGCCAGCCTCTTTTGCCGCGCGCGCGATGGCTTGGCCGATCGCACCCATGCCGCCGATGGCGTGACCCCAGACGCCCTTCTTGCCGTTCACCTCGCCGAAGGCGTGGTGCAGCATCACATAAGCCGAGCCCGCCGCGTAAGGGCTCGCATAGTTGCCGACGATGGCGTCGAAGCCAAACAGCGCCTTCACCAGATCGCTCTCGAACGTCTCGTCCAACATCTCGCCGGCCGAACGCGTGAACAGATCGAGCAGCGCGCGCTGTTGCTCCAGCGAGAGCCGACCGAGGAGTTTGGCGGTGCCGAGCGCGTTAAAGCCCTCGCGGATCGCGCGCGCACTGAGTCCTTCCACGATGTTGGGCGGCGCGCGCAGCACGAAGGCGCGCAGTACGTCGGCGATCTCTTCGAGCCTGTGGTTGAAAGCGTCCAGCCGCGCGGCGTCGCGTTCGCTTAGGTTTGCAAGGGACTGACGGGTGCGGCCTTCGCCGGTGAGGAGGTAGCTGCCGTCTGGCGCCGGCAAGAAATTCTGCGCGCGGCGCTCGACGATCTTCAGTCCATGCTCGGCCAGTTTCAAATCCGAAATGACTTTCGGGTTGAGCAGGCTGACCGTGTAGGCCGCGACCGAATTGCGAAAACCCGGATGAAACTCCTCGGTGACCGCCGCGCCGCCGGCCACCTTGCGGCGCTCGACCACCTTCACGCGCAAGCCCCCAATCGCAAGATAGGCCGCGCAAGTGAGGCCGTTGTGGCCAGCGCCGATGATGATGACGTCCGTTTCGTTCATGCGCGCTTCATGGTTAGTCCGTCATTCCGGGGCGATGCCAACGGGTCCGCGCAAGCGCGGCCCGATGACAGGCTCCGCAGCGAACCCGGAATCTCGAGGTTCCGGGTCTGGTGCTAACGCACCATCCCGGAACGACGGTTTAACGGCTCACCGCTTCCATCATTCCTTAGCGAAGATGTGAACATTGGCACAGCAGGAAGTCACGGGTTTGCTTCCCCGGCCCGGCATTGCCGGGTCCGTTGCTCTGTGCTCCATTGCCGCGCCCGGCGCCTGCCGGCAGCCTTTGTCGATTGCGTTTTCGCGCCAAAACGCCTGGCCGGAGTTCTCATGACGCTGCCCGATCCATCGCTGACCGCGGACCAGCCCGCCGCGGGCCGAAACCGGCTGGTGCTGGCGGTCTATACCGCCGCCATCTTTGTCAGCGCGCTTCTGTTGTTCTCGGTGCAGCCGCTGTTCACGAAAATGGTGCTGCCGCGGCTCGGCGGCTCGCCGGCGGTGTGGTCGGTGGCGATGGTGTTCTTCCAATCGCTGCTGCTCGCGGGCTATGCCTATGCGCATTATCTGATGCGGATTCGCAACCGCTCAATCCTGGTCTCGGTGCATCTGGTGCTCCTGAACGTGGCGATGCTGACCTTGCCGCTGTCGATCGCGGGCGGTTGGGGTGAGCCGCCGACCAGCGGCTACGCGCTTTGGCTGCTCGGCCTGTTCGCGGTCTCGATCGGCCTGCCGTTCTTCGCGCTGGCGGCGAACAACCCGCTGCTGCAGGCGTGGTTCGTCCGCACCGGCCACCCCAATGGCGGCGATCCTTACTTTCTCTATGCCTCCTCCAATATCGGCAGTTTCCTGGCGCTGTTGTCCTATCCGGTGCTGCTGGAGCCGATGTTCACATTGCGTACGCAAAACCTGATCTGGACCGGCGGCTACGGCCTGCTGATTGTGCTGATCGCGGCGTGCGGCGTGCTGCTTTTGCGTGCGCCAGCATCAGCCGCGGTGGATACGCTGGCCGTGGTCAGCGATGCGCCGGCGCCGCCCTGGGGCTTGCGCGCGCGCTGGATCTTTCTCGCCGCGGTGCCGTCGGGCCTGTTGATCGCGGTGACCGCGCATATTTCCACCGACGTTGCCGCCGCGCCATTGCTGTGGGTGCTGCCCCTGTCGCTTTATCTGTTGACCTGGGTGCTGGTGTTCCAGTCGCGTCCGCTATTGCCGCACAAATGGATGCTGATGGCGCAACCGGTGGCGATCGCGGGCATCATCGTGCTGCTCGCGATCGGCGGCGAGCAGAACCTGCTGCTGACGCTGGGCGGCCATCTGGTCTGCTTCTTCGTCATTGCGATGGCCTGCCACGGCGAACTGGCGCGCACCCGTCCTCCTGCGAAATATCTCACCGGCTTCTATGTCGCGCTGTCGTTCGGCGGCATGGTCGGCGGCCTGTTCGCCGGGTTGATCGCGCCTTACGTGTTTTCCTGGGTTGCCGAATACCCGATCCTCTTGGTGCTCGCGGCCTTGTGCCGCCCGCCCGCCGCGGAGCGATGGCCGCGCAGGAGCCGTTGGTACTGGCCGGTGCTGCTCGCGCTTGCGATCGGTCTGATCGCGCCGTCCTTCGGCACAAGTGAGGTGTTCGACTGGCTTGAGGAGCAACGGGTCTATGTGGCCGGCGCGGTCGCGGCCACGGGGATGTTGTTGGCGGTCGTGCTCAATGCCGGCCGCTGGAAGCTCGCAGCGATCGCGGCGCTGGCGCTGGTCCTGCTCCGCGTCTATCCGGCGGACGAAGGGCGGGTGGAGACGGTGCGCAGTTTCTTCGGCGTCCACAAGATCGTGGTGACGCCGCACGGCCAGTTTCACGTGCTGATGCACGGCACCACGATCCACGGCGCCGAAAAATTCCAGAACGACGACGGCACGCCGGTTACCGGGCGGCCCGAGCCGATCACCTATTATCACAGGGATGGCGGCATCGGTCAGGCGATCACGGCGATCCGCGAGCGCAAGGGCGCGACCCTTCGCGTCGCGGTGATCGGGCTTGGTTCCGGCACGCTGGCCTGCGCCTCCGAACCCGGCGAGACCTGGAAATTCTTCGAGATCGACCAATCGATGGTCGATACCGCGCGCGATCCCAGATATTTCACCTACATCAAGAGCTGCGAACCGGATTTGAAACCGGTCATGGGCGACGCGCGGCTGACCTTCGCCCGCGAGCCCGATGGCATCTACGATCTGATCATCGTCGACGCCTATTCGTCGGACGCAATCCCGATCCATCTCGCCACACAAGAGGCGATGAAGATCTACAAGGACAAGCTCGCGCCGCAGGGCGCAGTCCTGATGCATGTCTCGAACCGGCATCTGGAATTGGCGAGCGTCGTGGTCGGCATTGCCGAAGCCAACGATCTCAAGAGCTGGGTCTACAACGAGGATTCCGGGCGCGACAGCGAATACATCTTCTCGACCTCGGTCGTGGTCTCGGCGCGCGAGGAGGCCGATGTCGGCAAGCTCGCCTCATCTGAGCAATGGGCGGAGACCGAAGCCGACGAGAAGCAGCGGGTCTGGACCGACGATTACTCCAACGTTCTCGGCGCGGTGTACCGTCGGCTGCGCGACGGCGAGCAATGATCCTCAAAGCGTGAACGCAGTCGGCTAACATAAATTCGCGTTAATGCGGGAACTGCGGGTTTTGCCACGGCGTTGTCGCGCTGGGGTTGTCCCAAGGTGCCGCTTCCTCCGGTTGTAGCCTGGAAGCAAGGCTTGGGTGCTGGAGGAGGATGCCGTGTCGAAGCTCAAATTCCTTTCCGTGATAGCTCTTTCGCTCGCGCTTTCGGGCCCGGTGTATGCGGCCGGCCGCGGTGGCGGAGGCGGTGGACATGGCGGCGGCGGCCATGGTGGGGGTGGCGGCGGCCATTTCGGCGGCGGCGGTCATTTTGGTGGCGGTGGCCACTTTGGTGGCGGCGGTCATTTCGGCGGCGCACGCATCGGCGGCTTCCGCGGCGGTGGCGCGCATTTCGCCGGAGGCGCGCGGCGTTTCGGCGGCGGCTCCGCGATTTCCCGATCGGCCGGGCGCTCCAACTTCAGCGCCAATCGCTCGTCTTTCCGCAATTCCGCCGGCAATCTGGCCGGCCGGAATGCCAGCGTCAGGTCGCGGGCGGTTCACAACGCGCTGAGCTCGCACGCCGTCGCCGGCGCCTTGCACAACCACGCCGCTTTGCACAATCCCGACGCCCGCGCGCGGATCGCTGCGAATGCGGCGAGGGCCGGAATGCATGACCGCGATCGGCATGGCGGACTGGGGCGGCACGCCAATGGCGGGTATGGCTGGGTCGGCCCGCTGTTCTGGCCGTTCGCTCTTTACGACATCTATGATTACTCGCTGTGGGGTTACGATCCCTCGTTCTGGGGATACGGCTATGGCGACATCTATGCCGGCATCTTCGCGCCTTACGGCTATGACGATCTGACCGGTTATCTGCCGTCCGGCGGCGCGCCGGCGCCGTCTGCGTCCGCGGCGGCAAATCAAGCGCCGGATGAATTGTCGCAAATGTGCGGCGACGATGGCCGCGACATCGCAGGTCTGCCGATCGATCAAATCCAGCAGGCCATTCAACCCGACGACGCCCAGCGCGCCGCGCTCGACGATCTAGCCAATGCGTCGGTGAAAGCCGGGCAAACCATCAAGGCCGCGTGTCCGAGCAAGATCGTGTCGACCGCGCCTGGCCGGCTCGCCGCCATGGAGTCGCGCCTCGAAGCGATGATCGCGGCGGTCAACATGGTGCAGTCCCCGCTGGATCGTTTCTGGGGGCTTCTCAACGACGAGCAGAAGTCACGGCTGACCGCGCTGGGTGGGAATCAACGCCGTGAGGGTTCGCTCGCCCAGGGTTGCGGCAATATGCCGGCCGGCGTGACCGATTGGCCGGCCGCCGAGATCGAGGCGCGGTTGCATCCGACCGAAGCGCAGCGCGCGAGCCTCGCCAGCCTCAAGGACGCCAGCGCCAAGGCGGCGGAGATGCTGAAAGCCTCCTGCGCGCCCGACAACGCGTTGACGCCGCCGGCGCGGCTCGTCGCCGCTGGCAAGCGGCTCGACACCATGCTGCAAGCGGTCGAGACCGTGAAGGCCGCGGTTGACGATCTCTACCAGGACTTGACCGACGAGCAGAAGGCGCAGTTCGAAGCCATCGGCCCGGGCCGCTCTGAGGCGTCGTCCGGCGAAACCACGACCCCGTCCAGACATTACCGGCGGCACCATTACGTCAGCATCGGCGGGATCGTTCGCCGGATGATTTCGTTCGGGTTCTGAAGCATAGCGTTTTCAAGCGAAGCCTGCCCTCGGACTTGATCCGGGGGTGGGTTCCGGTTCGCGTGAAGAAAACGCGTCAAAATAAAGAGCGGTCTAAGAAGCTTTCCGAGGGATTGGTTTCTTTCCGGCCTATCGCGCCCGCATGCGCGGCAGGTCGGCGGCGGCCGCGCCGATCACGGCCCGCCTCTCGACGACCGCGTGATGAAACTGTTCGAGCACGAGATTGTAGGCGACCAAATCCCCTTCCTCGATCGCGCCGTCATCGTAGCAGTCCAGCGTTTCGCGAAGAATGTCATCGGCCTCGCGCTGCAAGACATCCAGCTCCTCGATCGAATCGATCTTTCGGACCTGTGCGATCGCGGCCAGCAACTTGTCCCGGTGCTCGGTGTTCAGCCGGCGTTCGTCGCGCTTGAAATAGTGGCGCAACCAGGCGCTGCCCGAACCGAGCACGGAAAGCAGCAGCACCGCGCCCCAGATGTAGTCGCTGTATCTGTCGAGGAATGTCCGCTCGTTGCCGTCGATATAGGCGGCCGCTCCCGGATGGGCCGGGATCGCGGCGTCCTTGTCGGTGTCCGGTTTCTCGATCTTGGCCGCGCCCGGAATTTCCTTGGCAAGCGTGGGCCGCACCGTGAACAGCGCCCGTGCAAAGGCGCCGACCGTAGTGTCGGATAGCGATTTCGGCGCGACGATCAAATGGTTGACGCCGACGGTCTCGACCGTGTCGTCGGGCCGGGCGGGGGACGAAGTGAAGGAGCTTCCGGGAATCTCCTCCGATTCATAGAGCGGATGCTTGTGGGCGAGCGCCTCCGATACGTCGATGGCGAGAAATGTCGGTTCTCCCCTCAGGCGCGCCGTGTTGGTGATGGCCTCGATCGTGATCCTGCTGTCGAGCGGTCCGACCGCCATGAAGGCATCGATCGAGGGATCGCGCACCATCTCGGCGGTCTGGGTGATGGAGAACTGCGAGACCGTCACCTTGTCGGGGTTGACCCCCGATTCCTTCAGGATCACGCGGAGCAGCGTGACGTTGACCGGGGTCCGGCCGATAACGCCGACGCGATGACCTTCGAGATCGCCGATTTCCTTGATCTTCGATTTGGCGTCTTTCTTCGAGCCCTTGCGGGGAGCGCCGGAAGGCGCCCACAGCACCACGACGTTCTTGCGCAGGATGGCGACCGCGCCGGCTCCGTTGGGTATTTCCTCATCGGCGCGAACCACGGCCAGATCGGCTTCGCCCGCTCCGAGAAGCGAACTGCTCGCGACCGGGCCGGCGGTCGAGATCACCGCGAGCCGAACCGGGCCGCCGTCACGGACAAAGGATTGCGCCAGGCCCTGAATCAATTTCTGGTCGTCGCTACCCGGCGGCCCAACCGCAATTCGCAAGGTGGTCGGTCGCAACAGCAGAAAGCCGGTGCCGGCGATGGCGGCGAAGATCAACAGTCCAGCGGCCAGAAGCAGAAAGGGCGAACCCTTCTTCCGCCCCCGGGAAGAGAAGCCTGCGTTCGAGTCGTCCGATGTCGACATGGCCGCCAAACTATGAAGGAACCTTCGGATGCGCAGTCATACCATAACACGCTTTCCCGGGCCGGCTCTATCGGACGCCGCAAGCGCGGACGACCCGGAGGGCGCAAGGGGCGGGGGAAATTGTGTTTTTCCCCTCGCGCCGGGGCATCACCAGGTTCCGCGAATCGCGTAACCATGCGGGCGTTAGGCTTGGGTTCTGTTTGTCCAGCTCGCGGTGACGGCCGTCAATCTTACCCGCTTATTTTGAACACGATTTGGCAGAAACGTTTAGGCTGATTGACTGGTTGATATGAGCTGGGCGCCCTGGCCCGCAGACGAAGTTGGGCCAGGCTCATTCAACCACGCGCATTTGGAGAGCGTGCCGTGCGATTGCGAAGTCTCGTTTTCTGGACTGCACTGGCTATCGCGCTTGCGGCCTGCTCGCGGGAGGTGGAGTACACCAGCGAGCAGCGCGCGTGCATCGCCCAGCATTACACGAGCTATGACGCAAGCAAGATTGGCCAGTGTGTCGAGGTGTGCAAAGCCTGCATGAAGGGCAACAGCGTCACCTGCAACACGTCGTGCAGGCTCAGGGGCGCCAGCTAGGCGCGGCCCACGACGGACGGATGGACAAGCCGCGGACGCCGGCCCTTATGATTTACCGCAAGGCCGGCGGTGGCTGCTCCTGTCAGGATTCCCTGGACCTGACGAGGACGAGGGAACAAAATGACAAAACCCATTCCGGACAAGGCCGAGGTCGCCCTCGAATATCCCGACAAGCTCTATGTCGGTACGTTTGAAGGCTCCTCGCGATTTGAGGCACATCTGGATCCGGCCGGTTTCACGCTGGTTCTAGAGCGGCCGGGCACCGACGACGTTCGCAAGTCGATCCACATGCATATCAACTTCGGTCTGTTCGCCGGCATCCTGAGCGAACTCGCCAAAAGCGTCGCGGCCATTCCCAAAGACGATATGCTGCATCGCGATCAGCTCGGGCGCGCCGTTGGCGAATTGCACAAGGCTTTGGCGCGGCGCTAGGCGCCCGCAGGCCTGGACGTGACGCAAAGGCCACAGCGGTCGCCAAATGCCACGGTGACCACCCGTAGCGGACTTGACCCTGTTCCGAACGGATTGAATCATAGGCGCTTTCAGGCGCACCCATGTTCGAGATCGCTATTTTTTGCGTGATAGTGCTGGCAGTCGGCTACTGGGTGGCCCTTTGGCTGATGGGCCGCCACGATGATGTTTTGCACGGAGACTTCGTCCATCCGGAGCAGGCCTCCGAACCGGCTCCCGCGCCAGTTCCGCCGGCGCGCGCCGAGAGTTCCGATACGCTGCAAACGCTGCTGGATTCCATCAAGCGCGACTTGAAGGACGCGGCCCAGCTCTAGCCGAAGCGTCAGTTCGGATAACCGAACAAGCCGCGTTGCGGGTAGTAGCGCGGCGTCTGCGGCGCGTATTGATTGCCGTAGTTGCCGTTATCGTAAGTCGGCTGCTGCTGGTAATAGACCTGTCCGTCATAGACGCGCCGGCTGCCGCGCGGCGCTGGATAGCGCGTATCGCCCGGACTGCCGTCGGCCGGATAGATGTAATTGTCGTTGGCGCGGACCTGCGGCACGATCTGGCGCGGCGCGGTCTGCGGCGGCGCCAGCGCGACGGGGTCCCCGGCACCGTCATATCGCGGCGCATATTGCTCGGCCGGATCGCGGCGCGCGACATTGTCTTGCCGCGGGCGCGGGTTGCGCGCCAGCGCGACCTGGGAGGAGCCGGTCAGCGTCACGGTGGTGTTGAGCACGCCTTGCTCCTCGACCAGGGCATAAAGCGTCGACGCATGGGCGCGCGAGAGGCGGACGCAGCCATGGGACACGGGCGTGCCCAGCCGACCTTCCGAATCCGTGCCGTGGATCGCGTGGCCGATCTTGGTGAAGAAGATCGAGTGCGGCATCGGCGCGTCGTCGAATTCCTTGGAGTAGTGGTCCTCTTCCATCCGGAAGGTGCGGAAGCTGCCGTTCGGCGTCTCGTGCGACGGATTGCCGGTCGAGACCGGCCAGTGGTAGCGATCGACGCCGTCGACCGCCACCGTCATCATCTGCGCATTCTTGTCGACGGTGATGGCGACGTTGGCCTGCGCCGCGCCGGCGGCGATCAGCATCAGACCGGTAACTGCAATGAGGAACGAACGCATTTTACCTTTGGCCTCCAAGCCTGCCCTGACTGCCGCTCAACGCCCCCCGCAGCCAATATGCCCGAATCCCGCCGATGGTTCCAGTGGCGCGCCACGAGGATCGTTAATGCTCTGCCGGGCGCGAACAAGGCGGTGGCAGGCTGAATCCGGGGCGCAGCTCAATTTTTCGTGCCCCGCCGTGACGGCTTTCGCGACTTGAAGATGAACGCGGAACCCGCCACTGCCACGGCTGTCGGTGATTGCGGTCGGACGCCATTAGACCGTCATTGCGAGCGCAAGCGAAGCAATCCATCGTGCCGACAAGCTGGATTGCTTCGTCGCGAAACCCGTCAATTCTTCAGCCGGTAACCGGTCTTGAAGATCCACCACACCACGATCATGCAGGTGCCGAGGAAGGTCAGCGTCATGCCGAAGCTCAGGGCGACGCTGACGTCGGAGATTTCGTAGAAGCTCCAGCGGAAGCCGCTGATCAGATAGACCACCGGGTTGAGCAGCGTGATCGTGCGCCAGCCCGACGGCAGCATGTTCACCGAGTAGAAGCTGCCGCCGAGGAAGGTCAGCGGCGTCACCACCAGCATCGGGATCATCTGAAGCTTTTCAAAGCCGTCGGCCCAGATACCGATGATGAATCCGAACAGGCTGAAGGTCACCGCCGTCAGCACCAGGAAGGTCAGCATCCACAGCGGATGCTGAATGTGCAGCGGCACGAACAGACCGGCGGTGGCCAGAATGATCAGGCCCAGCGCGATCGATTTGGTCGCGGCGGCGCCGACATAGCCGAGCACGATCTCGAAATAGGAGATCGGCGCCGACAATATTTCGTAAATCGTGCCGACGAATTTCGGGAAGTAGATCCCGAACGAGGCGTTGGCGATGCTCTGCGTCAGGACCGACAGCATCACCAGCCCCGGCACGATGAAGGTGCCGTAGCTGACGCCTTCGACCGAGGTGATGCGCGAGCCGATCGCGGCGCCAAACACCACGAAGTAAAGCGAGGTCGAAACAACAGGCGAAACGATGCTTTGCAGGATCGTCCGCCAGGTGCGCGCCATTTCGAACTTGTAGATCGCGCGGACCGCCCTGAAATTCATGGCTGCCTCACCAAACTTACAAAGATATCTTCCAGCGAACTCTGGGTGGTTTCGAGGTCAGAGAAGCGGATGCCCGCGTTGCGGAGATCGCCGAGCAGGCTGGTGATCCCGGTGCGCTCGCCCTTGGTGTCGTAGCTGAAGGTCAGCTCGCAGCCGCCGTTCGACAGTTCGAGATTGTAGGCCGCAAGATCCGGCGGAATCGCAGCGATCCTGCCTTGCAGATGCAGCGTAAGCTGCTTCTTGCCCAGCTTCTGCATCAACTTTGCCTTGTCCTCGACCAGGATGATCTCGCCCTTGTTGATGACGCCGACGCGGTCGGCCATTTCCTCGGCCTCGCCGATGTAGTGCGTGGTGAGGATGATGGTGACGCCGGAGGCCTGCAGCGTTCGCACCACTTCCCACATGCCCTTGCGCAATTCGACGTCGACGCCCGCGGTCGGCTCGTCGAGAAACAGGATCTGCGGCTCATGCGACAGCGCTTTTGCGATCATGACGCGGCGCTTCATGCCGCCGGACAGCGTGACGATCTTGGCGTCCTTCTTGTCCCACAGCGACAGGTCCTTCAGGACTTTCTCGATGTGGTCCGGATTTTTCGGCTTGCCGAACAGGCCGCGGCTGAAGCTGACCGTCGCCCACACCGATTCGAAGGCGTCGGTGTGGAGTTCCTGCGGCACCAGGCCGATCATCGCGCGCGCGGCGCGGTATTCGCGGTTGATGTCGTGGCCGTCGACGGTGACGCGGCCTTCGCTCAAATTGGCGATCCCGCAGATGATGCTGATCAGAGTGGTCTTGCCGGCGCCGTTCGGCCCGAGCAGCGCGAAAATCTCGCCGCGCGCAATCTCCAGATTGATGTTGTTCAGTGCCCTGAAACCGGAGCCATAGGTCTTGGACAGATTCGAGACGGAAATGATGGAAGCCATTTGCGGTTTTTTGGGCGGGTTTTAAGGGGGCTTGACGGGGAAAAGGTGAAAGGAGAGGGGCCAAACAGATAGGAATGCAAGCGGGATTGCGCAATCGGTCTGCCGTCCGCATTTCAAAGGCCGTGAAGACGACGAACAGCGTTGCATTTTCTGCGATTGCCGGTCGCCCGCCAATCAAAATATGCTCCCCCCTCGGGACAAGATCAAAAACGACCGCCACAGAGGGACGCCACGGCCTTGTCATCTTTATCGTCATCTTCCAATCAATTTTGGGCGGTTTCGCTGCTCGCAGCAACGCTCTCGTTGCCGGCTGGAATTGCGGTTGCGGCCGAGGCCACCATCAAGCTCGGCAACACCGCGCCCTATAGCGGGCCGGCTTCCGCCTACGGCACGATCGCACGCGCGGAAGCCGCCTACTTTCAGATGCTCAACGATCAAGGTGGCATCAACGGACGCAAAATCGAGTTTCTGACGCTGGACGACGCCTACTCGCCCGCCAAGACCGTCGAACAAACGCGCAAGCTGGTCGAGCAGGAGGACGTGCTGGCGATGTTCAGCTCGGTCGGCACCGCGCCGAATATCTCGGTGCAGAAATATCTCAACGCCAGGCGCGTGCCCCAGCTATTCGTCTCATCCGGCGCGACGCGATGGAACGACCCCGAACATTTTCCATGGACGGTCGGCTTCAATCCCACCTACGAACTCGAGGGCCGTCTCTTTGCCGAATACATCCTGCAAACCCGGCCGAACGCGAAGATCGCGGTGATCGCGCCGAACGAGGACGCGGGCAAGGATTACGTCCGGGGATTCAAGGCGGGACTCGGCGAGCATGTCGATCAGCTCGTTTCCGAGACGACGTACCTCACCGCCGATCCGACCATCGATTCGCAGATGGTCACCATGCGGGAATCCGGCGCGGATGTTTTCTTCGCCGAAGCGACGCCGAAATTCGCGGCCCAGGCGATCAAGAAGGCCGCGAGCATGGGCTGGAAGCCGCTGATCATCCTGCCGTCGGTTTCGAACTCGTTCTCCGCGGTGCTGGAGCCCGCCGGCATCGAAAACGCGATCGGCGTGGTGACCGGGCTTTATCTCAAGGACCCCAACGACGCGCGCTGGGCGAACGATCCCGCCCTCGACGACTGGTTCGCGTGGATGAAGAAATACCAGCCGAATGCCAGTACCGGCGATCTATACAACGTACAGGGCTATACCGCCGCGCAGATCATGGCCACCGTGCTTCGCAATTGCGGCGATGATCTTTCCCGCGACAACATCCTCAAGCAGACAAAATCGCTGAACGGCGTGGCGCTGCCGATGCTGCTTCCGGGAATTACGATCCATACCGATCCGCAAAACGTCACGCCGATCCGGCAGATTCAGATGGCGCGGTTTGACGGGGAAGTCCTGGGTGCTGTTCGGGGAGGTTCTCGGCCAGAAGTAGCGGAATTGCCCTCCCGCGAAGCGGAATCAGGCGAAATAGTTGTTGATAATGCGCAGGTCGGACATCGAGGGCTGCCTGCCGTTCATGCTCGCTTCGATGACTCGCCGGCAGATTTCGGCCGTCGCCTCGTCCCTGAGATCGGTGGCGGCCTCGAGCACGGTGCGGGCCGTATCCAGCGCGCCACCATCCTGCTTCGATGGTCCAGCATCCAGGTTTGCCGTTTCGCCACCCTTCCTGCCGAAGCTCTGGGGCGCGGCGCGGCCAAAGGCCGGCACGGCTTTGCCGAATACGATCGCGTTCATGGCTGGCGTCTCCCCTTATGGTGTAGCAAGCGCGGCCTGCCGCATTGCGCCCATATCCATCGCCCCGCCATTCTTGCGGGTCTGATAGAATTCCAGCACACTCCGCGACGTCTCGATGTTGAGGCGGCTGTACTCGCTTTCCAGGTCTCTCAGATCGTTCGCGGTGATGCGGTGATCCTTGGCGCCGAGGAACAACAGCGCCATCGTCGTGTCCCAGGAGAAGTCGAGCGCCTTGCAAAGGATCAGGAGCGTCTCCCGGTTCTTGTCGAGCACCGCGCGCTCGATCACGTCGCCCGGCAGTGAGCACAACAGCGACAGTCCGATCGTGACCTCCTCGAGGCGGTGGGACCGGGCATAACCCGATATGCTGTTCTCGTTCAGATTGCCCTGCCGGTGCTGCGTCGACACCACCCGCTTTGCGACGAAATGGGTTCGCGACACCGGACCGAACTTCGACTGCAACTCGCCCGCAAGGTCGGTGACCTGCGACTGGATCTGCCGGGCCATGTCGGGCCGTTCGCGTTCCAGCCGCTGGCTCACATCGCTCGTGGCCTTTGCGATCAACTGCTGGAACACGTGCCGGGGAATATCCTGGCGCAGACCGAGGTGCTCGGCGAGAATCGAATCATTTTCGGCGCGCTTGATCATGTGCAGGAAACCGAAGTCGGAAAAACGCGCGCCGTTATTGCTCGCGACCGATTTGACGACTTCCTGATTGCCGCGGGTCACCAGTTCGTCCGTCACCCGCTCTTCGAGCTTTTCGCGTTTCGAGATCGAGAGCATGTGCGCCTGGCTCTTGGTGCAGGCATTGGCCACCAGCGCGTAGCTTTCGAGCTGCTTGGATTCCCGCAGCACGGGGCCTGCGACCTCGATCGAATCGTCGAAGGCGAGTTTGTGGATGATGTTGACGGGGGCGCGGTCGAAGCGGGCGAGCCGTTCGGACAATTGCGCGCGGGCCGCGACCTCGATCTCCTCGGCCAGCCGCGTCACGACTTCGCCGAAGGTCCAAATCTCGTCGTCGCTGAAGCTGCCGGCGATCATCAGATCGGTGGTATGCCACAACGCCCGTGCGCGGCTCTCCGGCGTCCCGCGCGAGACGGCCTCGTCGAGATCGCGCAGAAACGACTTGTTCTCGCTCTTCTTCACAGTCTTGAACTGCAAACTCATCGGGGCAGCCCTAAATCGCAATTAAATTGCCGACAAAGGATTATCTGCCCGGGATGATACCGTTCACGCGCAAGTTTTCGGTAAATTTGGCTGCGAAGTATTGTCGGTCAAAATTCGCTCAAATGCCGCGATTTTCGTTAGTTTCCGCAAGCGTTGCCGCATGATGCGGCGCGAGTTGGACAGCCTTGCTGTCGCGTGTGTAACCAATAGTTAAGGATTGGCGGATCGGTCAGGCGGGCGGGTGACTCACGCCCGCTCCACGAAACTATCGACCACTTTCTTCTCGCCGGCCTTCTCGAAGGCAATGGTGAGCTTGTTGCCGTCGATCTTCACCACATGGCCGTAGCCGAATTTCTGGTGAAACACCCGGTCGGAGAGCGCGAATTCCGAGGTGGTGCCGGTGGATTTCGCGATCAGCTCCCCCTCGATCACCATCGGCGCGCGCTTGGGGCGCGGGAAGCCGTCACGGCGCGAAGAAGCATCGCTTCGCGAACCCGAGGTATCGCTGCGCGAACCTGAGGTATCGCTTCGCGAACCTGTAAATTCCGACTGGCCTTCGTTGAAGCCGCCGCCGCGTCCGCCTTGGCCGCGCGCGCGGTTGGCCTGCGCGCGCTGCCAGCCCGGCGTCGTATAGCTCGAGCCGAAGGATTCCACATTGTCGAAGCGCGAGGGGCCGTAGCCACTTGTGCCGCCCCAGCCCGAGCCGCCCTTGGATTCGGTGATCTCGACATTGTGCGCCGGCAGCTCGTCGAGGAAGCGCGAGGGGATCGTGGTCGACCAGGTGCCGTGAATGCGCCGGTTGGTGGCGAAGTAGAGTTTGGCGCGGCGGCGGGCGCGGGTCAGGCCGACATGGGCGAGCCGCCGTTCTTCCTCCAGCCCCGCGCGGCCCTGTTCGTCGAGCGTGCGCTGGCTCGGAAACAGGCCTTCCTCCCAGCCGGGCAGAAAGACGTTGTCGAACTCAAGCCCCTTGGCCGAATGCAGCGTCATCAGCGACACCGCATCGTCCTCGGTGCCGCCGTCGCGGTCCATCACCAGCGAAATGTGTTCGAGGAAACCTTGCAGGTTCTCGAACTCCTCCATCGAGCGGACCAGTTCTTTCAGGTTTTCGAGCCTGCCTGCGGCGTCGGCGGAGCGGTCCTTCTGCCACATATCGGTGTAGCCGCTCTCGTCGAGCACGATTTCGGCGAGTTCGGTGTGCGACGTCACCGCGCCTTGCGCGCGCCAGCGATCGAAACTCGCCAGCAGATCGCGCAAGGCGCCGCGCGCTTTCGGCTTCAGCTCGTCGGTCTCGATCACGGCGCGGGCGGCCTCGTACAGGGGAATGCGGCGTTTGCGGGCGTGGTCGTGCAGCATCTGCACCGTGGCGTCGCCAAGGCCGCGCTTGGGCACGTTGACGATGCGCTCGAAGGCGAGGTCGTCGGCGGCCGAGCTGATCACCCGCAGATAGGCGAGCGCGTCGCGGATTTCGGCGCGCTCATAGAAGCGCGGGCCGCCGATCACGCGATAGGGCAGGCCGAGGGTGACGAAGCGATCCTCGAATTCGCGCATCTGGAACGAGGCGCGCACCAAAATCGCGATCTCGTTGAGCTTGTCGCCCTTGCGCTGCAGCTCCTCGATCTCCTCGCCGATGGCGCGGGCTTCCTCCTCGGAATCCCAGGCGCCGGTCACGGTGACCTTCTCGCCGTCGACTTCTTCGGTGCGCAAGGTCTTGCCGAGCCGGCCTTCGTTGTACGCGATCAGATGCGAGGCGGCGGCGAGAATGTGACCGGTCGAGCGGTAATTGCGCTCCAGCCGGATGACTTTCGCGCCGGGGAAGTCGTGCTCGAAGCGCAGGATGTTGTCGACCTCCGCCCCGCGCCAGCCATAGATCGACTGATCGTCATCGCCAACGCAGCAGATGTTCTTGGGGGGAGAGGGGGGTGGCGCGGTCTTCTCCCTCTCCCCGTCCTTCACGGGGTCGAGACGAGCAGAGCTCGCTCTGAGAGGGTCGGGGTGAGGGGCTCTCTCCAAGAGCACAGTTGGTGGAGAGTCCCCCTCACCCGGCGCGCTTTGCGCGCCGACCTCTCCCCGCACACGGGGAGAGGCGTAAGAGGACGGCGCCTGTGCGAGCAGCCGCAGCCAGAGATACTGCGCGACGTTGGTGTCCTGATATTCGTCGACCAGGATGAACTTGAAGCGGCTCTGGTAATTTCGGAGCACGTCGGGATGCTCGCGGAACAGGCGGATGTTTTCCAGCAGCAGATCGCCGAAATCGGCGGCGTTGAGAATCTTCAGCCGCTCCTGATAACCCGCATAGAGCTTGCCGCCTTTGCCGTTGGCGAACACCGCGGCTTCGCCTGATGGCACCTGCGAGGGCGCCAGCCCGCGGTTCTTCCAGCCGTCGATCAGGCCGGCGAGCATCCGCGCCGGCCAGCGCTTGTCGTCGATGCCCTCGGCCTGCAAAAGCTGCTTGAGCAGGCGGACCTGATCGTCGACGTCGAGCACGGTGAAGTTGGATTTCAACTGCACCATCTCGGCATGGGTGCGCAGGATGCGCCCGCCGATGGAGTGAAAGGTGCCGAGCCACGGCATGCCTTCGACCGCCTGGCCGAGCATGTGGCCGAGGCGCAATTTCATCTCGCGCGCCGCCTTGTTGGTGAAGGTGACCGAGAGGATTTCGCCCGGCCGCGCCCGCCCCGTGGAGAGGATATGGGCGATGCGGCAGGTGAGCACGCGCGTCTTGCCGGTGCCGGCGCCGGCCAGCACCAATACCGGTCCGTCCAGCGTTTCCACCGCCTCGCGCTGCTCGGGATTGAGACCTGCGAGATAGGCCGGCGTCGCTGCCGCCCGGGCGCGCGCGGCGATGCCGCCCGCCAGAGGCTGGTGGTCGGGCACGTCTCGATGGGTCAGCTTGTTCGGCTCGGTCATTTTGCGATTCGTCTTGCGCCCACGATGGCACTGTGGGGGCGTGAAGGGGAGCCTTCATAGCAGGAATGGCAGGCATATAGGGTTTTGCGGGCGGATTTGACAGGAGTTATCCCGCTCCCGCCGCGCCCGGATTTGAGCCCGGCCAAGGGCCGTCGAAGGCTCGATTTTGTTCCCTAAAGGAGGAGATTTTTCGAGAAGGCGGCGCCCGGCAGATGCCGGAACTTTCATTCCAAGGCAGGGTTAGTCCTGCAAATGCGTCATCGCTTGTCGCGCTGAGCTTAGAAACCAAACCCCCGTAGCGGAGAGTTTTGTCATGTTGAGCTGGGTCGTAACATTCCTGATCATCGCCCTGATCGCCGGTATTCTGGGATTCGGCGGCATCGCCGGCGCGTCCATCGAAATCGCCAAGGCGATCTTCTTCATCGCGGTCGTGCTGTTTCTGGTTTCGGCCGTAATTGGCCTTGCGCGCCGCCGAACACGCGTCTGATTAATTACTTCGAGGGCATCGCGATTTTGCGGCCGATGCCCTCGGGGCGAGGGGCGGCCGCATGGGCCTTGGCCACCGCATCGATGCGCGCTTTGATGTCGGGCGGAAACGGCGCGGTCTTGCGCGCGGCCATGTCGATATGGATCGTGATGTTTTCCGACGTCGCTGACAGCCAGCCTTCCCTGGCGTGACGCAATTCCTCGAACGTGTGCAGCCGTTTCTCATCCGCTCCCAAAAGCAGGATCGAAACCTGCACGGGATCGCCGAGATGAATCTCGCGCAAGTAGCGCACATGGCATTCGGCGGTGAACGTCGAGCCATGACGCGTCTTCATGTAGGTCGGGCCGATTCCCAGTTGCAGCCACATTTCGTCGATCGCGCGATCGAACATCACGTTGTAATAGGCCATGTTGAGATGGCCGTTGTAGTCGATCCATTGCGGCTCGATCTGCATCACCGACGACAGGAACGGCGCTGGTTCCGGCACATCCGCGCCGGCAGAACGTATCGTCATGGTGTCCATTCCGTTCTCGGAGACATCATCCCTTGACCCCCTTTATATCCTTTGCCACGGTACTTTTGCCGGGAGGATTTTCGCTTTGGTAACAACGATCACCAACAATTTGCAGCGCGCCGAGCCGAAGGCGCTGAAGGCGGCCGTCGAGGCGCTTGCCGCGCGGTTCGGCAACCACCTGGTCACCTCGCAAGCCGTGCGCGAGCAGCACGCCCATACCACGACCTGGCTGCCGTCGCAGCCGCCGGATGCGGTGGTGTTCGCGCAGGAGACCGCCGATGTCCAGGACGTGGTGCGGATCTGCGCCAGGCATCGTGTTCCCGTGATCGCGTTCGGCACCGGAACCTCGCTGGAGGGACAAGTCAACGCGCCGGCGGGCGGCATCTGCGTCGATTTTCGCGACATGAACAAGGTGCTCGAAGTCCACGCCGAGGACCTCGATTGCGTGATCGAGCCCGGCGTCACCCGCAAGGCGCTGAACGAGCACCTGCGCGACCTGGGCGTGTTCTTCCCGATCGATCCCGGCGCCGACGCTTCGCTGGGCGGCATGGCCTCGACGCGTGCTTCCGGCACCAACGCGGTGCGCTATGGCACCATGCGCGACAATGTGCTGGCGCTGAAGGTGGTGCGCGGCGACGGCGAGATCATCACCACGGGCACGCGGGCGAAGAAATCAAGCGCCGGCTACGACCTGACGCATCTGTTCGTCGGCGCCGAAGGCACGCTCGGAATCATTACCGAGCTCACCATCAAGCTGCGCGGCATTCCCGAGACCATTGCGGCGGCGGCGTGTTCGTTCGACACCGTGCGCGGCGCCTGCCAGGCGACGATATTGGCGATCCAGACCGGCATCCCCGTCGCGCGCATCGAACTGCTCAACGCCGAACAGGTGCGCGCCTGCAATTCCTATTCGAAATTGTCGTTGCCGGAGACCCCGCTATTGCTTCTGGAATTCCACGGCAGCGAGGCCGAGGTCGCCGAGCAATCGAAGAATTTCGGCGAGATTGCAAAAGAATGCGGCGGCGGCGACTTCACCTGGACCACGCGGCCGGAGGATCGCACCAAATTGTGGCAGGCGCGGCACGACGCCTATTGGGCGGTCAAGGCGCTGCGGCCCGGCGCGGGCGTGGTGGCGACGGATGTGTGCGTGCCGATCTCGCGGCTTGCGGATTGCGTTACCGAGACGGAAGCGGAT
>Ga0209517_10003492_pt1 | contig 21289 bp, 18 predicted proteins | sample PeaSoiMetSII2010_FD_187695 | JGI IMG/M metagenome (GOLD analysis project Ga0209517, IMG submission 187695) | Peat soil microbial communities from Weissenstadt, Germany - SII-2010 (SPAdes) (version 2) | ecosystem: Environmental > Terrestrial > Soil > Wetlands > Peat | place: Germany...
ACGAGGCGGCTGCGCTCACATCCGCCCATCCCGTAACAAGATCACATTAACCACGCCAGGCGCCTTCGCCCAGCTCACGGCACGAAGTGCGGCTGCCGTACTAGCCGCCACGGTGGTCATCGAGCGCCGTACGTGCCCATGCTGTCGTTGTGAGCGTGCTGACCCCGGCCGAGATCCTGATTGCCGCGAGGCGGCTCGCCGGCGCACGGCCGCACCTGGCTGCCGTCGCGGGCATCGTGCACCAGGAGGATCTGTGGCAGCTGTGCCGCGATGAGCTCACCGGACTCGACGTCCATATCGACGGCTGGGATATCCGCGGCCGCTGGTTCGGCGTCGTCGTCGGGGCCACGCCGCGGCTCGGGGAGCTGTGACGCGGCGAGACGATCCCCTGGCGCATGATCGCCGCCCAGATCTCACCACCCGAATGCCGCGGCTCGCGCTGATCAGATGGAGCCAGCCTTGACGGGCGGGAACATCAGTCCGCTGCTCTCGCCTACGATTGTGAGCTCCAGGGCTCAGCCGCGTCCATTCACGCTCCGGCGTGACACTTGCGTCACGATCGCTGATCGCAGCCAGAGTATGAGTAGGAGCTGTCATGAGGGTTCGAGCGGGCTCGGGCTCTGTTCAGTTGTCCGACTGGTCGGCGGTGAAGACGATTCTGTGGACAGATCGAGGTGCCGGTTCGCCTTCGAGCAGGTGTGTCGCGATGTCGGCGGGCTCAGGGGGAGCGCGGTAACAGCGTTTCTTCTGACATGACGGCTGTCCGGAAGGGTTCACTGTGCGGCATGACCAACACATCCAGCCTGGATCGGGGTTGGCCGCCAGGCCGGCGAGCAATGCTCTTCGCCCGGGCGTACGTACTTTCTCCAAGCGCCGAATCGCCTCGGCCCGTACGTTGCCGTCGTCGTCATCCAGCAACGTCGACAAGATCGGGTTGAGGCGTCCCCGGATGGTTGCAGGACAGGTGGCAGCGAGAACGGCGCGCAGCACTGGGTCGTCGCTGTCCAGCCAGCACTCAGGCTCAGGTGTGCCACGCAACGAGCAGAGCGTGAGAGCGACGAGCCGCTGGTGTTTAGGACTGGTGTGTACTTGGCTCAGGAGTTCTCTCAGTATCGGCGCGGCCAAGGCGGAATCGGGGAATTTCCAGAGTGCATTAAGTGCGACGCACGCGCTGCTGAGGCCAAGCGTGAACAACGTCCCGATCAGACGGACGGCGGATGCGTGATCCTCGATGCTCTGCCAGCGATCGAGATCGCGCCTGTGGGCCTGGTCGAACAGTGAGAAGAACGGGGCGTTATCACCGGTCGCTTCCATGCGCTCAACGATGAGGCCGGCCTGGGCGCTCAGAATGTCGAAATCGAACCCGCCTAGGGCGGCCACGAGACGAAGGGTTTGCGGCAGGTCATCCGTCCGCTTTACCAGATGCCACGAACTCGCGTTATTCAGGTCGAGGGTCTCGACGTAGTCGGCCAGCTCATCCATCTGCGCCGCCTGCGCCGCCGTCAGCTCGCACTGGCGGCCGAGTTCCGCGACCATGACGAGCAGCCGCCGATATCGGTCGGCGTCGAAGTTGGCCAAAGGCGCGAAAGCCCGGACGAACTCCTCGTGTTCCTTCTGGCGGATGTTCCGGACCTCGTGGGCGTAGCCGTTGTCAACCAGCAACCGCAAGAACTCATCATGCAGTCCAGCGAGCCGCTCACCGGGATCGGCCAACACGATTCGCGCCGCTTGGTCGACCTTGCCGATCAGGAGTTTCGCGATCTTCAATTGAACGTCGCCTAGTAGATCCTCAGGCATCCAGTCGGGCCCGCCGGGACCATCGGCTGGCAGCCGGCCCGTTAGCTTGGCGAGTCCGGGCAGAGATAGAACAGCTAGCAGCGACTCCGGGGAGCGGACCAGCTCGGCCGGACTGCGCTCGGTCAAGTCGTGATGAGCCTGTCCGAGCATCTTGTAGTCGTGCGGATAGGCATCGAGTACCGCCAACGTATCGGCTCGATCCGGGCTCCACGGGAGACTCAGCGCGGCGGTCCAGCTTCGCCATCCCTCACGATCCCTGCGCCGGGCGTCAGCGAGCAGGACGTTCCGTACACCCTCGAGCATCTCGGCAGAGACCGTCGCACCTTCTCGGACTGCCTGCACCACGGCATGAGCCAGCGCCCGGTCAGCTGTCCTGACGGCCAGCGCCGCCAGCGAGTGCGCGGCAGCCGACGATAGGCCGGCAGCGAGGATCAGGCATTCCAGTTTGCCGGCAGCGAACCGTTCGGCCATCCACTCTTCTGTCCGGTCCGTGTCCTCCGTTGCGTGCTTGGCATCACCCACTTCAGCGAACAAGGCAATCCTGGGCGCAATGTGCTGGGTACTGTCCGAGATGACGAAGATGCCGTGTTCGTCCCAGAACCGGACAATCTCCCGAGCGGCGCTCGCGGCATGCCCCGAGCTCAGAGACCACCGGCCGCGGAGCATCGAAGCCACGCTGTCAGAAATCGCTTCGACAGCTGCTCGCCCGTCACTGGCGAGAAGGGCCGCCGCCTCCGTCGCGAAGCCGGCGAGCGCGGCGTCGTGGGCATCGGCGCCTTCGAGGACGCCGAAGGAGAAGCGCTCCCGGCGGTGCCGTTCGTATCTGTCGACGACGGCGTTTACGACTTCGAGCAGGATCCTGGCCCGCCGCGATGGGAGAGCGGCGGTATCCCGTTCGATCGCAAGCAACGTCAACAGGAGAGGCAACAGGGGCGTCTCGGCCAAGGTCGCGTCGTCAGCCACGGCGTTGGTGATCCACGCGGATCGCTCGGCGATCCATTCCTCCGTCCCCGACGCCCTGCCACCCATAATTGCGGGTGTCGCCGCTGCGGAGCGCAGTACCGCCTGGACCGTACCATCCAACTTCGCCGGCTTCGCCAGCCGGACCGCGCTCCAGCCCAGCGTGGCCGCCTGACCGTACGCCACGTCCCGTGTGGCGAGGACCACCCCGACGTCCTCGTGCACGCCGCGGAGGAAACGATCCAGCTCGGCTACCACCGCACCTCGCCGCTCGTAGGTCTCGTCGAGCCCGTCGAGGAACAGCATGATCCGGCCATCGTCGAGCCGCTCCTCGATCGCCCGATTGAGCAGCTCGCGTTCATCGCCTCTTACCCGATCGGCTATCACCGAGAGGAGGCGCTGACGAAAGCCGCCGTTCCGCCCCTGGCCGAACATCTCCTTGAGGGACGCGAGTACCGGCAACGGTGCTTTCGGAACGTCGACCAGCTGCGCCGCCACCCCTGCCATCGCCGTTGACTTACCGCCGCCCGGGAGTCCTGTCAGGACGACACGGCCACGCCGGAGCGCTACCCACGCGAGCTCGCCAGTCGCGCGGGAGTCGTCCGGGTCGAGATGCACCTTTATCTCGGCATCGGCGACATCCATAGCGATCGGCGCGATGCTGGCCCCGAGACTCCGCAGGTCCAGTGAACTGGCGGCACGATGCAGCTCCATCTCGTACGTTCCGACCGCTCGATGCATGCGCTCCAGCTGCGCGGACCTCGTGTCGCCCGAAGACGACAATCTGACGTTCGCCGCGCGAAGTTCGCCCAGCCAACCCGACATCTCATATCCCGCGCGCCGACGCGCCATCTTTCCCGCCGCGGCGATGAGAGTGCGCCAAGCCAGCTCAGCATCCTCAGTCATACAGACCGTCCCAGCGAGAACTGCAGTCGCCACCCGCGCATCCGCCGACATCGGCTCCTCGACGTCAAGGTCGAAGATCGAGGCACACTTCAACAGGGCTGCCCGCTGTTCCGGAAGAAGGCCGCCGAGATGCACGTCCAGGCGAGCGAATATCCCGTATTCTGACCGGGTCAAGCCACCGACGGTGTCGCCAGAGTATCGGCGCAGCAGTCTCTGCAAGTCACGCATCGGCCCAGACAGCGTTCCGGTGACGATTACCAGACGGTGTCTCGCGACGTCGAGACCATTCTCCGCAGCACGCTTCCACTGCTCCACAGCCGAGGCGAACTGTCGCCCGTCCGTCAGACGGCGCTTCGCTTGGACGAAGGTCGATGCTCCACCGATATAGTCGATCCGTATGTCATCGACCGCGTCGTCTGTCTCGAGGCTAACCTTCGCCACCATGGCCTCACGGCCGCTGAAACCGAAACCAGACAGAGGCAGGTCGGCCAGCCCGTAAGCGACGGCGTACGCCGTCACGGCCCGTCGATACTCGACCCCGGCATCACCCGATGCACCGCCGATCGCACCACGACTGGCTGATCCCGCTGACGTACCAGCGAGACGCATCGCCTGTCACCTTCCTCAAACATGGCCGCCTTGATACACCGGCACGTCACGCTAAGTCGAACACATCCGGCCATAAGTCGCGGGGACGCGTGCGCATGACTCCGTCAGCAGCGGACCCCAGAGCATAAGTTTCTCGGCCAGCCCGGAATGCGAGCCGCTGAGACAAGCGTAATCGGTGCTGGAGTTGCTCCTCCCAGAGCGACGTTCACACTGCGTCACGATCGCCATGTCAAGGACGCTGTTTCCATGGCCACCCCACCCTGCGGACGATGGCCTCCCCCTAGCCGTGGCGGTGGCCATCGAGCGCAACGCGTGCCCGTGCTGTCGTGATGAGCATCCTCACCCCAGCCGAGATCCTGATCCCGCCCGGCCACATCCTGGAATGCCGGGCGCTGCTGGAGACCTATCATGACCTGCGGGCCGAGCACACCGCCTGGGTACAGCGTATCCATGCAGTCTTGTTCCACCAGGGTGCCCCGGCCCTGGGCGAGGGCACACTTCGCAGCGGGCAGGGCCTGACCGCGCTGCGGGAGGCCGCGGCCGCTCATCTGTCACCGGCCGGGCAACTGCAGGTCGCCACCGCCCTGGAGGTGGCGACCTGGAAACCCGGCTGCACGAGCTGCGGCACCAGCTGACCGACGCCGCCCGGCACCTGGCCGGCGCGAAGGTGCTGGCCGCGCGGCTGTACGGGGTCGGGCCGGTCACCGCGCTGGCGATGACCTGCTGGCTGGCCGGGGAAGGCCGGTTCTCCTCCTCCCGCCAGGCGGTCCGGTTCGCCGGGCTGGACGTCACCGTCCACTCCTCCGACCGCAAAGGACCGCCTGGGCGGCTGTCCCGGCAGAGGAAATGCGCTGGGCCCTCTACGAGGCCGGCAAGACCCACGTCCGGGCCCCGGCCCCGGCCCCGGACCACGCCTACTACGCCCAGGTTAAGGAGCGCTGCAACGGCAAGCGCGCCGCGCTGTCCGAGGCCCGCAAGATCCTCCGGCAGGCCTGCCACATCCTGGCCGAGCTCGGCGACGACGCCCTCGCCGCCGCCTGAGACCCCTGCACCATGGTGACCGAGCCCGTGACCACGCCGGCCCCGGCCGGGGCACAACGCAGCCGTACTCACCCGATGGGGACGACCGCGGCCAGCTGACGTGCGCGCCAGCCTCACCGAAGTGGCCGCCGCGCTGACCGGCGAGCCTCACCCGCTCGCCACGACGGAAGGGCGGTGAACGGGATGGCTGCTGTTGCCATCGACGCGTCTCGCGTTCCGGACCCGGGCCTGCGTGGTCCGGTCCCGGCGCGGACCGCCCGACCGGCCGCCGCGGATCGGTCCCCGGCGGGCGCCCGGGCCCTCCGGTCCTGGCCGCTGCTGGTCCTGGCCGCCCCGGCTGCGGCCGAGGTGTGGTCCGGCTGGGTCGGAATCGCGCAGAAAACCGGGTTCGGCCTGGTCTCCCCGCTGCCGGGCATCTGGCCCTCGCTGCATCTGGACACTGCCATCACCCTCCCGGCGTCGAGGCCTACGCCGCGTACGCGCTGCGCGCCTGGCTGGCCACCGAGCACACGGTCAGCGCCCGGACGCGCCGGTTCGCCAAGCGGTCGGCGATCTTCTCGTTCGCGCTCGGGATGGCCGGGCAGGTCGCCTACCACCTGATGGCTCAGGCCGGAGCGGCGCGGGCGCCGTGGCCCATCACTACCGTCGTGTCCTGCCTGCCTGCCTGCCTGCCGCTCCTGGTCCTGGGACCGCGCTGGCGCACATGCTGCGCGTCAGCCGCAGAGCCGCTGGGCAACCGATCCCCAGGACCGGCGACGCCTCCGTTCCCTGCCTGGTCCTGCGAGGACCAGGCAGGACCGGCCCAGGACCAAGGCGCACCCCAGGCGCCGCTATCACTGGCCGCGCCCGGTCCTTCTTGGGACCAGAAAGGCCCCGCAGCAGGACCACGACGCCACGGCGGCAGCACCCAGCCTGTCCGGCATCGGCCAGGCGCGCCTGGCCGCCAGCAGGCTTACCGCGGCGGGGAAGCCGGTATTCAGACGTGCCCTGCGCAGCGAGGGAATCAGGGGCTCCAACCAACCAGGCCCTGAACGCCCTGGCACGCATGATCAATGCCGAACTGGCAGGCGCAGCAGCGCTCCCGGCCAGGCCCGGCAACGCCGTGGTGTGATCCTGATCCTGCACAGGCGCTCCTGCAGCTGGCCGCCCAGGCTGGTGGCAATCGTCCAGCGCGATGCCACCGGCCGGGCACGACCTGCTGCTGAGACAGCGTGAAGGTATGGTCGCTTAGGTCAGCGGCCGAAGGCCGCCCCCGGCTCGTCGGCCCGCCCCCGGTGTTCCTTGCGGTTAATCATCCGGAACATGAATTACGAATGCGAAGCCATCTATGTCGGTGAACTTCCGGATCCTGATAATTCGAATCGAATCGGGTTTGAGCTGCTTACTGTCCCAAATCCGCAGTTCGTCAAGAAGAGTGCCCGGCAATTTTATCGGTTCGCCAGATGCTTTGGGGGCTTCCACCCTCATGTCCGGAACCCGCAGGGTTTTCCAAGTCCCGAACCAGACGCCCTGCGCTGCCAACTCGGAAGCCAAGCCCTGGAAGACTTCGTCGAACCAGCTATCATTAACTTCTGGTCCTGCGGCGTCCAAAGCGAAAATAACCAGAACCTCCGCGCCGCACAACGGACGGGGCGATGGAGGATTTCGTTGCTGTTCCGTATTTGTTATTCCGATCCTTTCCGGTGGATGATCGCGACCAGCAAGCCAGTACACGAGTTGAATCAGCGCGAGCTTGGTGTAGGCGTCCGGGACTGGGCCAGATCGGGAGACCTCATTCAACAGGGTGGCGAGTCGAGACGAGCTCTCCTGCTCGACGATCCGCATGTCGAGCTGCTGCGTCATCCGATTCTGGAGGTCTGCGAAGAACCTGGCGTGCGTGCCGAATCGCTCGTGCCGGTGCGTCAACACCGTGCGAAGTCGGTCGGCGTTCAGAAGGTGCGGCAGCCGGATCCCGCTCCCCTCCGACGATCCAGCCAGAATTTGCCAGATCATCCAGAGCTTCCCGAAATCGATGACTTGAGAAAAGCGCGCCGCCGTTCCAACACCGAACCGAAAGCCGAACGAGTTCAACAGCTTGAACGTGGTTTGGACTGCCAGCATTTTGAACATGTCGGCACCAGTGACGAGGAGTTCCTCGATAAGCCGAAGGTCCGAGGACTTCTCGGCCTTGAGCGTCGGCACCTTCCGCTCGACAACGAACTTGTTCAGCACCTCGTCGCTGAGTTTGGGGGCATCTCGCGGGGCAACTCGCGCACCCTTGCAGAAGCAGAGAAGTTCAGAGATGATCCGTTCGTAATAGCACCAGGCGCGAGTGAGGTAGTCGTCGCTTTCGATGCTCATGAAGTTCGTCGTCACGATCAGCGAGTTCATGTGCTTTAGTGAGTCCGCGAAGAGCTTCCGGTCAGCGGGCGAGTGCGGCTCTTGCGGCATGCAACTGTAGTCGTACCAGATCCCGTTGACCTCGTGCCGACGCACGAAGTCACGAACGATGTCGAACTGAGTTCGGCTCGGGTCCGGGTGGGCAGGGGTGGTCCAGCGGTGCGAGACGAACCACGACTTGCCGGGTATCACTGGACCAAAGTAGGAGGTTGGAATGTCCTGGCTCCGGACGAACCGATCGAAGTCGGCGAAATAGCGTGGACCGAGTACGCGGAATGCCGTGTGATACCTCAGACCGTCGTGATCCTGCTCGAAGGCCAGATACCCTTTCCGCACCAGGTCGTCTCGGAACGATGCGAGGTATTCTTCGCTCAACCTAGGACCCTGTTCGAACTCCGACCAATCGTCTACGGTACTCCGGACAGTAGTCCCGGCCGACTCATCAACATCCTCTATCGTGACCGGCCCTCCCGACTCTTCAAACAGGTGCCGGAAGAACTCTTCTGCCTCCTCGAGGCTAAGAGAATCTCCTACCCTAATCTCGCGCCCGCCCAAGCGAAACACGGCCGGTTTGCCATCCCCGGCAGGGCGAACGGGTTCGCTCTTGTCGTTACTCATCGGGCCTCCGGGGGTCGATCCGCATAGTGCGCTCACTCGCCTTCACGGCCACTAGCGCCCGCAAGAAGCCGCGGGTGTGGTGGCGCAGGCCGTCGAGCAGTTCATCAGACGCATCGCGCAACCCGAGGTAGCCATAGTCGTCAAATGCCTGAAGGACTGTCTCGGCGTGCGGGTAACCCAGACCTTGCTCCGGCCGAAACTGACGCTGTATGGCGGGCTCGACCTTCAGGAGGGTGATCGGCACCACCCTGGTGATAGCGATCACGGTGACCGCGTACGCAGGTGTATCCATCGGCACGTGCCCGGCGGCAGAGATTGCCCGCTCGACCTCGGCCACATAAGACTTTCCTCTTGGAAAGCCCCGTAGCTCTGATGTGTGAGAGATGAACACCCGCCAGCTGGCACTGTCACGGGAACCATCTGAACCAGCCATGCACTCATACTTCCGTCGGTGAGCACCCGCAACCTGCGCGTACCGAGCAGGCAGGAACTCTACCGCTCAGCACGCTGCACAACGAGAACAGGCATCTCGAACGTGAACCCGAGTCACCCAGCGTGTTCGCGCCGACAGCCTGTACGCCGTGGCAACGAGGTTGTTTACCCTTCACGTCATTAGGGTCACGCTCGGTATCAAACCGGTAAGGGCCGGAGGTCCTGTAGCCAACGGCTAATAGACCCTTCCAGCCGGACATGCACCCCTAACGGGGATGCAACTTTGGTCCTGCCTGCCGTCAAGGCAGCTCCTCTTTGCCCGATGGCCCCCAGCCGTACCCCTCTGGTCAGGCCAAACCGCTGTGTGGTTCTTGACACGTCGGCTGCGGCTAAGGCTTGTGTAGCCGAGAAGGACGGGAGAGAGAGCAGGTCATCCCTGAGGGAGCGGGCCGGGGTCGCATCGGCATTCTGCTGGTCGCCGCGCGGCGACCAGCAGCCGCCGCGCGGGGCCTCAGCCCTGTCGCCAGCGGCTGGCGACAGCATAATTCTCTTACGAAGCGGGCGCAGATGATGCGATCGACACCCGAAATTGCAGATCAGCCCGCCACAACCACACCGGCGCCCGGCTCGATGTGAGAGTCCTGGGGACTGCGCGGCAGCCAGCAACTGGCCAATTGCAGGGTCAACCCCGGGATGATGACGCAGCGGGCATGGCCCCTCAGCAGTGATCCGGCATGTGTAGGAACCGCCATGATCGCTTCCGGGGCCGCCGTGCCCGCGCCGCTACCAGCTCACATCGGCGTGTCGCAGACCAGTTAACTCACCGCCAAGTTGGACTTTGCCGACACCCTGGTTGGCTTAGGTGACCATGTTGGACCTGATCACCTGGGGACAGCCGACGCTCGTCGGGCCGCCCTCGGCTCGTCATCGCCAGAGAACCGACGTGCATCAGCGCATACACTGGGCGCCCGATGCCGCAGTACGCGCTGGCCGCCGCATGCACAAGCCGACCGTAGGTCAGAGAAAAGTCATGGTCGCTAGCAGCCGGAACCGCCGATATCGGACAAAACGCGCGACTGTCGGATAGCGTGATTTCGTTCGAATCTGCGGTTCCAGCCTTGTGGTTAACTTGCTGCCAGCATTTTTTGATGATCTTGATTTCAACTTGACAGATTGCCGAATGGTAAGGCTGAGCCTTCTCCAGCTTGGCGACGACGTCCGCTGGAAGGCTGCGGAGACGTCGTGCCTGTTCGCCGAAGTCGGTCGCGGTGGTGGCAATTGGGAACTGCAACCGGCCCGCATCTGGCGGCGGATCCTGCCCGGAGAGCGTCGCGGCCCATGCATAGAGAGCGTTGTCGAGCGCGGATCGCAGCGCTGTCAGCCAATCACCGAAGGCCAATAATGACACAGGTGTGGCTTCGCGGGTGCGCACGGTCATCTCGAACGTGTCGTCAGCGACCTGGTCGAGGGCGACCTCCAAGGGATGAGCCTCGATGTATCCTGCCCATGCAAGCGCGAACTCGGCCTGCTTGGAGCCAGCGTGACCGAGGCGTGCGAAAGCGTTCTCGAACAACCTGCTCATACGCTGAGCATAGGACCGTTGTCCAGCGCTTTATGTCTCTGCCGCCGTCGACCGAAGCCTGTAATCAACGTCAACCGCGGGCGGAACGGCGAAGCCTCTTCGACGACGGCAATACAGCGCTACCGAAGGCGGGCAACGTCGGCAGCGGGGCCAGCCAGCCATCCGGTGCCCAGCCCGGTTCCGCCTAGCGGGCGCCTGGGCGCTGGCCACCGCGGGAAGCCGACGGGCCGAGACGGGCACACGCGAGCGGACAGCCCGGTAAGAACAGGAGCGTAGCCATCGTCGGCTCAGGGCGCCGGGTCCCCGGTGATCGCGGCGGCGGCCTCGCCGACAGCGGGGGTGCCGCCGATGGCGCGGGTCAGCAATATCTAGGACGGACTCCCTATGGACCTGTTTGACGGTCAGTCGAGTTCGCTGGGTGGCTGGGTGATGGCAGACGAGGCTGGGCGTGCTTTCTGACCAAGTATTACGGGGCCCGGTGTAGCTGGGTGTGACTGGACGACGGTGGCGGTTGGCTGCCAGTTGGGCTACCCCGGCTATTCCGCGAACCCGCCGGAATGCACCCACCCAGCGGAGGTCCTCGCGACCATAAGAGATGCGGGCGGCCGAGCCGGGATCGCGGTAGCGGAACGGCCGGATGGCATCCCCGCTGCAGCTGGTTCCGCGCTCACCCGGTCAGGCGCTCACTTCCTTCGGCCTGACGCGGACTCGATGCGCCGCCTGCGGCAGATAGTGAGTCGGTGGAGGCTGGCGAGTGTACCGAGACGTGGGCTTGGCACCTGTCCGTGCTCAGGTTCACGGGTTTGCTCCGATGCCGGAGTGAAGGATCTGGAGTAGGAGGACGGGGACCGGAATATCACTGCCAGAGACGTAGTCGTGGGTTATGTCCGGTGCGGGCGGGAGCAGTTGCTGCGTGAGTCGGGTGGTCAGGTTTCCGGCGAGTTCGTCGCTGACAGGGAATGCAGCGGCCGTGAGGCTGGCAAAGCACGAGGCCGGGGCGTCGGCGGTCTCGGGGGCCAGGATGAATGCCGCGATTTCGGCCCGTGCGCTGGCGTCGCGGCGGAGGCGGCGGATGATGGAGCGGCTGAACTGCGTGTCGAAGTACGTGTCGCCCCAGGCCGCCATGCGCCGGGTGTCTAGTGCGAGCAGGTCAAGGAGCCCTTCAGTCGGCACTGCGGCGTAAGCGAGGGGGTAGTACGTCCGGGGGTACATGCCGGCCGGCTCGCCGTGCTTCCGCGCGTCAGCGATCATGCCCCAGAATTTCCGCACGAGATCGTCCTCGGGGAATCCATCGGACAGGGCTTCGAGGGCTCCGGACTGGTACGGCAGGTACCAGAGGCGGTCCGGGCGGAACAGTGACCGGAGCCGCTCTTGAACGGCATCCGGGGCGAGTCCCAGGTCGCGGGGGTCGGCGAGCAGCATGCTGGCCAGGGTGCGGGCGTTGGTGCCGTCGTCTAGGCGGCTGATGAGGATGTCGGTCAGATTGTCGTTGCCGCGGTGCGTGCTTGCGTACCAGGCGAGTACGCCGTCGTTGTCTAGCAGCCTCGGCTGGTCAGCGACGGCTTGTGCCAGTTCCCGGCTGAGCAGTTGCTGGCGATCGGCGACCAGGGCAAGGTAGTTCCAGGTCATCCCGTTGTCATGGTTGAACAGCGAGTCCTCGGACAGCCGGGTGAGGAGCTGGTCCCCGAAGTGCGCTCGCAGAGCGGGCCATCCGTCGGCGATCGCGCTGAGCAGGGTCATGTCGGCGGGTCCGAGCGTGTCACCGAGGTTCAGCCGTGCGGGAACTTTCCCGGCGCTGAGGTCATCGAGGGCGCTGAGCCTGTCCAGCAGCAGAGCTCCGGCCCATGCCCCGCGCTGGTGCCCCCAGCGGCGGAAACTCCGCTTGACCGCCTCACGGCGGATTGCCGCCAGCGCCGCGTCCCACTCGCCGGGCCGCAGGGTGCCGCCGTCGTGGTCGTGACGGAGGTGGATGTGGAACGCGGCGGATGCAGCGACGGCCACTTGGTCGTCGGAATCGTCTGCCCATTGCCGGGTAAGGTCGCGGGCCAGCGGGCGGTCGGCAGCGCTGTCCGCAAGAGCGTGCACAGGTAAGCGCGTAGCTGTGCTGGCAGGGAAGGGAAGGTTTCATGTAGTCGGCGCAGCACTGGCCGTAGCGCTTCGGGGTCACGCGCATACCCGGCAGCGAGCGTGGTCAGCGGTATCTGAGGCCTGGCAAGCATGGACCGGGCGCGGTCGCGGGCTGCCTGGGTCGCTCCCATGGCCGCGATGATCTCGCCCTCGGCCGTCGCTTCGTACTCGTCACCCGGATGAGGCAGCTCTTCCAGGCAGGCGGCAGCAACCCGCTCGGCGTCCGCCCCAGGGGCGTCGGCTTCGTCGCGGTAGATGCCCGCCAGCGCGATGGCGATGATGTCGGCCCGGACTCGCCGCTGGCCGTTGCGGGGCAGGGCGAGCAAGGCGAGTAGCCGCTCGACCGCCGCCTCGCGGCCGAGCACGGGCACGGCTGCCGCTGCGGCGTAGGATGCCCGGACTGGCTCCCCCTCCAGGACTGCGCGGAGCGCGGCCCGCGCTTCCTCGTCGTCCTCCCAGCGCGTGGCCAGCGCGCTGGCCGCCCAGTGCGGGAAGGAACCGCGGGTCATGGATTGCAGGAGCGCGTCCTTGATGGCAGGTCCGTGATCGATCCCTGCCAGCGCGCTGAGTTCGCTGTCCATGTAGGAATGCGGGTCGGCGCGCAGCGAGTCCTCGATGGCCTGCGCGACGGACGGGTGTCCTGGGTAGGCGGCGGGAAGCAGCGTGTGCCCGAGGAAGTGCACGTAGTGCGGGTCGGTGCGGATGATGCCGCAGACAAAGCCGAGGACAGCCGGGTCCTCGGGGTGGCAGAGCAGGAGCGCGGCCCAGGCGAGGCCCCGGTCGCCGAGGGTGTCGCGGTTCTTGTTCAGGATCTCGAGGCTGTCGACGCGCGTTTCACCAGGCTGCGAGATCGTCGCGGAGGACGGTGGCCAGGGCATGGGCGGTCAGCGGGCGCCATATGCTGTCGTGCTCGTCGTGGGAGTGGAGCAGGCTGACGAGCCAGCTCCGCTCGTCCTCGGACACCGGATGTGCTCCGGGGAGGGGACATTCTGGTGCGCCTGCTGTTGTGAGGGCACGGCGGAGCACGCCGAGCACCGAGCCGAGCGCGGTGACGCGGACTGGCAGAGCCTGTTGCCGGCGTCCCCAGGTGACCATCTCCTGGGTGGCAGGATCGGACGGCCAGCCGAGTGCCAGGCAGGCCAGGGCGATCGCCGCGTGGCTCGCGGTCGCCGCGTTCCGGAGCGCCCGCAGGACACCGTCACGGGCCTGGGTATCCCCGGACGCGCCGTAACGGTCGGCTAGGGCGATGGCCGCCCTGGACGCGCACGCCAGGTCCTCCATGGCCAGGGCCGCGACCAGGACTGGCCAGAGAGGCTCCCCCAGTTCGGTGTCGCCAGCGGCCCGGCCGAGGTGGTGAAAGAGGCCAGGCGACAGGGGGTGCGGGGCGAGCGTCCAGCGAGGAAGCCGCTCGCGCAGGAACCTGCCGGCCGGGCTTGACAGGCCAGCCACGGATGCCACGAGGAGGCGCTGCCGGTGCGGGATGTGGGGATGGGCTTCGATCGCATCGAGCACGGCGAGGGCGTGCCGTGCGGAATCCGCGGTGGGCAGGCGGAAGCCTGCGAAGACGGCCTCGGCCAGGAGCTCGCGGGCAGTCAGTGATCCCGGTCGGCTGTCGCTGGCCTGGTCGGCGATGATCTGGAGAAGGGTGCTGTTTTCGGCTGGCCGCCTGGTACGCCACAGAACGCCGAGGAGCACCTGGCTCCAGCGCGGATCGCAGGCACGCCGGGCGAACAGGTCCCGGCGGTCATCGGCGGGCAGCTGGTCGGCCGCGTGCTCGGCGGCCAGTTCCTCCAGGAAGACCCGGTGAAGGAACCCCAGGTCCTGGTGCCCGTAGCGGACGAGGACGCCGAGCTGTCCTTCGGCGATCTCGGTGAGCGTCCGGGCCGTGCGGGCCGCGGACGGGGCGTCCATGGCCAGGCGCCCGGGGTCTTTCAGCGCGGTGACCAGGCCGGCGCGGACGGTGCTGTCTGGGACGGGCGTGAACTCGCCGCGTTCCTGCCACTGGAAAGCCAGGTGAGCCAGGACCTGGCGGACATCGTCTGCCGGGAGGCCGCCGTCTTCAGCAGCTACCCGTGCCGCCGCGGCCCGCGCGGCGGGATGGTCTTTCAGCAGCAGGGTGACGACCGCCTCGTAAACCTCGAACCGCCGGCCCGGCAGCGGGACTCCTGACAACCGCAGGCCGACCAGGAGCAACAGGAACATTGGCGTGGCGGCAAGCTGGCGGAGCTCGGCCTTGCCCTCCACCTCGGCCATGAAGTCATCCAGCCCCGGGCTTTCCTGTACCAGCGGGCCAGGGCCGGGCTTCGCGGCATCGCGGACGGCACCGAACCACAGGCCGGCCAGCTTGCGCTGCTGCGCGGGAGACAGCTCCGCGATGCTCGCGTAGTCCCATTCGCCGGCCAGGGGCATCCGGTCTAGTCCGTATGGCCGGGCCGATACCAGCGCGGGCACCTCCCTGGTGCCGAGAAAGGTCTCGAGTCCCGCCACCGCGGAGCGGCCGGCGCTCTCGCTGACCCACTCATCCAGCCCGTCGACGATCAGCAGGAGCCGCTCGTCTTCCAGCGCGACCTCGACCAGGGGCCACAGGTCGGCCGCATCGTGCTGTCCCAGCCATGCCCGGAGCGTCGCCGCCAGCGAGGCGTTCGCGTCCCCCTTGGCCTGCCGCCCGGTGAAGAAGTGAAAGGGAAGCCAGACCGGCAGCCGGTCCCCGAGCCGCCTCGTCCACAGGGTGAGGGCAGGGGAATCCGACAGCATGTCCAGCACCAGGTGGCGCAGGAACGTGGTCTTTCCGCTGCCCGGAGCTCCGACCAGGACATGGTGGTCACCCGAGGCGAGCCACGCGTCGGGGCCAGTTCGGACCGGAGGCGCGGTACTGGTGAACGGCGAGCGCAAGCTGCCCTCGTCTTGAGGCTGGGAACCCGCGTCGTCGGCGACTGGGACGATGCTTGCCGCCGGCAGCCTGGCGCGGCCGTACCGCGTAGCGTGCGCCTGCTGGTACCAGGCGCCCACGACGCCCGCATCCGCCTGGGAGGCAAAGCTGGAGAGTCCGGGTGATTCAGCTGCAGCGCGGGGAATCGCGATTCTTCCGTGGACTGGCGGCCCGGTAACAAGGACATCCGGGAGGACGAACCGGTCGCGTACCGCGAGCCGGGGCACATCCGCCTGCCGCAGGCCGATCATGCCTGAGTCGGTGACATCGAACATCGCCGTGTAGAACCGGTGCATCTGGTCGCGCAGTTCCCCGACCTGCCCGGCGTCGAGCCTGGTGCCGAGCCGGCCCACAGCCTCGCGTCCGCAGAAGCTCTCCGCCCAGACACGTCCGAAGAAGTCGTAGACCAGCGACGGCTTGTCCTTCAGCCACGGCGACATGAGCTCGGCGTCCCAGACCTCGAACCCGATTCCCTCGCGCCGGAGGCGTTCAGTCTGGACCCGGATCTCGTCGGCCAGTTCGCTCCGGACCGCTGCCAGGCTGGTGGCGTATACGAACAGACGGCATGAGGGCGGCCACTTCCCCTTCAGGAAATCAGAGACGGCCTTCTTCAGCTTGGCGGCAGTCAGCTTGGCGATACGCCGTGACTGCAGGCACAGGTAACGCCGTTCGGGGCTGTCATCCGGAATCTCCGCGAGACGCACGTACAGGTCGATTCCCTGCTGGTCCTGGCCTCGGACGCCATACAGGCGGGCATCAAGGGCGTCTCTGGCGCTTCTGCGCCCGTCGGCCGCAACGTCTCCGCCATGGTCGGCCGAACGAACAACCTCGCCGCGGCCTATGGCCAGCCGCAGGCAGAACCGTTCGAAGTTCTCCCATGCTAGGCAGTCGAAAGGCAGCACCTGATGGCGCGCCTCAACAGGCGGATCGATCCGGGACGGAACCACCAACGTGTGCAAGCGGCTCGGGGGACCTGTCCAATTGCCCGGATCGCCGGGGTCCCCGCTGCGCGACGCAACAGCCAGATTGCTCTTGCTCAATTTCCGTCCCCCAGTGACCTGGGTTCGACAGTTGGGGTAGTGCTCTAGCCGGTGAATAGGGGTGCTGACCTGCGGATATGGCTCAGCGCCCGGTGACGGGGCGTGTCACTAGGCGCTGGCGAACGTGCTGGTCAGGGCTTCGGGGTGATCTCGATGATCTTCTTCGGCGGGTCCAGCCCCAGCGCGGTCAGGATGTCGCGCTGGGGTTTGCCCGGCTCGGTGGTCTGCCGGAAGGTGCCGGCCGGGCCGGTGTAGGTGACGGCGTGGATGCGCTGGAGCTCGGCGCGGATCCGGTTCCAGGTCCAGGATCCGCCGGCGGTGGTCTCCGCGACGCGGATCAGCAGCAGGGCGAGCCAGCACAGCAGGACGTGGGCGCGGATGCAGTCCTCGCGCCGGTGGTAGACGGGCCGCAGGTCGAGGACCTGTTTCATGTCGCGCCAGCCGCGCTCGACTTCCAGGAGCTGCTTGTAGCCCAGGGCGATGTCCTCGGCGGACAGGTGCGGGTCTGAGCAGCGCAGCAGGTACTTGCCGTCCAGGTTCGTCTCGGTCCTGATCTTCTGCTTGTCCACGCGCAGCAGCCCGCCGGGGGTCACGCGCAGGAACCGCTTGAGACCGGGCTTGCCTGATAGCGTGCCCTCGATCCGGGCGCGCTCGGTCCTGGTCAGCTTGTCCGTACCGGTGATCACTTCTTCGAGCTGCTCGATCAGTTTCGCGCGCACGATCGCGTCGCGTTCGGCCTGGGCGGGGTTGCAGCAGAGCACGAACCGGTCATCGGTGCCGATGTTCACTTCCTTGACCTGCATGTTGTCCCTGACGGCGGCGTAGCGGCCCTGCCGCGACAGCGCCGCCCTGACCTCCGCGGAGCCGGAGCGGAGCTTCTCCCCGATGATGTACCCGCCGCCGCCGCGCATCAGGGCCCGCCGGTTCTTCCGGGAGGTGAAGCCGCGGTCGGCGACCCAGATGACCCGCGAGAGGGTCCATTCCCTGATGTCGTCGCGGACCTGGCGGATCAGGTCAGTGTCGGTGGTGCTGCCCGGCCAGGACCATACCCGGACCGGGATGCCGTCGCGGGTGACCGCCATGCCGACCACCACCTGGGGCAGGTCATCGCGTGAGTCCTTGGACTTGCCGCGGGCGCGGAACCCGGTCTCCTTGACAGCCTCGTCGCTGTCTTCTGCCACGCGCTGGCCGTCCTCGTCGCGCGGCACGGGCTCGTCTTCCTCGCCGGTCTCGAAATAGGTCGAGGTCGTGTCGAAGAAAAGCAAATCGACTTCGAGGTTGAGCAGGTCCGTGACCTGGCGGTAGGCCTCTTCCGCCAGGCTGGGCTCGATGGTGAGCAGGTAGTCCATCGCCCGGTAGCAGGACTGCTCGTCGATCTCATCCAGGCCGTCGATGTGCACGTCACCGGTGATCCAGCCGGCCGCGGCGAGCTTGGAGGAGGCGGCCAGGGCCCGGTTGGCGACCAGCGCGAACAGGACCCGCTCGACCCTCGGATCCAGTTTGCGGCCAGTGAGCTGACGGCGGATCACCGCGTCCAGGCCGAGCCGGCGCCACAGCTGGTCCAGCGCGTACGTGCCGCCGACCGGGCGCGAGGACGTCAGCGCGAGCTCGCCCGCAGAGGTCGCCGCGACCGCGTCAGCTGGATCCAGCAGCCGGGACAGCGCACTGACAAGGCGCCTGACCGCGTCCCGGTCGAGTTCGTCCTCCCGGCCGAAGGAGTGCAGGACCTTGGTGCGCGAGACCCCGGCCCGGGCGTCCCACTCGTTATGGGCCAGCTGCAGGTACCGGATGACCTGCCCGTCTTTCGTCTTACGCGACGACGCCTTCACGTACACAGCGCGAAGGCTAGCAGCTCTGCCGACTAGTGGATAACGACATTCACCAAGGTAAACACAGCGTGATCAAGCGAACCGTGTCACTAGGAGATTTCGCGGTCCGCCGCTAGCCGGAACCCGCTGACCTGCACCGTCATCCCATCCACCGCCCAGAAACCCCGCTCAACTGTCGAACCCAGGAGTGATGGCGAACGTGAAACCGTCATACACGGTCCCCTCGCCCCGACAGGCGCAATCCGTACTCGAGGAACCGGGTTCCGGCAGCACCTAATCCTACGAGCGATCAGACCTCAGTCCGCCAAGGCGGCGGCACACGTCCAGGCTCTCTGAGCGAGGTGGCCGTGACCATTAGGATCCAGTCCACCGGGCACCCTGTCCGCCACCGTCGCCAGATCGTATGCCTCCGCGCCGAATCAGTGCGCCCCATCGAAGCCCCTGCCAGGTACCACGATGTTCCCCGGCGCACGCTCGGCAACGACGGCCATATCCGGTCCTGGACCACGGCGGCCCCGCGCACTCCGCTCAGAACACGACACACCAGGCGCGATGGCAATCCTGGGTCAGCGGGATGAAGGCAGCGTCCCAGATGCCGGCGCGGCGGCGAACCATGCTGCGCTTACTCGGCTCAAGAACCGCGCAGTTTCCCGCTCTCAGGCCGGCCCGAACCTGCCTCCTGACAGCCATGACCACCACCGCGGCCACCCCCCAGCGCCGCGCAGAAACAGGATCCGGCTGCGCTCGCATTTCCCCGGTCATTGGTGCGCCGGTTCGCACCTGCGGGCGCGGGTTACCGGGTCGATTCACCTACGTATGCAGTCTGGCTTGCTCCAACACACTTTCCGCCTGTTCAAGCAGGTCCTGGGGTGGACCGTCCCGAAGATCCGCGACCCCGCGGCCGCCGACCGGTGGACCTGGCTGATCATCGCCTGCTACGCCCAGCTGCGCCTGGCCCGCCCGCTGGCCTCTGACCTGCGCCGCCCCTGGGAACGGCCCGCAGCACCGGGGCGGCTGACCCCGGCCCGGGTCTGCCGTGGGTTCCGGAACATCCGCGCGAAGGTTCACTGCCCAGCGGGCGCGCCGAAACCCGGCAAGCCCGGCCCGGGCAGGCCGCCAGGGGCGAAGAACCCGCCGCCCGGCGCCACGCCACGACGAGTGGGAAAAACGACGAAGAGGGAACTCACCCTCAAGGCACGACGAGAACGTGCAGGTTAAACGGCAAGGTTAGACAGAGAGTTAGAACCGGCAGCCTGCGTCAAATCCGTGTCGGGTAGTGGAGGGCAGTGGCGGCCAGTCCGCAGAACAGTGCTCTCCTCTGCGCCGGTACTCGGACGACGATGGGTGCGGCGGTCGATATCGGTCATTAGGACCAACTCCTGGCCGCTGCGGGGCAGCGGGGCGGCCGCGTTCCTGTGAGGCCTGGCCTCATTCGCGAATGTCATCCCCTGCGCTCTACGAGCGCGATCCCTCAGCGACGCCGACACCCCCGGGACCATGCAGGGAGCATCGTCATGGCTACCGCCGTCATGGTCACAGACCGCACCACGCTCGCCTACATGCCCCGGCATACCGCTGGCCGCCGCCGTGTCGGGCACGCCGGGCAGGAGCGAGTTGATGGTGCCAGTCTGGCGGCCCTGGCGGGGCCTCCAGCCGCCGATGATGGCTTCGGCGTGGCGGATGTTCTTGACCTTGATCCAGTCCCGCTGCTGGCCGCGATGGTAGGCCGAGACCAGCGGCTTGCCGACTACTCTCCAGGCCATGGGCTAGGCTCGCCACCCGTCAATCGCAATCACACCAGCATCTGCAGCACCGTCAGCTTCCAACAAGAGCTGTATGCCCTCGTCAGACGGGCTTATTAGGTTCCATACTGGTTCGGTTCGTACGGTCTGGCAGGCAAGTCGGTCGCGTTAGAGTTCCTTTCCCGTCCGGGGTCCGGTGAGAACAAATTGTGGCTGGTCAGCGCAGTTGTGCACTACTTAATTCTTGGTAACGTGTAGCCTCGGACGGTTGGAATCATATTGTCCGCTGTCACACGCACCGTGAGGTGCCACGCGGGTCGATGATGGAGCTGCAGGATCCATGAAGGTATATATCTCATCCACTTTCGAAGACCTCGCTGAGTTCCGTCAGGCTGTTTCGCTGGTTGCCCGCCGTCTGGGCCTCGACGATGTCACGATCGAGGGGTACGTGGCGGGTGCCCGGCCAGCCTTGGAGGAGTGTCTGCGGGGGGTGGCGGAAGCCGATATCTATCTTGGCTTGGTCGCCTGGCGGTACGGGTATATACCCCCAGGGCAGGATCGTTCGATCACGGAGCTGGAATATCGCGCCGCTGTTGAGTACGGCAAGCCACGACTGATCTTCCTCCTGAGTGAGGATGCGCCGTGGCGGCGGGCTCTAATGGATCGCGACGTGACGCGGGTCGACCAATTCCGCGCAGCGCTGATGGAACAGCAGACCTGCTACACCTTCACTAGGCCAGACGACTTGGCTGAGGCCGTCGCCGAGGCGCTGAATGTGTACCTTCCGGAAATGCCGGAAGCCCGGCCCGGCGAGCTGGATTCGACGACGCGTGCCGCCTACCTCGTGCGACTCCAGCAACAGTACAGCAGAATGGAGTTGGCCTTCCCGAATCGCGTTACCGACTCCGGCGACCTCATGCTTACCGCTGCCTTCGTCGAACCGGCCGTGCGGGAGAGGCTTTCGCCTGACGAGGCAGCGGATGAGCACGGCCCGGCGCCGTCGGAGAAGCCGTCTCTCGGCCTGTTCGCAACCGTTGCAGCCCCCGCTAACCGCAAGCTGGTTCTGCTCGGTGATCCGGGTTCCGGGAAATCAACGATCACCAGGTGTAAACATTCAGCCCATGCACGTGCGGTGATGGGTAGCGCTAGCTTCGGCGGCTGTTACGGGGAGAGTGCCTGTGCCGGGGGTCGCCAGGGCCTGCCGAGCATGAGGTCGTGCAGGGCGTCTATGGCGTTGCGGCCGTGCTTGCGGGCGGTATCGATGTAGCTGCGGATGTCGAGCCGGTCCTGGGTGACGT
>Ga0209517_10003494_pt1 | contig 21286 bp, 16 predicted proteins | sample PeaSoiMetSII2010_FD_187695 | JGI IMG/M metagenome (GOLD analysis project Ga0209517, IMG submission 187695) | Peat soil microbial communities from Weissenstadt, Germany - SII-2010 (SPAdes) (version 2) | ecosystem: Environmental > Terrestrial > Soil > Wetlands > Peat | place: Germany...
TACCGCACCGGTGGTCAGCCCCGCGACGATGTCGGGCCGCAGCCAATCCGTACGGCATGAGACCAGCCACTCAGGTAAGAGACGGAACCACCGATGCTCTGACATGCTGCAGGCCTACCCGACCTCCGGGACGGTTCGATGCTTCTGCTTCGGCTCCACGTACCCTTTCGGCTTTTGCCTTGGCGGAAGCTTAGGAGGCGTATAAGGAATCTCCTCGTACGGGATGCTGCCGAGCAAGTGCGCAATGCAGTTCAGGCGGGCGCGCTTTTTGTCGTCTGACGGAACGATATACCAGGGCGACGCTGCCGTATCCGTGGCTGCAAGCATGGCATCCCGGGCGCGTGAGTAGTCGTACCAACGGCGGTGAGATTCCAAGTCCATAGGACTAAGCTTCCAGCGCTTGGAATAATCTTCAATTCGCGCCAGGAAGCGCTTGTGCTGTTCCTTTTCCGATACTTCGAGCCAGTACTTCAGAAGGATGATGCCCTGGCTGACCAGAAAGCCCTCGAAGATGGGACAGTCCCTGAGAAATTCCCTGTGCTCTTCCTGGGTACAAAAGCCCATCACATACTCAACCCCGGCGCGGTTATACCAGCTCCGGTCGAAGATGACGACTTCACCGCCGGCGGGTAGTTGTTCAACGTAGCGCTGGGCAGGGAGCTGCGTCTTCTGCCTCTCGGTCGGCGCGGGGAGGGCCACCACGCGAAAGATGCGCGGGCTGACACGCTCCAGGATGCGCTTGATCATCCCGCCTTTGCCGGCAGCGTCTCGTCCTTCGAAAATGATGACAATGCGGGCGTTGGTCTCCTTGACCCAGTCCTGGAGCTTGACCAGCTCAATTTGTAGCTTGAGAATCTCGGCCTCGTACTCCTTTTTGCCGATCTTCGGTTGGCCGTTGACGCCGGAGTGTTTAGTGTCGCTGCCCAGCGTCGATTTAGATCTCTTGTCGTTCTTGGATTTCTTGCTCATCGTTCTTTCTGGTTTCCTCGGTGTCGGGCGCGCCTGTTTAGAGGCCGGCCTCTGTTCCTGCGGGCTGAGTACGACCGCATCACCAGCCTTATAGTCTTCAGGAGGCAATAGGTGGGCCACTCTGCACGCCTTCGAGCGCAAGAACTTAGACGGGATGACGCTGATTCCCGCGCCCAAATACGGGCAGACACTGCTTCGATCATGGGCGCGAAAGCATCTCAGCGATCACCTTGTTGAAGAAGCCCGAATATCCTGGGTTACATATGTCTAAGTGAGGGATTGCTTCAGATCGCTTGTTGCATGTTTAGCTTGGGACCGCTATGGCAGAAGAACTGGTGAACTGCGCCAAGCGAAACGGTTGAATACGATACTCGCAGTTTTCGGATAAGGAACCGATACCGGAGCGCGAGCCCGATCCCCTGTTGCGACGCTAGGTGTGTCATTTGAGCCCCTGGCGCAGCACCAGGGATTCAGTCTAAATCAACCAACATCGACCAGTGAAATGTTACGGTGCGGGAGTGCTCGCCTTGCAACGGCGGTAGCCTTCAGGAAGTCTTGAGCAGTTGTCAGCGTGGGAAGATAGTCCTACAGATGACGACTTGGCGACGGGCCCCTCCACGCAGAGACAGCAGTTCCCAATTCGAGATCTCACACAACGTTCTTATTCCTCCCTCGACCTTTGGGAAATCGACCCAACGATCTGATGGCATCTGATCGTTTATCTTTTTCGTCCAAGGATGAGGGGCATTAAGGACACTCTGAATAAGCGCTCATGCTAAGTCGACTAACAACAGTGTTCAGGAAACCGCACTGCCGGTTCGGGTTTCGATGCCGGAGCTGGTCGGCACCGCCGTTGCAACCGCGCGCACGGGGCGAAGTCGGACGGGCCTAGGCGACGGCGAGCAGCTTTCTGCGGCTCACAAACAGATTCACCAGCGCACAGGTAACGAACAGCCGGTGCGCGTTTTTCTTCAGCCCGCGGTAGCGCACTTTCACGAATCCGAACTTCAGCTTCATCACCTGAAACACGTGCTCCACCCTCGCCCGCACCTTCGATTTCGTTCGGTTCTTCGCCCATGCCACTTCATCCACGATCTGGCCCTTGTAGCGACAGCGCCGCTGGGTGAAATCCCGCGCTCCTGGCGCGCACTCGCGGATCAACGAATTCTGTCCGATTCACAGATCAACGTCGTGCTGTGGGCGGGAACTCATGCCCAGACCCAGGCTGATCAGGCTTGGAGTTCAGCGCATTGAAGATCCGGTATCCCCGCGGGTGATGCGACAATTCCGTGCACAGATATTTCGTTTTCACCCTGAGAATTGCATTGCCATCGATGAAGCGACTGTTTAATTTGGCTGGCGTCGACGGCTGAAAGGATTGGCGAAATAAACCTTGCCACTCCGAAGTAGGCTGAGTGATCTGCTCAGCAGGGCGACCTGACGAGCAACCAGACCCGAAAAAACCGACTGGTTCTGCGAGGAGCAGTTGGGGTTTGGAACTGCGAAAGCAGTGATCGCATCAAGGGCTGCGATGGTGCATGCATCCACGCGGTTGGCTCCCTCGCAGGAGCTGATGGCTGGAGCATAACCAATGTCGCAGCCTTTCGTATTTCCGGGGCGCAGGTCCGCCCCTTTTCCTCGGGTTTGTCCGCTTTCGGTGGAAAGAATCTTCGTGAGCGGATCTGACATTGCCCTCGCGCTCTTCGCAGTTTTCAACACGAATTGTGGCTTCAACAGGTCCACCTTCAAAACCGAGAACCGCAAATGCGCAAGGTTCCAAATGCGAGTCACCGTCTCGACGGGCATATCCTGCGAGCCTTAAACAAGATCAAGAAGCCGGGCACGGCTGAAGAACTCACAGAGTTGCTCAATCGCCACCTCGGCCCGGGAGATCAGCCTTTTCAGGTGAGAGAAGTTGCGACCTGGTTGCGCAACGCCGAGGAAAACGCGCTCTCTTTGTATTGGCTGGGAAATCGCCGGCGTAGGTAACGCTCTTAGCAATTCTCGATGTCCGGGTCTTGACCTCAGGGGTCAAAATCGAGGCGGATGCGGCATTTTGCGTATTTCGCTAGAATGTGATGCTCACGAAAGGAGCAATATGGCAAAGAAAAAGTTGCTCCGCTCAACAAGAAACAGTACGGCGCGGTGTCTGCGATGCTCACGGTCTCCGATATCCGAGCTGCTGTGAGCTTTTACCAAAAGGCGTTTGGTTTTTCTAAACGCGCCATCATGAAGGGTCCGGATGGAAAACCGATTCATGCTGAACTCACACTGCGCGGCACAACTCTGATGCTTGGGCCCGAGAATGATGCGATGGGAAAGCGGAACGCAAAGAGCATAGGCGCTTCTCCGGTCCGGACGGTTACTCCTGGATGGTTGGCACCCATAAGGTGGAACCTACGGCAAAAGAGATGAAAAAGGGGATGCTGGAGATGATGCGGCAACAGCAGACGGATACGGCCACAGCCACAGCTGCCTAATGCAATGGCGATCACCCGTTTGGTCACGCTGCGCACCCTCGGCCCCTTGGCAGCGCAGCGCCGGTGCTCTGAAGTACGCGGAATGAGGAGAAGCAAGACAAGCAAGGGCATCAGGCGGGGGGGCACTCAGGGGTCCGCTCCACACCTAACAACCGTGTCACTTAGTGGTGAGTGCGGCTTGTGCTGACTGTTTCTTAGAGAGAGCGACCTGCTTTGCCTCGTTGCTTGCCTCCAGGGTCATGTCGCGCATTCCGAACTCGACGCCAATCTTCCTGAGAAAGTCATTTGGTGGAGTACCCCCGGCAAAGACCCAAACAAAATCGTTGGGAATTTCCTGCACGCTGCCGTCGACAATGAGAATGACGGTATCTTGCGCGAACTCCACTGGACTGGACTTGAACAGGACCTTGACTTTCCCTGAACGTATGCAGTCTTCGATCCGCTTCGTATTCCTTTCCTTGATGCGACTGAAGCGTTCTTGCCGATAGGAGAGTGTGACTTTGTTGCCGCTTTGATTTGCCAGCCCCATGGCGGCCTCGATCGCACTATCGCCGCCCCCCACAACGAGAATGTTTTTGTTGACGTAGTGATCCGCCTCGATCAGACGGTACATGACCTTCGGCAATTCCTCTCCTTTGACGCCGAGCTTCCGCGGTTCACCGGCGCGGCCCAGTGCCAGGACTACCGCGTGGGCACGGTATGAGTTAATTGTGGTCGTGACTGCGAAGATGCCGTCCTCCCCCTTCTTAATGTCCTCCACCTTTGCGCTCGTGCACACATTGAAATCGGCGCGACTCAGGATCATGTCCCAGAAGGCAAGGAGGTTCTCCTTGGAGAGCTCCGTCTTCTTAAACTTGCCGTACATGGGGAATTCCAGAGGGCTGGTCATCACCAGTTTCTGACGCGGGTACTTTGCCACGGTGCCGCCAACCTCATCGCGCTCGATGGTGATGTAATTCAGCTTGCTCTCGATGGCACGCAGCGAGGCACTAATTCCAGCGGGGCCGGCTCCCACGATCAGCACGTCATAAACGTCCGAATGGTTTCCATTCGTTGCCCTGTTTTTCATCCGGTTGACAATCGTGTCGATGCAGTCGCGACCCTGGTTCACTGCGTTCTTGATCAAAGCCAGGCCGCCAAGTTCTCCGGCGATAAACAGATTCTCGATATTGGTCTCGTACTCCGGCGTCAGGCGCGGCATGTCAGCGCTCATGCTGGGACTGGCCATCACCATTGTGATCGCACCGACCGGGCAGGCCTCCGCGCAAAGGCTGTGGCCGATACACTTATATCCGTTTACGATTACTGCCTTGCCTCCGAGCATGGCAAGAACGTCGCCCTCTGGACAGACCGTGGTGCAGGTTTGGCAGCCGATGCAATAGGTGGTGTCGATATGCGGATGCTGGGCCTTGGGCCCTTCAGAAAATACCTTCCCCTTTTCGGCGGCTTGGCGCGCGAGTTCCTCTCTTTTTTTGAGCTTGTTCAGATAACTGCGGACGAAGATCAGGGTGACCACGGTTGCGATGACCAATGTGATGAGGTTGTCCATGTTATCTCGCTAGAAATAGCCCATCATTATCACCGTCACAATGTGGATTAGGGCCAGTACCGCAAACGAGTAGCTAAACGGCTTATGAATCACATGCCATAGGTGAAAAACCTGCTGTGAGCGCGAGAGGAATAGAACTCGCTTGGCGAGGGCTGCCTCCTCTCTCGCATGGAAGATTGCCTTCTCCAAGTCGGCATGTCGCGCGGGCAAGAAGCCTCCAAGGGTTTGCAGTTTTTCGCTGAATTGCAAAGTACGCCGCCGGAGTTTGGCGGTCCGGAAGGAGCGAGCCACATCGAGCACGACCATGTAAACCAGGGCCATAACGATGGGCAACCGCTGCACGCGCTCCGGACTGGGCAAACGTAACAGGGACTGCAGGTCAGTCTGCGGCAACAGCTTCTGGTCCTGAAGTTGTTGTGCCAGCCGAGCCCGCACTTCCTGAGCTTCTTTCATCGACAATTCCGCCGCGTTCAGGCTGCGGGGAATCTGCGAGTACAAATAGCGTCCGATGATCCCGCTGAGCGAGACGGCCAGCATGATCCAGAACGCGATACCGGCGAATCCACCGAACTTGAACGATGCATGGAACGCAATAACAAAGGGCGCAGCCAGTCCGAGAAGAACATGGAAATCCAGCCAGTGCCGGGAAAGTCCCTGCTGGGAGAGCCATTTCCATCGCTTGCGCAGCGGATAAAGAAAGATGACCAGGAACATGCCGAAGCCTAGGAAGCCCAGCTTCAATCCGACGGCGCCGCCGGGCTTCAACAGGGCATGCTTCGGAGAGAACGGGCGATCGGCGGAAGCGAGCATGTAATAGCTGAACCCGTATATAGCCAGAGCTGTGATCACGGCAATGGCGACCACATAGCCCGACACGAGAAGACCGTCGTGACGGCGGTCTTTACTTGGAACCGATATAGCGGCAGTTGCGATTGCGGCGTTGGCACTCATTTGCTTGAGACTTGCTCCTCGGTGCTCACTGAGAATCGTTTGTAGTCCGTAAAGCGGTGGGTGTTTCGCCAGTGCTGGCGCGGCGTCTCCACCTCTACGCTCGCCACGACCGGGAACCAGTGCGGTTCTTTCAGGTCGTGAAACGGATCTGGCGCGAACTTCACCTCCGATTGCAAGGACTTCAGGCCGACATCCTCCAAGGTATTCGCGATTCCGGCTACAATCTTCGCGATCACGCCGGTTTGCGCGTCAATCCAAGCCGTGCCGGAAAGTTCCAGTGGGTATTCACGGCCGCGCAAGGCCAGAGCCGCGGGCGATCGCGTCCCGGGGATGTGCTCAAAACTGACTTTGGAGAATCGCCGCCCGTCCAAGGTGTCATCGGGCAGGAGGGCAAACTTGAAACTCTGTGCATAATAAGGATGAAAGACCAGGAACAGGGTCGCGAACCCGTTGCTCACGAGGAGTGGCCTGTTTTTCCTATCCTGTTTGGCTTCTCGCACCGGCAGGCGTGACTCGTCCAGACTCAATTCGCCGCCGGGATTGGTTAGAATCACGAGATAGTCGTAGGTGGATTCTTCCTTCAGCTCGACCTTGCCATCCTTCCCTATTTTTTCCTGCTCGACCTGTTCCGTGCACTTCACATCCGAGAACTGCTCGAGAAACCCCCCAACCTGAGTATTGGTGCGACCTAACAGGTCATCCAGGTTATTGCCGGCCGCCGCCGCGAGTGCGTTCGCGCAGCAGATCTCGCATAAGACAAAGAAGAGAAGCGTGCTCCGTCGTAGCCAGATCACAAGATTTGTCCGAGCCATCATTCGCGATGCCTTTCCTTCGAATCAAAACGGTAGCCAATAGTGAACATCCACTGGTCGTAGCTCATCTGCCCACGGTCTACGGTGTAACCTCCTTGAATGAAGTAGTGGGACCCGAAATTAGTCTCCACGTTGCCGGTGATGAAACGGGAACGGTTCGTACTCGTGAACGTGGATGCGAAATTCTGATCTCCTGCCAGAACCTCGAGTCGGAGACCGTCAAGAAAGTTTCGCGACAGCGAAAATGCCCGGTAGGAGCCGTTTCCGAACGAGCTGTTGAATCGCGAATAATGCGCGTCAGCCCGCAAGCCGAGCCAGGGCACGCGCCCAAAGGTGATTCCGTACATCTGATTCAGCGAACTGGTTGCGTCGCCCGTCCGATTGCTGCGTCCTACGTCGGTATAAAGGAAAATCTGCTTCAATACTTCAACCCGCCCGCCTATGCTGAAGCCCTGAAACAGATACTTGTCGAGCAGTCCGGTACCAATCAGTGTTGGGTCGAAGGTCGGAATGTCGCGAAAGTAGTTGTAGTTAAAATCCAACTCCAGCCTCGGATGCGGCTGCACGCGCACCGTAAGGAAATTCACGCTCAATCCTAGACCGGGTGCTGGCACGGCGGGGTTGCCGCTCGGACTATCCGCCTGCAACGAATCGTAGACCGACAGATATCGCGTATAGGACACGGTGTTCTCGAAGAAGACAAATGGCCGGTTCATCTGCCAGTTCACCATGTTGATTCCAGCACCCGACGTGCTGCTGTAATGGACTCCATCGAAGCTGCCACCATCAAAATTGATGAAGGCGCCGCCGATGACACGACCTGGGCTGTAATTCCATGAGGTCGGATCGGGAGTCGAGCCGCCAAAAACTCCAAGGGTCGTTCCCTTCGAGAGCCTCTTTCCGAAATAGCCGCCGTCGATGGTGTTGAGACTCGGTGCCCATGGCAAATACAGACGCCCGAATCCCGCGACCAAGGACGAGTTCGGATTGTCATAAGTCATGCTGAGGTGATAAGTGCGATTGATTAAGTCTTGCAAAGTCTGCTGGCCTGCGGGGACCTGCGACGTGAATCGCCCGCGCCAGTACCCGCTCAGATTCCAATAGGTGCCATTGATCCGCGTAATGTCCCCGCGAAAAATCATGCCCACATCCGAACTCGTAATCGCAGAAGTGCCATGGCTTATCGTGCCCATGTAGTCGAAGCCGAAACGGCCGCGGGCACGGTTCACAGAAGGCATCGGTGGCCGCGGTATTTCGTCACGAACTTCTTCGTCGAGAGGATCGCCTTCAGTGAAGCTAATCACAGCGGGGTACTTTCGCGTGGCGCTCAAGGCTTGCTGCTGAACCAGCGCTGCAGAATCCCCCGAAGAGAGATAAGCCAAGTCACCTGGTTTAACCAAACGCTTGGGCGAGTGAATATCGGTCACGGCGGAAGTTTCCGCCAGTGCGGTCACAACTAGTTCGCCAACGACTCCGGCATCCGAGGGCGCGACGGCAACCCCTTCGCGCGGAAGGTGGTCGGAATCCTGAACCTCTAACTTCATGCCTTCGGCCAGCCCCGAACTGCGGCCCCCGTCCAGGTAAGCGACTCCTTCGGCGACGTACTTCACTTTGAAAACCGTTCGTAAGCTGGGATCTGCCGCACGAACAGTCAGAATTGTCTGCGTGCCTTCAGACGCCGTCGCCGCTGGAGATGTGCCAGGTCTGGTAGAGGAAGCGCTACTCTCATCATTCGGTGCGTGCGGCGACGACTGAATCTCATGAGTCACAACGAAGGCAGCCTGCTCCCCGGCGGTTTGTGAAGAAGCAATGGTGGCCGGGCCCTGCGCAACTGAGGCGACCTGAGGCACCGCAGGAGAGTCTGTCGTCGGCGACTGAGAAACACTGCTCGACACAACCGGGAGCGTTTGCGTCCCCGGGGTCGGTGGAGACATCTCGACCTTAGCAGTTCGGTCGCTAACGTCGGGCGCTTGCGAGTTTTTATAACGGCGAAATATTCCGGTCACGTTTCCCGAGGCTCCTGCTCCTGGCGCACCTTGAGACGATCCGGTTCGCAACTTCGTGGTGGCGTGGATATCTAGAATGATTCGCGTTCCTTCCGCTTTCATGGTGTATTCATGCGGCTGATCGAGATCCACTACTACGCGGACGACCGGGGGGACGTTGCCGTACTGTGCTGTCCGCACTTTCCGTACACCATTGAAGTTCACGTTCACACTTCCCGCCTTGGTGTCACATCTGGCGCTGGTTAAGTCGAGGACGAGCCGATCGGGATGGCTAGCGGTCTTCACCGAAGCTCCTGTCGGCGAACTGAGCGTCACCTCAACTCGCACGCCGGTCCCCTCTTGCGCTGCGGTCACGTCTCGCACCGCTGCGATTCTGTTGTGTGCGGCCGCACAAGACACCAGCAGCATCACCATTCCGAATTGTTTCCGTACTGCCTTCATTTGCTGTTATCACTCGCTGGCGCTCCGCTTGCGCCAGAAAATCGCTCCAACGCTCCTATCCGCCACCCCGTCCGTTGGGATGGCACTGATAGCAGTTAGGGCTGTTATAGACATAGCCAGAGACGCCTTGGTGCTGCTGGTCAGTTTGCGTCTTCCCGTGACAAATCGTGCAGGAAAACACCGAGTAGTTCGATGGATTCGTGTGGCAGTTGCTGCACGTACTTGCCCCTCCGTGCCTCATGGGGAACCAGGTGTGGTTGAACACAGCGCCCTGCCATGAATTGGTGGAGTGGCAAATCTGGCAAGTGGTCGGGAATCCAGCCGCCTTGTGATTCGGGTCTGTGGTGCCGTCGTAGTCCTTCTTGTGACAGGAATAACAGTCCGTGGGAACGTTTATGTAGTTATTGTTCACGTGGCACTGGACGCAGGGCACGGTCGTGTGCGCCCCAGTAAGGGGGAAACTCGTCTTACTGTGATCGAAGGTTGCGGGGATCCACGACGTCGTGTTGTGGCAGACTTCGCATTGCTGTGGAAACCCTGCCTGCGCATGATTGGGGTTGTTGGTCTTGTTGTAGTCCGTCAAGTGACAGGAGACACACGCGGCGTTCGTCAGTTTGTAATTTCCATTGAGGTGACACTGCGAGCATTGCACCGTTGCATGAGCGCCGGTCAGAGGAAAGCCAGTACCATTGTGGTTGAACTTCGCTCCCGACCACGAAACTGTGGTGTGACAGACCGAACAATCGGTCGGGAATCCAGCCTGCCCATGATTGGGGTTAGCGGTGCTGTTGTAATCCTTCATGTGGCAAGTACTGCAAGCGCCACTGCTCAGGTTGTAGTTGCCGTTGACGTGACATTGCGTGCACTGCAGCGTTGTGTGCCTTCCGGTCAGCGGAAATCCCACCAGGTTGTGATCGAACGTGGCCGGCTGCCACGCACTCGTGTTGTGGCAGGTTTGGCAGGTCTGGGGAAAATTGAAGGTTACATGGTTGGGGTTGGTGGACTTTCGGTAGGCGGGCAAGTGGCAACCGACGCAGTTGGCCGGCGTTCCCTTGAACTTTCCCCCGAGATGGCAGGCCATGCAATCCAGCGTGGCATGCATCCCGGTCAGTGCAAACCCCGTGAACTTCAGATGATCAAACTTCACGCCAAACCAGTTATCCATGCTGTGGCATTGTTCGCACGCTGTGGGGAAGCTCGCCTGCACGTGGCCGGGGCCGGTCGTCCGCTGGTACTCGGTCGCATGGCAGGAATAGCATTGCGTAGCTAGTCCTTGGAACTGCCCGGTCGCCGCGCCCTTATGGCACGAACTGCAGTCCAAAGCGGCATGTGCGCCAAGCAGAGGGAAGCGATTCTGGTGCTGCTGGATCTGCTGCACAGCAACCTGCCATCCCTTGACCGTGTGGCACTGTTCGCAACTCGCACCAAACTGCCGTTTGTGAATGTCAGCGTGGCAATCGGCGCATCTTTGGCCGACGTTGGTGAAGACCGGCTTGATGTGGCACTGCGTGCAAGCAACTCCCTGATGCATGCCGCGGAGTGGGTACCGCGTCTGGCCGTGATCAAACTCCGGAATGTTGCGGATCGGTTTCCATCCGCTGAAGGTGTGGCAATTTTGGCAAGGGATATTCAATGGGCCATGCGGGCTGCGCGTATTGGCGTTGCCCTGCGACTGCGCATCTCCGGAAACTGCGGATGTGAACAGCAGCAACGACGCGATCAGATTGATCAGAGTCCCTGAACCAAACATGCCATCCAACTTTGAAAACCAGAACGCTGCAAGAAAAGAAAGAAGACGAATTGAAGACGACTTATGCAATTCGAAGCCCAGTCAGAATAGATGGTTGTACGAGTCGCAAAAAGTTACGCAAGTCGGTGTTCATTCCACCAATTCACGACGTGTTCAAATTTCTGTCCACGTGATGCTTGCACACTTGCGAAAGGTAAGTTCTTCGTGGCGGCCGCATTTTTTACGCAACGCTAGAAAGTGTCAAAAAACTTTACTTTGTACAAAAATCTGTTCACCTCAGGCGTTGGTTGTGCCGGAGACTGCTACTGCGGTAACCGGTTATCTGATGGGCCGCCAGTTCGCGGGTTTCGCGGAGATGTTCGATCCGTGGCATGCGGCGCAGTCTTTGGGAGTGGGCTTGTAGAACAGAACGGTTCTGCCATCCACGACGCGTGTCAGTTTGTGGCACGCGTCGCAGCGTACGTTGCGATGCGCGCCCTGCAGTGAAAAAGAGGTTCGCGTGTCGTGTTCGAACAAGGAAGGTTTCCATTTCACGCTGCTGTGACAGTCCGCACAAGGCGTTTTCTGGTTTTTTGCAAATTGCCCGCCGTGCGCATCCTGGTGACACTCTTCACAGTTCGTGGGCGCTGTTTTGAAGTCCGCATCAACCAGTTTGGTGCTCATGTTCTGCGGCTTGTGGCAGTCGATACAAGCCGTGGCGCGGTGAGTTCCCAGCAACGGGAAAGACGTCTTTGAGTGATTGAAGCCGGATAGTTCCTTCCAGGACTTGGTCGAGTGACAAGCTTCGCAACCGATCGAGCCTCCGCCCGCTCGCGCCTGCAGCATGTGCTCCTTGAACTGGCCTTTGTGCGGGTCAGCATGGCAACTGGTGCAGGAGAGATTCTGCCAGTGATAGATCACGGCCGGCTTTGGTTTGAACTCCTCAGACTCTTTATGGCAGTCACTGCACGAAACCGCGATGTGCCCGTCAGTCAGAATGAAGTGTGTCTCTCCGTGGCGAGCCAGCGTGAACGTAGATGGCTTGTAGCCCTCGAGATTGTGGCAGCGGTCGCAAGCGTTGAGATAGGGTGCAGCCGCGAACTGTCCGGCATGCTGGTCGCTATGACAGTCGGTGCAGCGCTGGAACTTGACTTTGAACAAAGTGTCTTTCCCCTTGGGGATGTGGCACTGCGCACACTGCAACCTGGTGTGCCCACCCTCTAGCGGATAGGCAGACGAAGCGTGATCCCTCACAGTAAACTTCGAGGGTTTCCACCCGTCCACGGTGTGACACGAGGCGCACTCCGCGCCGCCCGGCCGCCTAGCGAACTGCCGATTGTGTGGGTCGGGTTTGTGGCAATCCATGCATTGCTGAAAAGCCAGCGGCTTCTTGAAGTCGCTGCGGCCGTGGCACAGAATGCAATCGACCGTCGCATGCTTTCCCAGCAGCGGGTACTTGGTTTTGGAGTGATCGAAGCTTTCGCTTACTGCCTCGACCGAAATCTTCTTCCATCCGCTGGTCTTGTGGCACGCCTGGCAGCCTTGGGCGAAGCTCCCGTGATGCGGATCACTGTGGCAATCCACGCACCGCGCGAAGAGAATCCCGACATATCTTGGCTTGTTGTCGGGCCCCGGCGTGTGGCACTTCTGACAGGCTACTTGCGCATGCAAACCGATGAGGGGATAGCGCGTTTTCGAGTGATCGAACGGGTTGACTGTGATTGTCTTCCAATCCGTAAAGTTGTGACACTGCAGACAGTTTGAACCTAGGCGTCCCTTGTGTTCGTCCTGGTGGCAAGTAACGCAGCTCTGGGAAACTCCCAAGAACGTTTTGTTCAAATCTTTGACTTTGATATTCGCACGCTCGGAGACAGCAACTTTGTCCGCCGAGTGGCAACGATTACACGCTAACCCTGTGTGTTTGCCTTCGAGCACATACCCGGTCTGTTTGTGATCGAATGCTTTCGGATCCCACTTGATTAGCGGAAAGTCCTCGCCATTGTGGTCGGAGTGACAACGTGCGCAGTCCTGGCTGGAACCCGGGTTGATGTTGTACGTCGCATGTAGTCCTTTGTGAGCGGAAATGCGGTTTCCGATCTCAGTGTGGCATTGCAGGCATTTGAACGTTCGCTCGCCACCCAACTTGTGACAAGTCGTGCAATTGGTTGGGCCACTCAGGGTTTGGTGGGCGCGCGAGAGAGGGCCAGGAGAGATTTGAGCAGCAGATGAAAGTGCGAGCCCGAAAACGAGGGCCCGGAGTGCCGAGACAATTGAAGAATGCCTCCGTCTCAACTCTGGCATATGAAGTCAGATGCGATCGTTACGATAACGGCGGTTCAGCGTTGTACAGCCCGTTTCTTGTACGAATCCCTACCTCTTAATGGGCAAGCAATCCGGCAACCAAACCAGGTTTTGGGGATCATGCAGGTGGGTGATGTGGTTCAACGCGGTCGGGACCCAACCGCGCTCAACGATTCGCCGACTTCGGCTGGGTCACTAGGATGTTCTTCTCGGCTGGGTTTCGGGCGATGAGAAAACCCGGGAGCGGGTCGTGAGCCGCTCACCGGGGGTGTGGAGGGAGAGGTATCGAACTCCACGCCTTAACCGCCACGAATAATGGCACCCACCTTTCCGTTGTGGGCATTGACTTTTACTTCATCCTCGGTGCCGTCCGTGGCCACCTCTCTCAGCGACCAAACTCACGGCGACACCAGTGCTCTTTAGCGACCGTCGGTTGACGCGATCAGGGTCACTTTGGCGTTCTCGCTCTCCGCTGTTTGCGTATGGTTTTTGCGGCCCTGAAGCCGGCAGCCAACCTGTTTCCCAGGCTCCCAAACCTCAGACAGGAAAGTGTGGCCGCCACTGCGGATGAAAACCAACCTCGGATTGTTGGGCTCCTTTCTGCCAACCACATCAGTTACGATGGCCTGGTACAGGCGTCCCTCCGAGCTCCGCACCACGAGCACGTCGATGGTGTCTTTGCTCGGGACGGAGTTGAGCAACGATTGGAACTCGTAGGTTCCGGCTGGGAACGTTTGGTTTCCGACTACAAATTCGAAGGGAACTTTGAGGTTAAGCGCGGAGCGGTGTGAAGTTTGTGCATTGCCGACGCTAATCGCCAGCATGGCGACGAGTGCAATGCCCATCCATCCTCTCGATTTCATATGGTTTCCTCTTGAGTGGCGTCTGTCTAGTTGAAGCAGTTTGTGTTCCAGAGTGGAATGCTAAAACAAAGTCACTTAGCTAGTAGCCGATGCTCGATTGTCAAGAAAAATTCTGAACACCGAGGCCGTTCTGTACAGTTTTCGATTGACAAGGCGAGTAGCGATCCTCGTGTGGCAATCCACACACCTGAAGTTGGCTTCACCTGCACCCAGCTTATGACAAGTGTTGCGGTTAGTAGTGCCGTTCAGAAATTTATGCGCATGGGAGAGAGGACCAGGAGAAATCTGTGCTGCCGCCGAGAAGACGAAAAGCAGAACCGCGCCAGCAACGACGTCCAGCATTAGGCCCGTTTGTTTCGTACGTTCGCCATGTGAGAGCAGACGCAATTCTCACCGGAACTACAATCCACCCCTTTGCTTGTGCGGAAGTGCGCTAATTCTAAGCTCGTATCTCCGCAACTCTTCAACGCTGTGCTGTTTATCACCATGACGAGTGATCACGTGATCACGCCCGGCTGTGAACTCTTCAAACGGTGATCGAGAAAGAACCCCCGGCCAGTCGCGAACGACCAACCGGGGGCACGGGGAAATTGTAAGGATCGTGATCTATCCACCAGGAATGATGGCAATCACCTTTCCCGTGTAGGCATTGACCTTGACCTCGTACTCGTTGCCGTTTGTGGCGCTCAAATCCACAGACCAGTCAGGAGGGTTGTCATTCTTTTCAAGAACCACCAAGAGCACCGTGCCACCGCCAACGGCATTCAGAGCGATCTGCTCTGCCTTGGCTTTGCTGATGAACTTCTGACTCGCTGCATTCCTCTGCTTGATGATCTTTAGCACTGCACCAGTATGCGCATCGACATAGACGTCGTACTCCCACCCCGGCTGGGTGATGGCGACGTCCCAGATTTGATATCCCTTCCACTGATCGCGCTGGGCCTGCATGACCCTGCCTCCACCGACCGCTTTCAGGGCAATCTGTTCGGCTTGTTGCTTGGTGATAGTTTTGCTTGGGGGCAGGTGCAGAATGACGCTGAGGATCGTGCCGCTGTGCGCGTCGACCCAAACTTGGTAGTAAGTCTCGGCTTTGGAGATGTCCACCGCCCAGACTAGCTTACCCATCTCTTTTTCGACGTAAGCCTGATGAACAGTGCCACCGCCTACCGCGTTCAGAGCGTCTTGTTCCGCCTGAAATTTCGTAATCAGTCCAGAGGCCATGGCTTGCATCACACCGGCCAGCAGGACAAGGGAGAGCAGAGCTGTCAATTTTTTCATACCTTTTTCTCCTTGGAATTCTTGATTTGACTTCGATTCCTACCAAAGCCCATCCTCGCGAGGTAGGGGAGCATCGCTGGCTCATTGTTAGCAGCTCGCGTACCAGATCGGATCTACTGAAAACGCGATAGTTAGCTCGGAGCTGATGCCTGGGTGTCCAGAAGAGTTTTGAACGTCTGTGCCAAGCTGTTCAGGATTCCGAACGCTCAGAACAGTAGTTGTCTCACGGTTTCGATGTGGAAGTTTTTTTGGTAGCAGGTTCGCCGCTTTCCCGATCGCCGCCCCAGCGGAAGCGCCGGCCGAGGATGAATTTCACGATCAGGCGATCGTTGGAGCTGCTGGCGTCGTAACCCACTCCGAAGTTGAGCTCCCACTTGGGCGAAACATCCAGATCGATGGTAGGAAAGAATTGGTGATGCTGATGACTCCAGGAATTGAAGCCGTTGACTGGTCCTAGGGAACCGTAGTATTCCAGCCCTCCAGCAATCTTTTTCGTGAAATCGAAGCTGACCTTGGCGTTGGGAGAGAACTCGAATCCGTTCTTGACGCCGTCACCGTGCAGTGCGCGATCGAAAGTAGGATTGAACGACATGTACCAACGCCCTGCTTTCTTGTCGATGATCGGACGGATCTCCCAGGTCCACGTGTCTTCCGAAAACGAGCGCTGCTGATAACCAAATTCTTGTGCCAGGCTCAGACCAACCGGCCAGTGCCAGGATTCGGGCACGGTCAAACGCGGGCGTATGTGGTCACCGACCCACTGCCAGCCGCCATCCGGTTGAATGCTACTGAACACGTAAAAGCCGGTCTCGAACCAATCCGTGAAGCCGTGAGTTACTTCCAGGGTCTCGTGCATCGAGTGCTGGGTCGGATTCACGCCGTCCTTCACCGTCGTGCTTCCCAGTACAGTGAAGTTGCTGTGGAGTTCCATCATGGTAGAGCCCGGCGGCCCCATCTCGGAACCGTAGACCTGGATCTCGTAATTATCTTGGCCATAGGCTGCGGGCAGCGAGACTAGGAAGAATACGATCGGCAGAGCCGGGAGGCATAGTGGGCCCATTGCGTCCAATCCCCGCTCCAAACAGGCAAGGCATTTCGAACATGCTTCGTCAAGCAAGGCTCACCCGAAGCAAGTCTACATTGAGTGTGAATTGAAAAAATATGACGTGCGTCACACCGCGCCGTGATAGCTGCGAACGAGATTGAAGGTTCGGCGCGATTTGCGTACAGAATTCTGAACTCCGCCAGAATTCTTGACACTTGCAACGCAGGCTCAATCGTTATCAGGATCTGTCGGTGGCGTTTGGTCGTCAAGGAAGTGCTGCGCTTTGAGCGGAGCAGCAATCGTCTGAAATCTCAGCGGTGCCTGGTTGAAATCGAAGCAGTCAGACAGGTCGTCGGCGCGAGAATCAGCATATCCGAGCGAGGGTAGCTCGAAGTTCTCCTCGATGAAGCTCAGGACGCTGCCGAAATCATGCGTGACATGAGAGACATAATGCGCTTTCGCGAAGGGGGATACTACGATCAACGGCACACGGAAACCGTACTCATAGGAGTTGTAGATCGGAGGCGCAACGTGGTCGTAGAACCCTCCCCAGTCATCCCAGGTAATGAAGATTGCGGTATTCGACCAATACGGGCTGTTGCCGATGGCGTTGACAATAGAAGCGACCCACGACGGGCCGAATCCACTGTTCCCTGGATGGTCGGAGGCTTGGCCGGACGGGATCACCCAGCTTACGGCGGGGAGCACACCCTTACTGATATCCTTCAACACCTGGGTCTGCGGAAGAATCACATTCGACCAAGCCGGGCCTGATCTCAGATGCTGAATTGCATTGGGTCCTGTCCAGATGAAGCCAGCGGATGGCGTGTAATACCTCCAGCTGATTTTCTTAGCCTCGAGCAGATCCATGAGCGTGAGATGTTCGAAGCACGGGTATTGCGCTGCAGACTCGCTACCAGAGGGATCAATCAAAGCGACGGTCTCCCCCGCTGGAGCAGTACACCCGGTGTGCCAAAACGGGTTTGGACCACTCGGATTCTCCGCCGCCAGCAGATCGCTCGTGGCAGTGGGTGCCGATGTGCCCGAAATAATAAATTGATGCGCCGGGAAGCTCGGCCCTTGGTTGGTCTGGAACATACGGTCACCAAAGGTGTTCTGTTCGGCCAACCGAAGGTAGGGACTGGCCTCGGAAGGATTGACATACACGAACTGCGGATTGGAGGGCGGACAGTTAACTGTCTTCTTAAAGCAGCGCACCCCAACTTTGTCCGCTCCATCTATCTTACCGCCATCGTACATCGCTACAAATGCTCCGTGGGAGTGATCCAGGTCGTAGTCGGACGCTAGGGACACCGGTGCTAACGGAACCATCTGGCCGTGTGAGTTCAGCCCGCTATTCACGATGTCCGCATTTGGCAAGCCCTGGAACAGGTTGTCGGGCGTGCGATTCTCTTGAAAGATCACAACAACGTGCTGGATTTTTAGCGATGTTGGATCCGGCGGATCTGAATTTGGCAAGGTGCCGGACGAAGCTCCTACACAGCCAGCGGAGTTAAGAAGCAGGCCCATTGCACAAACCAGCGCGGTCCAGAACAGAAGTGTTTTCGAGTGCAACATCCAACTATCTCCGATCGTCAAACCTTCTGATCCTGCTCTTTTGCAGGTGCGGCCCGCTGCAGAGGGAAAGTTTGCCCGCGCTCGCGGCCCGATCGTGCTATGCCATTCGATAGGCAATTGCTGCGCCAAAGTTCTGCGCAGGGAGAACCGTGACTGCAGACCCAGGAAACGGACGCTAACTGGAGCAATTGCGCGCCACAGGTGTGGGAACCGACCCCGCAATTGGAGCTATGGCTCTGTGCGATTTCCGTACAGAATTCTGAACTCCACCTGCAAGAATTCTTGACCAGTTGTGATCTGCGTCACATGAACTGTGATCTCGCCCGCCGAAGCCAAGCCAATCTCCGTATACTGGTGCAGGAAGAGTCTGCGCCTCCTCGAAGTAGCGTACGAGGACTGTTCATGCTGAAGAGACTGTTTCCCGACGCGTCCGTGCTCGCCTCTGATGTGGCTGCCTTTCAACGTCAGGAATCCATTTTCATCGGCTTGAATCTCGTGCTGCTGGCCGTCCTTCTGTTTCTGCATTGGCGTTTCGCCTCGTTTTGGGGCAACCCGTCCCAGCCGCTTGTGATTGCGATAATCTCTGTTTTTCTTTTGAAAAGCCTGGAATTGATCTGGGTGCAGCGGTTAAGAGGTCCCCTGAAACCGATCACGGTGGTGGCGCTCACCTGGACTTCCATCGTTGTGAACCTGGGGCTAGCCATTCTTCTGGCGGGGCTCACCGACCACGAAGACAGCCCGTACTTTGTCCTGATGGCGGTGCCGGTCCTCGAAGCCGCCTTCCGCCTGGACCTGGGCACAGTTGTCGGTGTGATCACGGTTGCCGACCTCTCACTGTTTTTCTGGGTTTGGCGCTATTTCGAGAAACACCCTCCGCTCGAGGTCGGGGAATACTTTGAAGCCGGAACCACGTCGCTCATGTTCGTCATAGTCGGAGTGGTGGTTTGGCGTCTGGTGCGCGATTTGCGGCAGAAGGAAACGCGTCTGGCAAACAACGTGCTTGAACTGGAACGAACTCGAGAGCGATTGCTCCAGGAAGAAAGGTTGGCAGCCGTGGGCCGTTTGTCCAGCGCGATTGCGCACGAAATCCGAAATCCGGTCGCGATGATCACTAGTTCGATCGCTACGGCCAAACAGTTGTCCGGAGCGGAACGCGACGAGATGTTCGAGATCGCCTCGGCAGAGGCGGCGCGGTTGGTAACCTTGACCACCGAGTTCCTCGACTATGCGCGACCCCGCACGCCGCACCTGGCGCCCACTTCGGTGGCCGATACTCTCCACTACATCACGGACGCATCGCGTGCTCATGCCAGCCAGAAAGGCTTGCAAATGGAAGTAAAGGTCTCGGATTCCCTCGAGGTGGAAGCTGACTCTGGGCAATTACAGCAAGCGCTGATGAATCTAGTCCTTAATGCAGTCGATGCTGCATCGGCCAACAGTTCGATCACACTCACGGCACACAGCCTCGACCACCGTGTTTGCATCGATATCGAAAACTCCGGAGATCCTATTCCGCAGCAGGCTCTGGGACGCATCTTCGAGCCATTCTTCACCACCAAGCCGCAGGGAACCGGGCTTGGACTAGCCATTGCGCGCAATATCGCCCGCGCCCACGGTGGTGACCTGTTAATCGCGACCAACGGTCCACAACGAACTTGCTTTTCGCTGATTCTGCCAATGCCTGAAAGAGCGTGTCAGTAAAGATAGGAATTAATACAGATGGGAAGAATTCTCCTGGTTGACGATGAACCCAGCATGCGACGTATCTTGGCGTCGAACCTCCGCCAGGACCAGCATGAGATCTTCGAGGCTGCGGGCGTCCAAGACGCCCAGTATAGCCTGGCGGCAAACGACTTCGATGTCGTTGTTACCGATCAGAAGATGCCTGACGGAGAAGGCCTGGTCGTGATGGCCTCGGCCCAGGAAATTGATCCCAAGATTTCTGTCATTTTTCTGACGGCAGTGGCCAGTATCGAACTAGCCGTGGAAAGCATGCGTCATGGCGCCTTCGACTTCCTCACTAAGCCATTCCAGCCCGAAGTAGTGCGCGCCACCGTGCGGCGGGCGTGTGAACGCACCCGACTGCTGCGCGAGAACGTGCTGTTAAAAGACAGGGTCGTACACCTAGAGGGAGCATCGGAGATTTACGGCGAGAGTGAACTCATCCGCGACGTTCGCGACCGCATCGCTCGCGTGGCGCCGACTCATGCCACCGTTCTGATCACCGGAGAAACCGGCACTGGCAAGGAACTGGTGGCAAGGGCTATCCATCGTAACAGCGCTCGATCCGCGAAGCCATTTGTGGCCGTGAACTGTGCGGCATTCACCGAGACTCTCCTTGAAAGCGAACTCTTCGGCCACGAAAAAGGCGCGTTCACGGGCGCAGATCACAGCCGCCAGGGATTGTTTGAAGCCGCTCACGAGGGCACCTTATTCCTCGATGAAGCGGGAGAAATGTCTCTGGCCGCGCAAGCCAAACTGCTGCGCATCCTAACCGACGGTCAACTGCTGCGGGTTGGGTCCACCCGTCCAAGAAAAGTGGACGTCCGTGTTCTGGTCGCCACTCATCGTAATCTCGAGCAACGTGTCCGTGAAGGCCTTTTCCGTGAAGACCTTTTCTATCGCTTGGCGGTGGTGCCAATCCACCTCCCGCCTTTGCGCGATCGGCGTGAGGACATTCCCGGCCTCAGTGAAATGTTCTGCCGGCAGGTTGCCACCGAACTCAAGATGCCGCGGAGACACATCAGCCCGCAAGCATTGGAAAACCTGCAGGGATATCAGTTTCCCGGCAATCTGCGGGAACTGAAGAACCTGATCGAGCGCGCTTACATTCTGACCAGCAATCTCGAGATTGGAATTGAAGACCTCCCTGTCGTGCACCGTGCAGAAGCGCTGCCCACCAATGGCAAGGAAGGCAAACCGTCACCCCAGCACCTTACCTTGTCCGCTTCGGATTCTTTCGATCTGACGGAACTGCTGGAGCGAACCGAAAAAGAGCTCATCCTGCAGACGCTCTCGGCCACCGGGGGAGCGCAGGCCGAAGCCGCCCGCCGGATGGGACTATCCCGCAGCGCCTTAGCCTATAAGCTCAACAAATATGGGATAAGAATGGCTGTAGAGTAGGACCCGCCTACTACGTATTCGGTCGCGAAACAGCAGTTCTCCTCTTGCCCTTTCATCTCGGGCCGTCAAGCCTTTTGTGCTCTTGGCAAATACCGTTTTTCGCAGGCACACGCGACGGCATTGCCCGAGGAAACGTCAAGACCATCCAGTTTGCGTTGCCC
>Ga0209517_10003495_pt1 | contig 21284 bp, 11 predicted proteins | sample PeaSoiMetSII2010_FD_187695 | JGI IMG/M metagenome (GOLD analysis project Ga0209517, IMG submission 187695) | Peat soil microbial communities from Weissenstadt, Germany - SII-2010 (SPAdes) (version 2) | ecosystem: Environmental > Terrestrial > Soil > Wetlands > Peat | place: Germany...
GTCAAATACATTTCAATAGCGAAGGCCCGGAGCAGAGCCTTGAACGAGGCCGAAATCGGGACATTTCTCCGCAGATTGGACGCCGCCCCACTGCGGTCCATTCTGAAAATCGCTCTCCGGCTGACTCTGTTGACGCTCGCCCGGAAATCGGAGTTGCGCCTGGCGCGTTGGGAGCACATCGATCTGGAGCGCGGCGAGTGGGAGATTCCGCCAGAGCACTCCAAGACGGGCGCGGGGCAGATTGTCTATTTGTCGCGTCAAGCATCGGCGTTGCTGGTGCGATTGCGGACGCCAGCGGAGCATGTGGGATATGTGTTCCCGGCATTGGGCAGCGATGGCAGCTCACCCATTGGGCAGAGCACACTCAACCGCGCCTTGGAGCGAGCACAGCGCGGCATGGCGCATTTCACGGTGCATGATCTGCGGCGGACGGGTGCCACACGTCTAAGCGAGATGGGATACAGCCCGGATTGGATTGAGAAGGCATTGAACCATAAACTGCGCGGGGTGCGCGGAATCTACAACCGGGCCGAATATGGACCCCAGCGCCGCAAGATGCTGCAAGAGTGGGCAGACAGCCTGGACTCTTTGCAGTGTTCGGCTAAGGCAGCCTAGGCGCGGCATAGGGCGCGGGCGCTTTGAGAAGGCAAAGAGCGGTCTCAGTGTCGCCAGAGCGAGCGGGTCCTTCCCCATCCGTGCGAGCTACGGGTGACGCGCCACCCCACCCCTGCCCTAGCGCCAGCCGTTTTTTACCCGAGTTCCGTTTCCGCATTTCTTTGTTACATTTTTCGATCATGTTTCTGATTCCTTGGCCGTTACGCGAAAAATGGAGACGGAACTTACGGAACTGAAAGCCCCTTTTTCCAGTCACTCGCAACAGATTATCCCCGGTTCCTGGCACCCCTCCCGCCAGCGCCGGGAGATTGACCCCCTTCGCAGCCCCATCGGCGCGCCGTGCGAGAATCCGGGTGCAAGTGGCACGGGCAGCATGGAGCCGATTCGCCCTAAGCGTAGCTCTGGCGGGGGTACTTTCGGGGGTATTCTCGGAGCGTCAATTTTCAAGTCACTGCAACTAAATACCTTAAATGCTGATAGGAATCCCTCCCTCCCGTTAAATAGAATGATAAGATAGTGGTCCTGAGAGGGATCTCTTCTCATTTGGCGTGTAAATTGTGTTCTGTGGAAAAGGTGCACCCGAGGGCACCAAAAGGCACTTGATTCAAAACCCAACGGACCACAAAAGTGACCATTTGCAGATCGCAATGCCACCCCGGTGTAACAGAGTATTGTGCGTGGCCTCTTCTTAATTTAATGAAAACGCCACTGATCGGCGCGTATCTGGGTACATATCCTCTGATTCTGCTGGAACGGGTCAGTTGGAAATGGCGCGGAGAGCTACCAGTGTTGAAGTGCCAGGCACAGAGTTTTCAACCGTGGTTGCGAGCAACGCTTGAAAGTACGGAGGGACAGTTTTGTGGTCGGGAGCCAGGCGGATTAATGCCTTGCGCAGTTCCCGCATTTGTTCGGGGTTGGTGAGGTACTCGATCGCAGCCTGGGAGCCCTGGGTGTAAATGCCATAAATCAAGAGGACGCGATTGTCCTTTTTTTCGTTTGGGAGCATGAGCACGAGGGCATAGTCGCGAGTCAACTGGTTCGTCACTGGGTCGAATTCCGGCCGGTACACGGATTTCTCGCCCGCCTGCGGATTACGGTTGAGGATCAGGCCGCTTTGCAAATGAAAGCCCTCAACGTTGAGAAAGACCCGGCCGCTCCAGGCCTGACTCCCTCCGAGCAGGATGGCGTTTTCTCCCTTGATCTCGTCGAAGTTCACCAGCCGTGACTGCTGCACGTTGCAGTTCTGGCCAACGAGTGAAAACATCTGGCACAAGCGGAGTACGCCTAAAGTCTCGCCGACGGACGTGAAGTCAGTTAAAGAGGGGACAAAGACGAAGCGCTTCAACTCGCGGTAATGGATGGTGTCGCGAAACTCGGGCAGGCTTTCCTTGGATATTTCATGGCCGCCAGCCAGTGTCCTGGGGCTGTCCCCATCGTGTGCTGCGCGTAACAAGGGATGGTTTGGAATGACGATCACAGGGCCGTATGCCGGGGGAAGAAAGGGGCGCCAAAACCAGCCAAGGTCGTCCGGCAAGGCGACGACCGGCGCAATCTGGGCTGTTGCGGACGGCCGATCGGTTCGGGCCCGAGTGGCCAAAAGAACGGCAAGCAGGGTGCAAGTTGCGGCCAAGGTCAATGTGATGGCGAAGTGCAGACGGGTCAGAAGGGGTGGCGGAGGGTTCGGCTGCTCCGCCGGTGGCTCCGCCTCGGCACCTTCCCCGGCGGGATTTCTGCCAAAGATAGGAACATAGTGACCGGGCGGCAGTTCGATACGGATGAGGCTGTCTTGGCCGTCCTCTTCGTAGTACCTCTTCAGCAGACGGCGAATCTCGTGGGCCTGGACGCGGACAATAGGATCGTCTTGCGCGTTGAAATTGACACCCCGACCGTAGACTTCAACGCCGATCAGGTACTCGTTGAGGTTGTCGCCGTTGCCCAGAAAGGTCTGTTCCGAGACGAACTCCAGAAAGCGGGTCTTCTTCGGGGCCCTGGCGAAGTTCTTGCTCTCCAGCACCCGGCGCAGTTCCTCGCGTTTCTCGAAGAGCGAGATGGGGAAGTGCGAGGCGCTATGCTGAGACGTCACCTTGGTTTCCAATATAGAGATGCCGGGCTTGTTAAGGGTTCGCGAGAAGCTGAAGGCATTCGTTCGCCCGACAAAACCGTAACACCAGCCTTTATTCACCGTCAAGTTCCGTTATCACGGCCGTCCGCAGGCTCCGTTAACGGTTATCGGTCCCGTTAATAGCGGTTATTTCCGGATGCGGCAAATCCACAAAACCTGTCACCCATGGCCCTAACAAGGCACGGCTATTGCGCCCAACCCAGCGCGAGCGAAGGCGCGAAGAGATTCGCAGCCTCCCCGGGGGCAGCCCTGGCCAGTCACCGACCCCAATTCCTCTGACAAGGTGCATGGCAAATCGTTTTACTGTCGCCATCCTTGCGGATAATCTGACTTAACCGTATGCATAACCTCGATTACCTATCCGCACATGAGTTCGGACGCGTACAAGGTGGAGTTACAGGCAATTCACGTTGTACTTCAGCGGAATCAGGCCGAATCGGTTGCCGGTCGCGGGAGATTGAGAATGATCCGGTTCAGGAAGACGCTGCTGCTCAGCCTCGCGATTTTGCCTTTTTGTCCGATCGGAGGGCAGGCCGCGGCATCGGACCTGGAGTTGGTGGTCACCAGGCAATTCAATGGCCCAATACTGACCGTCCGCTCCACTGGCGCCGAAGGGAACAAGTACGGGTTTGAAGGCGGCAGGGTCCTGAAAATCCATGGCACCTATCATCTGTTTACTTCCGAGATGGTTGGCGACCCGCACTGGGTTAAGATGAAGCTGGCGCACTGGGTCAGCCGAGACCGGGCGCATTGGCAGCGGCTTGGCACCTTGCTTGAGTCCAGCGGGGACTTCACTGGAAAGGACCCGCGTGCTGCTCTGTGGTCCCCATTGCCGGTCTACGACCCGAAAGAGGGACGCTGGGACCTGTTTTACGTTGCTTACCAGGCCGCTCCAGACACCGCGCATGAATGGCTGACCAACCACGAAGGACGGGTCTGGCGTGCGGTATCTCAGACCCCTGGACCAGATGGCATCGGCGGCCCGTACCAGGATGCGGGCGTCATTCTGCAGCGCGGCAAGGACTCAGACTCGTGGGAAGGGTTGCAGGGGACAGACTCGTTCTTCCCCTACAGCTTGGATGACAGATGGTGCGCATTCTACGGAAGCGCCCATACCGAGAGTCTTCCGATCTCGCTCTGGCAAGTGGGTCTGGCCACTGCGCCGGACCTCTCTGGGCCGTGGACCCGCAGCACGCAATTCAATCCGCTGAAGGTCGAGCCGAGATTTATTGAGAACCCCATTGTGAGCAGGCTTGCCGACGGCACGTATGTCGCTGTTTATGACACCAAGGAAGCGAACTCGATTGGATACACATTTTCAAGCGACGGAATTCATTGGTCCGCCGGGCAACATCTGTTGGTGCAAAGCGGAAAGGGCGTCTGGTCCAACGATGTCCGCACGCCACTGGGTTTGGTCGAGGAAGGCAAGGACACCTTCACGTTGTTCTACACGGCCAACGAGAAGGTCGATGGAACGCGGGCCGATGGATATGGCATTACGCTGACGCCCGGGGCGATGGGAATGGTTGAGGTTACATTGAAGCGCGGCGGCGGAGCGGTTTCCGCGGCGAAGTGATAGCCGGCGGCCCGCTGAGCCGGCTGGAACGGCTTGCGGCTCCAGACGGTGGGAGCCGCGCTTGACAGGGATGGTGGAAATGCCTATCGTTTGGGCGGCCAGGAATACGTTTGCTCACATGCATGAGCTTGAGGAGGCTCTATGAATCGAATATTGAAAACAAGATTGTCGTGCTCCACGATTGCCGCAGTACTCATTGCGTGGCTGGCAATGGGTGCCGTGCCGGGGTTTGGACAGGCTACGACTGGCCAGATTGTCGGCCAGGTTACCGACCCCACGGGCGCCATTATCCGTGGCGCCGCCATCACCGTTATCGACGAGGACAAGGGCGTCTCGTTCACCGGTGAGAGCGATGCCTCCGGCAACTACACCGTTCTGAGCATGCCCCCCGGCATCTATTCGGTCACGGCCTCCGCGCCCGGATTTGCCGAGGCCCGGTTCGCCCATGCCGTGCTGGCCATCGACCAGCAGATGGCGCTCAACTTCAAGCTCAAGGTGGGCAATGTCTCGTCCTCGGTGGAGGTCACGGAAGCGCCCTCGGTGTTGCAATCCCAGTCCGCCGAGGTGGGAACGGTCATCAGCGGCGACTCCATCGTGGATCTGCCTCTGGCGGGCCGCAACTTTTATGCGCTCACCATGCTGGTCCCCGGAGTAAGCACGGGAAGTAGTGGTATTAACGCACTCAATATCTCGGTAAGCGGCCAACGCTCCTACTCCAACTCTGTACAAATGGACGGCATTGAGTCCACGACCAACCGCACCCAGGATGTCACGGTCACCCCCAATGTGGACTCTGTCGAAGAGTTCAAGGTGGTTACTGCTGCCTACAATGCCGAATTCGGTAACGCCGCCGGCGGCGTCATCGCCATTCAGACCAAAGCTGGCAGCAATGCTTTCCATGGGGATGCGTATGAGTTCTTCCGCCCCAATTTCATGGCCGCCCGCCAAACAATTCCTGGTGTCAACACTCCCCAACCTGCTCCGACCCTCAAACAGCATAATTTCGGCGGCACGATCGGCGGCCCCATCAAGAAAGACCGCTCTTTCTTCTTTTTGGCGTACGAAGGCATGCGCCAACACAATGCCTTCTCCGACGTTGATGCCACCATTCCCTTCGGGCTTTTCAGTTTCAATGCCAACGGGGACGCGGACTTCTCTAAACTGGTGGACCCGAATGCGGGGAAACCGGGCCTTGGGTCGGACGGTAAGCCTTATCCCGCGGCCGGAACGGTTACCAAGATCTTCGATCCCATCACCGACAACGCATGGTGGCCTACTCAGTTTCCAGGCAATGTGATTCCCAAGTCGCGCATCAGCCAAGCGGGCCTGAATGCGATGATGAACTTCTTCCCCCAGCCGAATCTGCCGGGCATCGACAATGGCTGGTTCCGCAATTACCAGGCATGGGCCCCGACCAGCAATACAACGAACCAGGTAGATGGCCGCTTCGACCAAGTGATTTCTGGCAAGGATCGCTTGTATTCTGTCTACCACTGGCTGGGGAATAACATTCTCGATGGAGGTCAGTATTACAACAGCAAAACAGTAGTGCCGGGTTCAGGCGATGCCGACCAGGCCCAGAAGGAAGATGATGGTTCTCAGTCGATCTCGCTGACCTACGACCATATCTTCAGCGCCAATGCACTGAATGAGTTCCGATTCGGCTACTTGTACTACCACCAGCATCAGTACAGCCTGTTGAATGGAACCGACTATTCCACCAAGTACGGTTTCGGCGGCGTGGCTGTCCCCGGTTACGCGGCTACGGTCGGCATGCCGATCCTCTACATGGCAGATGGCTATGAAACCGGCGGTTCCTCGTACAAGCCCTACCAGGTCCAGGACAACAACTATCAGTTCGGCGACTCCTATACATGGAGCGGTATTTCCCGCCACGAGTTCAAGATTGGCGCGGATCTGCGCTTCCTGAATTCCCGCCCGGTCTTTTCTTTGTTCCCCACGGGATGGCAATACTACGGCAGTTTCGGCAATTCGGTAACCTCGGCTGAAGCTTATTGGGGCTACTACTACGATGCTGCCGGGGACTGGTTGGCCCCTGATAATTCGTACAACTGGCTGGGCGGATCGGATGTCGCCGATCTTCTCCTCGGCCTACCCCTGGACAATTACATGGGCCTGCAGTTGACGAACCCGCACACCAAGAGCTCGAACCTGGACTTCTATGCGCAGGACACCTACAAGGTGACGCCGCGGATGACGATGAATTACGGTATCCGTTACGAGTTTATGGCGCCCTGGACCGAAGCCAGCAACAACATGGCCAACTTTGACCTTGCTAGCGGCAACATCCTCATCGCTGGTCGTAACGGAGTGTCGAACGGCATCCTCAAGTCGCGCAAGAACGACCTTTCGCCGCGCCTGGGCTTCGCGTACAGCATCGATCCAAAAACAGTGATTCGCGCCGGGGGCGCCATCTTCTACTCGCCGGAGAACGACGGACGCGAAGACTCCCTGACCAAGAACCCGCCCTTCGCGGAACAAAACTCTTATTCCAACTGGTTTACGAGTAATGCTCCTTACCAGGACGATATCGGTGTGGTGCGCAATACGGCCATCAATATCCCGGCTGGTGGTTTTATTCAGCCCGCAAATTTGGTCAACGGCAACTTGGAAACTACCAATTCCGTCAATCCCAACCTCAAAACGGGAACGACGGGGTCCTTCAACCTTGCAGTTGAGCGTCAGTTGACCCGCACGACGTCCTTGGATGTCGCTTATGTGGGCTCCCTCTCCAAGCACCTCTCCTACGGCATCGGCGATATCAATGCCGATCCCAGCGTTGCGCAGGGGTCGAACAATTACGATGGGCTCGTTTCGAAATATCTGGGCAAGATCCAGTATCTGACCGATTCGGGCCTTGGCGAGTACAATTCGCTGCAGGTCAAGCTGACGCGGCAGATGTCTCGCAACACGAGTTTCTTGCTCAGCTACACCTACGGACACAGCACGGACAACGGTCCCGCGGCCATGGATGTCTTCGCCGGTGGCGGTACTCTGCCGCAGAACCCGTACAATCTGAAGGCCGAGTATGCCAGCTCCGATGCGGATATCCGTCACAACCTGGTCTTCAGTGGCGAGTACAGGCTGCCCTTCGGCAAGGGCCAGACCTTTGGCGCCAACTGGAACCCGATCTCGGACGCAATCCTGGGCGGCTGGAAGTTCGGCGGTATCCTCACCATGCGCACAGGAACCCCGGTGAATGTGATTCTCGGTGAGGATCCCAAGTCGGCGCTGGCTGGTTTGCGGCCTAACGTCACCGGTGATCCCACTCTGCCCCGTGGCAAACGCAGCATCCTCGCATTCTTCAACACCTCTGCCTTTAGCGCGCCGGTTATTCCCAAGGGTTCCAGTTATGCCTATGGTGATGCAGGACGCAACATCTTGGCCGGCCCCAACTTCATCAACGTGGATGCTTCACTTGCGAAGGACTTTGCAATCGAGAGCCGCTACAAATTGCAACTTCGCGTCGAGACTTTCAACGGCATGAACTCCGTGCATTACAACAATCCAGACGGAGACTTCAATAGCCCTACCTTCGGCATGATCAACTCCACCATGGGAGACCAGCGCATGGCACAGCTGGCAGCCAAGTTCATCTTCTGAAGGGAGCTTGCGCGTCTGCGTAGAGGCAAGCAGTTCAGTGGAGGAAAACCTCGGTTGACGTTGATTCGGCAATTGTGTGCCTCATCCTTTCTCCTTGCGCTCGCGGCGCTTGCCTCGGCGCAAGGACCTTCTTCTTTGCCTGAGCGGAGGTACTATGCTGACTGCAGCGGAGCCGTCCAGGGCGACGGCAGTCGGACGCATCCTTGGAACAGTCTCGATGCGCTTTCGAAGCATCTTTTTAAGCCCAGTGAGATTGTTGCTCTCAAACGGGGCACCCAATGTCGTGGGACGCTGTTGCTGCACGGTTCCGGCAGCCCGGATGGCCGTGTCCGCCTGACTGCCTATGGCGAAGGGCCGCGCCCGAAGATTGTGGCCACCAACAAAGATACGCAGGCCGTGCTGCTCGAGAACGCCGAGTATTGGCAGATCGACTCCCTGGACATTGCCGGCGGCAACACCTACGGATTGTTGGTGACCGGCGACCAGGACAGGGTGCAGAGCAACATCACGCTGCGCAATCTGGTCATACACGATGTGCAGGGCGGGGAACTGAAAGAAAAGGACAACGGGCTGTTGGTGTTTTTGCGCGGTTCCAAGGGGCAGCGCTTTGAGCACGTGCTCATCGACAACGTGGTTGCCGCTCACACCAATCAATGGTCCGGCATCATGATGGGCGCAGGCAAGTTCTACTCAGATGAGGACGGTTACAATCGCGATGTCGTCATCCGGAACAGCGTGGCGCACGATGTGTATGGAGACGGGATCATTCTCTTCCGCGTGAGCAACGGACTGATCGATTCGAGCACGGCGTGGCTGACTGGACAGCAGCCGTCGGAGACGACGGGTACGCCGAATGCCATCTGGACCTGGAGTTGCATCGACTGCGCCGTTCGCAACAATGAGGCTTTTCTTACGGAGAGCCCGGGAGTCGATGGCGGAGCTTTCGACATCGATTGGGCCACCACGCGCAACACGGTCGAGAAAAACTACGCACATGACACGCAGGGCTATTGCGCTGCCGTCTTTGGGGCGGGGTATGTAACTCATGATGGCGTGCTGCGCGAGAACCTGTGCGTGGACAACGGAATGAGTCCGCGCATGGCGACTTTGCAAGGCGCGATCTACATTCGGACATGGAATGGCGGCAAGATTGATGGGTTGACCATCGAGAAGAACACGATTGTTTGGGATCCTCCGGTACAGGCTGCTCCTATCGTCAATGACGAGGGTGCGCAGCTGGAGGGAAATCCTCTGGTGGTGCGGGATAATCTCATTCGCACAGGCAGTCCTAATCTGATGCGGAGCTTTGGCGGCGAGCTTCAATTTACTCGTAATCGCTACGAGTATTACGGAAGGCAAGACCCATACTGGAATTGGAATGGGAAGAGATGGGATTCGCTCCAGGCGCTGCAGGCGGCGGGAGCGGAAGCGGGCAGCGAATTGCGCGTGAAGACGGCGCGGCTCACTGAAGGATCAGACCGGCCTGCGGCAGGACCGCCGTTTGCGATAGGCCCGCTGGCGGGACTGCCGGGACTCGACGGCAAGGCTTTGCCAGCGGCCGAGAAGGCGCAATGCACGCTGGCTACTGCGCTCGATCTCAGGCTCGACAGCGATGGGTTGTTCACTCCCGAAGCGATGGCGCGACTGAGCGCGTTGCGCACGCTTGCACGCGAGTACGCAGCGCGGCAGTTGCAGATTGTGGCGGTTGTGCCCGACGCTCAGCTCAATGAGGCGCTGCGCAATGCTCTGCTCGATCTCGATGTTCCTTCAATTCGCTTTGTGCAGGCAGCGGCGGCGATGGGCGCGATGCCAACCGCGCTGATCGACGGAAACAACAAAGTCGCCGCTCAATGGGAAGCCGGGTCGAGCGACCTCAACGCTGCCTCGCTCGGCTATGCGGTGCGCCGCGAACTGGGCGCGCCGATTTATGCCCAGATGGATACAAGGCCCTGAGCCGGCGGCGGCGTTCCGACGCTTGAATCCAGCAGCTGCGCAACCTGCACGGACGGGCTACTGCCGGCGCAGCTCAAACTTGTGCGGCTTGGGAGCGAGATCCGTGCGCGCCGCCGCGTCCTTCTCGTCCTCGCCTTCTTTGAGCTTGTCCTCTGCGATGGACGAGGTCGGGCTCTGCTTCACCTCGGCAACCAGGATGAAGTGCGCCAGGTCAAGGGTAGCCCGCCGCTCCTCGTCCCCGTCAACACCCCTCGCCTGATCGAGCATCGGCGTCTTCAAGAGCGCGAGGTTGACTCCCTGCTGCAACTCTTCGTGCGAAAAAGCGGCGACAGGCTTGCCGTCAATGGTTAGGTCGTAGCGGCCAGGCGCGAGCGACTCGACGCGCAGAAGCTCCTGGTCCATTTGCGCGAGGTTTGAGACCTTCAGTACGACCGGAGTCATGGCGTTGTTGAAGTCCAGCGGAAGCGGAAGCGCGTCGTCGAGCTGGGTCCACTTCAGACCGGTCGCAGACTTCTCGACTTCGGTCACCGTGGCGCGGTCTTTCTCCACGACTGCGGCCTGGGCCGCATTGAGCGCGACGCGGCTCACCACCGGGTCAACATGCCAGGCGGAGGCGAGCTCAGCGGCCATGATCCAATGGCCGCTTTCGGCCGGGTGAATGCGGTCCGGCACGATCAGCGGCGCCAGCTGGGGAAACTCAGCGTTCGCGCGCTCCAGCGCCTCCGTCACCGGGCGATGAAAATCGGCAACCACGACGCCCTTGTCCCCGGAGGCCTGCATCGCCGCGCCCATGCGGGCAACGTTCTCGGCAAGTTTGCCGACGATGCGGGCGTAGCCGGGAAACTCCGTGCCGTGCGTGATCTCGTCGTAGGGCGTGGGACAGATGAGGGTGAAGGCGGCGTTGGGAGCAGCCTTGTGCAATGCATCGAGCAGAGCGCGATAGCCCTTCTCGAAGTTCGGCTCGATCTCCGGCCCGCCAAAGCCGTAGCCGCCGTCGTTCATGCCCAGCATCACGGTGATCATGGCCGGATGGAACGGCGCAACATCGCGCTGGACACGTTCGGCCATGGTTCCCGCGTAGCCGCCGTTGACGGTGTCGCCCGGCACGCCGGCATTGACAAAGCGGAGATGCAGAGCGGGATAGCGGGTGAGGAGAAAATCTTCAACATCCCGGGTGTAAAGGCGTTGCGCCGTGATGCTATCGCCATAAAACACCACGGTATCGCCTTCCTTCAGCGCGAATTGCTGGCCGAACGCAAGGGGTGTAATGACGGCAACGGTGAGAGCACACCAGGCTGCCATCACCATCCTTCGCTTGTTTGATGTCCATCGAATCATCATCTTCTTCCTATGCTTCGGTCAGCGGCCAAAGAGAAAGCCGGTTAGTGGATTGGGGTTATTTCGTCGCAATCATTACACTACGTTGCAGGCCGCTCCGTCGAGTTTGACGGGGCCTCTCCCGGTGGAATGGAGGCGGACCGGGACCGCCTGTCCGCGCAAGGTCCGCCGACTTGATTTCGCCCACGGCCCAAAAGAGTCCGGTCCAGATGATCTCGTCATAGTGGACGCTGACGGGGATGGCGCGCAGATTACATCTGCAACCAGCAGCAGGAGGACAAACGTTTGGGCCAACTGAACCTGTGGAAGTGACCAGCCACCGTCAAGGTGGTCTGACGTAACGGGAGCCGCTTCAAGCCGTTTTGAGCGGTTCACACCGTAAGGCGCGCGGCTTTGCCGGGAGATACTTCCCCCGTTGAGAATGCTGTATCGAGAAGAAGGACCTCTTCAGAGTTTCCTAAACATGAATCGTATCCTTAGGCCACGCGTGCCGCCTGGCCCAGAACGGCGCGGCGGGCCAGCGCTGCTCCTCGCGGTAGTACGTCCGCCTGGCCTGCTCATATTCGGCATACTCCGCGCACGCCAGCTTTGTGTAACGATCGTGAGTCTGCGCTCCGCGCAGCACGAAGTCCGCCGCTACAAACGACGCCAGCTTGCCGCTGCGCATGGCCTTCGCAATCCCTTGTGAAGAGAGCGGGTCGAAGGTCATCGCCGCATCGCCGGCCGCCACCCAGCCGCGTCCACCCATCAGGCTCAGTCTCTGCGAGTGCGCCGCAAAGATCATCGGCACTCCCCTGGGCACCGCACCACGCAATCGCTGCCGCATGTGCACACTCCGCGCCAACAGGACGGTCCAGTCTGTGGCGTTCCTCAGCTTCGTCTGGCGGATCAGATCCGTGTCGCTCATCCACGCCACCACGGCTGTGGCGCCGGGCACCGTAGTGGAGTACCACCAGCCATTCTCCGCGGCTTCAATCAGCGTGTCCTCTGCGTTCGCCGCCTCAAACAGAACGAAGACCCCGGCGAGCCTATCGCATGGCATCGGCCTGGCTCCGCGTTGCACGGCGAACCGCGCCGCCCGCCCGCTGGCGTCGATGACAAACCGCGCGCGGCACTCAGAGCCACGCAACTCGAGCCGCCAGCCGCTGTCCTCCTCAGCGGAATCAATCAAGGCGATGCCGTGCCGCACCTCGACCCCTGCCGCTTCAGCGCATGCCAGCAGCATCGCATCGAATCGCGTGCGGTTGAGCCGCCAGCCGTTGCCATGAAGCGAGTACAGGAAATCGCGCTCGTAAAGCTCCGAAGCTCCCCAGGCCGCGCGTGTTCCAAAACTCTCCAGCGCAGCGCCCTCCTCACGCAGCTTTTGGAATGCAGCCCAGCAGCCCAGCGATTCAAGAATCGGTGTCGCGCCCGGCGACAGCGTCTCACCCGGCTTCCATCGCCCGTCGTGCCCGGCGTCGAAGATTGCGACTCTCGCCTGCGGCATCAACTGCCGCAACGACAGCGCTGCCGCCGCTCCAGCAGGCCCGCCTCCAATGATGGCAACATCGAGCATTCCATCCCCTTGCTTCCGCGCCGGAAATCGACTCTCTCGCCACCATCCTTTCATACCTTCGCTTCGGCGGTCCCGAGTTATCGATCGGCAAACACGCAAGCGCCGGGGCTTCTCCCGCGAAGACATCATGCATGCACAAGAACTTCACAAAAATGGTCTTGTCATGAAGCTGTTTGCATGGTAGCGTTGGCATGCTAATCACAACGCTCGTTTTGTGGTTACGGCCTTTTCCCCGGCTAACTGTCAATTCGTGAACCGTCACAGGCGCGCTTCGGCATCTGCCGGATGTGTGTACCTACGAACGCACTGACGTTCGCGCCCGACGTTCATCGTGTCCCGCAGAGCAGGCGGATTCGCCCGGCTGACGGGACTGAAAACGGATACCGCGCCGAGATCGTCCTGACTTCGGTGAAAGTTGAAGTGTGTCTTTGAGCACGGGCCGCGATCCTCGTATCCCCCAATGCGGAGTGATAGATGGCAGACAATCCCTTTACAGGCAGTTGGACGTATCGAAGTCTCCTGAATGAGCCGGATGCCTCGATCCCCTTTGACCAGCTTCAATTCGGCGTTGGCACCATCGTCATTGACGACGCGGCATCCGAAGCGTTGACCGGCACGATCGGCGGCACCGGCTGGTCGCTGGCCTTGCGCGGCTCGCGTTCCTACGGCTCACCGGCGCAGGTGCGCTTTCAGGGCAAGGGCCTGGTCAGCGGCGAAGAGTGGATTTACGACTACATCGGCTGGCTGGTGCCGGTGTGGCCTGCCAGCACCGACGCTCTCGATCGGGGCGCCATTGTCGGCTCGGTCACGCGGACAATTCCGCACTCTTCCGGCACAGGAGGAGTTGCACCTGCAGGCGTTGTTGCTTCTTTCTATGCGGTGCGCGCATAAGCGCAGCTATCCGCACGTGTATTCATGCCTTGATCCCCACCGTAGGAGAGATTATGAATCGTTCCTTTGTTCGCAAGTTCTTTTTCGCTGCGCTTTCCGGCGTCCTGGCGCTGCCCGCAGCGGCGCAGGTGCGCATGTTTGAGCCTCCGCCGACGCTGGTTCCGGTAAATCCCGAGGCAACCACGAAGCTTAACGCGCTTATGCTCGCTGCGAAGCCTTCGCCCTCAGAAGGCTGCGAGCAGGGCACGGCGGAAGTGAATGGCCGCATCGTTCACGTGACGCTGAAGGAGATGTACGCTGATTCGACGATCTTCAACCCAGCCAAGGACGACCCGTGGCCAGGGCACATGGATCCGCTGCATCTGCGCTCTTACGGCGGATGCAAACAGGGCCCGCTGATCGCCGTCAGCCCAGGAGATACGATGCGCGTCGACCTGATCAACGATCTGCCCGCCGACGATCCGAGCTGTCTTCCCAACCCGCCCGCGGGTCTTGGCCTGCCTCCGGGCGTGGGATGCTTCAACACCATCAACCTTCACACCCACGGATTGCACGTTTCGCCTGCCGGTAACAGCGACAACGTGCTGCTCAACATTGCTCCGCAAACTGAGTTTCCTTACGAGTTCAACATCCCGGAAGACCATCCGGCCGGGACGTTCTGGTATCACGCGCATCGTCACGGGTCAACGGCCGTGCAGGTGTCAAGCGGCGCGGCGGGAATTCTCGTCGTGCGCGGCAACCGCCCCTACACGGCGCCCACGAAAGAGAGTCCCCACCCCATGGCCGACATCGACACGATCCTGCACCATGAGGATGGCAAGCCGATCGCCGAGCAGTTCTTCGCCTTCCAGCAGCTTGCCTATGCGTGCTTCGATAATCTGCCCGACCAGGACGGTGGTCCGTGGCAGAACATCTTTACCCAGAACGGCCTCTACAATGCTTCGTCGCCCTCTGCGGGAGCGACAAGCCCAGCCAACTCCGAGTGGATCTGTCCCTTGCCGAGCAAGGAGAAGTACGTGACTCCCGGAGTGATTGAAAACTTCGGGCTGCAACTGGACTCGGCGAGCATCTGGGACACCAATGGCCGTTTCACCAGTGTCAATGGCGTCGTGCAGCCGACCATCCCCGTTGCAGCGGGAGAGATTCAGCGCTGGCGTTTTGTGCATGCGGGCATTCACGACACGATCAACCTGCAGATCGTACCCGCCACTCCGCAAATCAACGGCGACACCATGGTGGCGCAGTCGGCGTTCGCCGGCAATCGCCGGGAGCAGGCGGCCGACGTGATGCGCGAATGTCCGACGTTGCCCGCGGCAGTGGTGCCGCAGTTCGAGATTGCCAGCGACGGGTTGACACTGACCCGGATTCATACCATCGCCGGCCTCAACCAACCCAGTTCGGACGGCGCCAACTATCTGCAGCCCGGCTATCGCAGCGACATCCTGGTTGTGTTTCCGCACGATGGCTACTACTGCCTGCTGGACCAGGCAGCGCCTGCGAGCCAGCGCTTCAACCCCGGTACAACCAGTGGCGGAGGTTCCGGACCGTCGACACCGCAATTGCTGGCCATCATCCGCGTCGAGGGCGGTCACGACGTGGACGGCACTACCGACGCTCTCAGGAAGTTCATTGAGGAATCCCTCTACGCCGCGAATTCCCAGCTGCCGCCGCCTGTTCGCGACGGCCTCAAGACCGGCAACCTCACCCCATGGGCTCCGTTTGTCGAGCTTCCGCCCGCAGATCCCGGACAGCCGCAGCAGGCCCAATTCGCCATCAACGTCACAAATACGGGCGCTCAATTCCAGATCAACGGCCAGTCGTACGATCCCAACGTCGTCAACGTAACGCGGCAGGTGAACACCACCGACGACTGGGTTCTCTCGGCAACCGGCAACCCGCCCGGCGCCGCGGAGCCGCACATCTATCACATCCACGTCAACCCGTTCGAAGTGACCGATGTGATTCGGTTCAAGCCCGACGGAACGCAAGAGTCGATCTTCGATGCAGACGGGCACTGCAGGAAAGACGTCCTCAATGATCCGCAGGGCCTGGCCAACCAGTACTGCGGCATGTGGCACACCTTCCGCGACACGGTCTTTGTCGAAAACAATTTCCACGTGCATATCCGGACAAAGTACGACCGATACATCGGCGAGTACGTCATCCACTGCCACATCCTGGACCACGAAGACTCCGGCATGATGCTGAACATCGAGATCGTGCCCGATCTGAAAGCGCCCGGCGGAGGCATCGGCATGCCGGGCATGAAACACATGCATTGAAGCGGTTCGAGAAGAGGCGGCCGATGACGATAGCGAATCAAGGGTGTTGCCAATTGAAGCCTTCTGCGTCTGACGCGGCGGCACCGGGCGCGACCGGACGGAGACGCCTTCGCCGGTTCTCCGGCAAGGCACTCAGCGCCGGCCCGGTGGTGTTCGCATTCCTGCTGCCCAAGTGCCCGCTCTGCTTTGCCGTGTGGGCCGGGGCGCTGGGAGTCGGCGCGGCAGGGCAGCGCTATCTCATGGTTCCGTGGCTGCGTCCGGTGCTGATGGCGCTGCTTTTGTCGCCGCTGTTGATGCAGCTCGCGTTCGCTGCACACTACGGAGTGCGGAGGCTGCGCAGCAGGTCTGCCGGACGCCAGAGTGCTGCCTACATCACTCTGAGTCCCGCTTTATCGCCCATTTCCAGAAGCCCGGAATAAGTTCACTCAGCCAGGAATCGCTGCGCCAGTTCTTCCTGAAAAAACGAGGGGATATGTCAAACGACACACCGAACCCGCCCACGGAATCGCAAGCGTGGTCGCGCTACAAGCAGGTGAAGAAGATTCTCGACGACGCTTCCGGCGACGTTCATCCCAGCTATCAGGGGCATGACCGTTTCTGGAACCTGCCGCTCGCCGAGTTCCTCGAGTTCAAGCTCTACGGCGTGCGCATGATCGCTCCTGCCGCAGCACTTGCGCCGACGTTTGCGGCGCTGCCCTTGGCTGCGCCCGCTCCGGCAGCATCTCCCTGTTGCCATGCGCCCAAACCGAAGCCCGCCGCATCCGCAGCCGCAACGCCACCGGCGCCGCAGAGCGGACGCGGCGCGGCCTCGGGCCTGATCCTTGCGCTCAAAGGCTTGGCCCCGTTTGACGGCTCCCAGTTTCCACGCCTGCCCTGGGGCGGAACGCCGGTGTCTCTAGAGAACATTCAATTCATCGAGAAGTGGATTGACGACGGCTGTCCTCCATCCGACGCTCCCGAGGCAAGCGCAGGAGCCGATGCAGGAGCCGCGGGTCAGACGCTTGCGTTGGCCGGCGGAACCACGCAATTCTCCGTCGACCCAGGCCCTACCAACGCCTCGCGCCACGCCAGCGGCGGGGTGAAGGTGCGCAAGAACATCAACTTCCTCACCCCGGACGAACTGCAGCGCTTCCGCAACGCCGTCGCGCGGATGAAGTCCCTCGACGCCTACGAGCAGGACGAGCGCAGCTTCGGCTACTGGGCGCGCATTCACGCCAGCCAGTGCCAGCACTCCTGGGAGCAGTTCCTCACCTGGCACCGAGCTTACCTCTACTTCTTCGAGCAGAGGCTGCAGGACATCGATCCCACGGTTACGCTGCCTTACTGGGACTGGGCCGCGGACCGCGAAAACGTGATCGCGTCCATCAACGACATGGGCTCAACTGCTGCTCTCGACAACGGCTATGTGCCGCCGGCCTACCAATGCTGGCTCGACCAGCCGGGCATCGACGCGCTGAAGCCGCTTGGCGTGCCGCAGTCCACACTCGACAAGCTCTCCACCATCCTTGGCAATACCTACAGCTCCGGCAACCGGCTGTTCATCGCGGCCGGGATCAAGTGGGGCGACGACCCGCAGAGCGACCAGGCGATCATCAGCCAGCTCGAAGCCATCAATCCGCTCTGGCACTATCAGCGCTGGCCGGGCGGCAACGGAGGCCCGAACGGGATCATCTTCGAGGCCTACCCTTCGCCCGACGACATCACGCGCATTTTGCAGCTCGACAACTTCTTCGCCTTCGGCAGCGGCCCGGAAGATAACCACTTCTTCGGGGCGCTGGAAAACATTCACAACCTCATCCACAACTTTTCCGGGGGACTCAACCCCAACTTCGGCAGCTCCACCGAGCCGATGAGTGTCAACAACCCTAAGGCGGGAGACATGGTCAACGCCGGCCGCACCGCTTTCGATCCCATCTTCTGGGGGCACCACTCCAACGTCGACCGCCTGTGGAGCGAGTGGCAGCAACTGCACCCCGCCGGCGGTCCCAACGATCCCGACGACGTGCTTCCGCCCTGGTCCATGACTGTTGCCGACACTCACTCCACCTCCAAACTCGGCTACGAGTACATGCAGGCCTCGCACGTCTTTCCAGCCAGCAACGCGGCGCCCATTGCACGCTTTGTCTCGCAGCCGGCGGGCGTGCATCCGCAGGTGGCAGCCACGCATCGCCGCGCGGAGGTTCGCCTGCACAACGTGCAATACGTGACGCGCGCCGGCTTCTTCATCCGCGCCTTCCTCAACCAGCCGGACGCCAACGCTTCCACACCGATCAAAAACAATCCCAACTACATCGGCATGCAGAGCATGTTCACGGGCCTTTGCATCGGCGGCCCCGGCCATTGCGCTCCACCGCCCACCACGCCACGCCGCAAATTCGATCGCCGCGATCGCTCGCACAAGACGCCGGGTAGCTTCCGCTTCGACTGCACCGATACGGTCGCGCGCCTGCGTCAGCAGGGCGACACCGACTTTCAGGTCTCGCTGGTGGTGCTCAACATCGACGGCACACCGGCCACTGACGCCCTGCACATCGACGGCGTCTCACTGAACTTCTTCGACTAGGACCTTTGAACAGGGGAAACCAGACGCCATGACAGCTACGCCCAAGTACAAAATTCATCCGGCCATCGGCATCGCCCGCGTCGGCAACAGCCCGGACTCGTTCTACCTTGCGCCCGAGCGCACCGGCGCGCCGCCCATCGACTGTGGCCCCGACGGCGTGCCGATTGTGAAGGACGGCGTCGAGCAGCCCGTCACGCAGTACAAGGACGCAAAGAACCGCATCCGCCGCCAGGCTGCGCGCTTCCGCATCTACGTCTACGATGACGACAACCCCAAGGGCCGCGAGGTCAAAATCGGCGACACCATCAGCGCCACGGCGGTTACTGGCAAGGGACAGAGCGGCCAAGCAATCACCGGCAAGCTCGTCGATATCCAGTGGACGGTGTATCTGGCCAACAAGAAGGCGAGCTGGTATGAGTTCAAGCAGCTGGAAGGCGAACACGGTTACGGCCCCAGCCATCCGCTGCGCAACGCCGCCATCACCGATCCGGTCCTGCGCCAGAAGCTGATCATCGATCCCGGTCCGCGGACTGTCTCCTGGGTCACCAAATCGCAGCGCACGGCAAGCTTTGGCCGCAGTACCTCGCCCGGCACAACCGAGACCTTTCCGCCCGATGGCCTGAAGCCGAGCTCCATTGACACGCTGGGCCAGCTGATGAGCACCACCGACAGCGACGGCAACAACCGCCTGCTGGTGCTCGGGGGGCTGGGCAGTTCGGGATCGTGCCAGGCCGGCTTCGGCCAGCCCTCCATTCACCACTACGCCAACAACGACGGCTGGTTCGACGACACCTCCGACGGCCCCATCACCGCCAAACTGGTCGTCCAGGTCGAGACCATCGACGGAGTGCCAGCCGGGACACTGAAGATGCAGAAGACAATCCCCGTTGATTCGCATGCCTGGGTCGTCACCGGCTATCCGCGCTACGCGCCGCAGATTGTCGACATCGTCACCATGGACGACCTGGTCTACGACGTCGCCGTGCGCACCGCCAACTACGCTCCGCTGATCTACTCCAATGGCCAGTACAACCGCGACTACATTGTCTACTTCTGGCGCGACATCTGGCCGATTCTACAAAGGCCATTCAGTTACCAGTTTGTCGCCGACGTCGATCCCATCGACGGTGGCGACCCGCACGAGACCGGCCCAGGCTCAGGCGGCAACTTCGACCCCGGTCCGCTCTCAATTCCGCCCTTCGACGGGGAAGACCCGGTGGAACGCCAGAACAACGCTTATCGTCGCAACTTCCTCTACCGCGTGCTGCGCAAGGCCGGGCGAGAGAACAGCCTTTACGTCGACAGCGAAAAGCCCGGCGGAATCCTGTACGCCATGCCGCTGCTTTGCGGAGACAATCCGCTCTCGAACGACGTTCCCTCGAAGTTCCTGCGCCTCACCGAGACCATGCTCTTCCTGCTGCGGCAGTGGGCCGACGGCAAGTTCCTCAACGAGCAGCTGGAGGACATCCAGCCAGAGCCCCTGCCGGACGGCGTGGCGCTCGACCGCGGCGTGCTGAGCAACGGACTTGGCGGCGCATTCTGCCCCGGCGGCGAAATCTGCTGGATCATGCGCAACCCGGCCATTTACAAAGAGCCCTACCGCATCCATCTCTCGCCATCGATTACGCCCGGCTCGCTCAGCCAGCCCACCGTCGTTACCGGCGCTGACACCCCCGCCTGCATCTCCGCGGGCCTCGAGCCCGGAGACCTGACCAAGTACAGTGCCGTGCCCTGGCAGGCCGACTTCAACGAGTGCACCGTCCAGCCCATCGACGTCACTTACGAGAACTGGTGCGTGATCGAGGCCGATTCCACCGGCGACACATTTACCGACAAAACCTGGCTCACCTACTGGTGGCCTGCGCACCGCCCGGTGATGGTCAACGGCGCTGCCTGGTCGCCCACCCCGGACACCAACTCAGGCGACCTGACCATGGTTAATATCTGGTGGCAGCTCGGCTTTGTGGTGCCCGCCTTGGACTGGACCGCGGAGACACCCGACTTCCAGATCTCCGAGAACCAGATCGGCGGCTGAGATAGCATTGCACGTCCAATTTAACCTGTGGAGGAGCCAGATCGAGCGAATGCGCGAATGAGCGCTGTTCAAGGCCGCTTCTTCCGCTCAATGTGAACAAAAAGGCCAGGTCTTTAGCCCAAAAACCGGGGCTTTCAGGGGTTTCTATTTACTATCAAGATAACAGAGCGCCCTTCGATCTCATCCGGCAAGATTTTGATTCTACATGCCTTATCGATTCCTTCGAGCCGGAACTGCGCCCCGGAAACGGGCGGTTTTTTGGAGGGGGTGGGTGTGTTCGCCTTTCGCCCTTCTGCCATTCACCCTTCAATGAACCAGTGTGCGCCGAGGGAGGGCAATTTTACGCAAGAGGACAGATCTTGGACCGGTTCCACAATTCACTTGCCCTTTGTAGGTCTGCGAAAGGTGGCTTTTTACTTCCACCCCAGCGACGGGGACCTGTCGCTGGGAACCCCGACTTCCACCCCAGGCGCTCCACGTCGCGGTTGGAGAGTCCGCTCCCCTCGATGCGCGTTGAAGAACCAATGCTCTCAGTGGTGGACACGCGGCGTGACGCACTCAGGCGTTTGGGAAGAAGGGTTCCGGCAGCAATTCGGAATCAGAACTACTTAGGGTCTGCGCATTATTAACTTGCACGAGTTATAAATGCCGTGTACTCTTCTTCTATGGGCAAAGAGGTTACCACCTTGCGGAAAAAGTACCGGCTGCTTCGTGACGTGTTGGACGAACG
>Ga0209517_10003496_pt1 | contig 21277 bp, 20 predicted proteins | sample PeaSoiMetSII2010_FD_187695 | JGI IMG/M metagenome (GOLD analysis project Ga0209517, IMG submission 187695) | Peat soil microbial communities from Weissenstadt, Germany - SII-2010 (SPAdes) (version 2) | ecosystem: Environmental > Terrestrial > Soil > Wetlands > Peat | place: Germany...
GCAGGGTCCGCCTCCGCTTTGCCAACCGGGCCCCAGTGTGCAGTACACTCGTCTTACCGGTCGAGGAATTTTCATCGAACGGCAAACTGCGTCTTAACTGGTTGTCTCACCCCAGGGGGCAGGCCCAAGAGCGACCTCATGCTAGAGCGGGTTCTACAAGAAATTCGGGCGCGTCGCCGCTTCGTCGTGACCTCGCACGCGCGGCCTGATGGAGACGGCATCGGCTCTGCCCTCGCCTGTGGCCAGATCTTGCGCGTCATGGGGAAGGATGCCGAAGTCGTCATGCACGATGGCGTTCCGCGAATCTACCAGAACCTTCCCTTTGCCGATCACGTCATTCGGACCGATTCCGTCCCCCCGAACGATGCTGTCATCCTGCTGGAGTGCGACAGCATCAGGCGCACGCTTCTCGAAGGTCTGGAAAAATGTTTCCTCATCAACATTGACCATCACGCCAGCGGCCGCAATTTTGCCCACATCAACTGGATCGATTCCGCCGTGATGGCCACCGCCGAGCTTGTTTTCCGTCTTGCCCGCCTTGCGTGCGTCCCCGTCGATCGCGACATTGCCACCTGCCTCTACACCGCGCTCATGACTGACACGGGCTCGTTCATGTTCGAAGGCACCAACGAGCACACCTTTACCGTGGCGCGCGAACTCGTGCTCGCCGGAGCGGACCCCGCGCATTGCGCGCGCCATATTTATTTTGGGCATTCCACCGCCAAGATGCGGCTGCTCGGCGCCGCGCTCTCCAACCTGCATCGCGAAGGTACGCTGGCCTGGATCTGGGTCACGCAGGAACAGATGCAGCGCTTCGGCGCCCGCGAAGAAGATTGCGAGGGCCTCGTCAACTATGCGCTCTCCATCGCCGACGTGCAGGTCGCCATCTTCTTTCGCGAACTCCCCGATGGCCGCTATCGCATCAGCCTTCGCAGCAAAGGAGCAGTGAATGTCTCCAGCGTGGCCGAGCATTTCGGTGGCGGCGGTCACAAATGCGCCAGCGGCTGTTCGATCGACGGGCCTCTGGCCGTCGCCGTGTCCCGAATTGTCGATCGCCTGCACGCAGAACCTGTAGTCTTGAACGCGAACTCATCAACCAGCTAACGAAGCGGACAACGAAAGCCAGCGAGCGAACGTCGGCGAACCAATGCGAGATCACTATGGACCTGACCCGCCAACTCATTTCTTTCGTCGGAGCGCGCCTCATCCTGGTCGCCTACGCCGGTCACCAAATGGGACAACGCTCGCCGTCCCACCTACAACATCCTGAACGCCACCGGATCCGCGATCCTCTGGTGGATCGCGATCCATCCGTTTCAGGTCGGCTTCGTCGTGCTCGAAGGAGTTTGGACCGTCATCAGCCTCTGGGCCTTGGCCCGGCCGCGCCTGGTCTGACATTCCCGGGCTGACATTCGGTGAATGAGCAAAGAATGAATAAGCAAAGAACGAACCCCCGAACCCGCACCGACGTGCTGCTGCTCGTAGCGTTCTGCGGATTCCTTTTCTTCCATGGCCTGGGAGCGTTCGGCCTGCTCGGCGCCGACGAACCCCGCTACGCGCAAATCGCGCGCGAAATGCTCGACCGCTCCGATTGGGTCACCCCCACGCTGCAAGGCAAACCGTGGCTCGAAAAGCCGGTCCTCTATTACTGGCAGGCGATGCTGTCGTTCCGTGCAGCCGCTGGCGTCACCGACCAGGCGGCCCGCCTGCCCGGCGCTTTCGACGCCGCCATGCTCATCGCAGTCATCTACTTGTTCCTCCGCCGCTTTCGACCAGGCAGTGAACTCGACGGCGCCCTCATCACCGCGAGTTGCGCGGGCGTGATTGGATTTGCCCACGCCGCCGCGACCGACATGCCGCTCACCGCCGCCTTCGCCATCGCATTGCTCGCCTGGTACGCCTGGTACGAAAGCCGTCGGAACATCTATCTTGCCGTTTTTTACATTTTTCTGGCGCTCGGAACTTTAGCCAAGGGCCCCGTCGCACCCGCCCTGTCCGCGGTCATCATCGTTCTCGTCGTTGCCGTCAAGCGTGACTGGCGGGCCATCCCGCGCACTCTCTGGATCCCCGGCATCGCCCTCTATCTCGCAGTCGCGCTGCCCTGGTACATCGCTGTCCAACTGCGCAATCCGGAATTCTTCCGTGTCTTCATCCTCGAACACAATCTGGCCCGCTTCTCGCAGGACGTCTATCACCATCGCCAGCCCTTCTGGTTCTATCTGCCCGTGTTCTTGCTGGGCATGATGCCCTGGACGCTCGCGCTCATCCTCGCCGTCGCCGAACGCGCTCGCCTGATCTGGTCCGAAGGCAAAGAGGTTTTCTCAAGCCCGGAAGATTCCTGGCCACTATTTCTTCTCATCTGGATGCTGGTGCCCATCTTGTTTTTCAGCGCATCGCAATCCAAGCTGCCCGGTTACATCCTGCCCGCCGTCCCTGCCGGAGCGCTCCTGGTCGCCGAATATCTCGCCGAGCGCCGCGGCGAAGAACAAAAGTTGTCGCCCCTGGTCGCCGCCGCTCACGGAGCTGTCTGCGGACTGCTGGTCTTTTCCGCTCTATCCGCCGCCTCCATTGCGAAAAATCACCACTTGCTGTGGGAACCCCGAACTTATTTCACTGCCGCTATTGCCGCCGTCTTTGCGCTCGCCATCAGCGCCGCCCTGCTCTCCCGCGCCGGACTCCGTCTGTTGAGCCGTGCCACCATGTTCGCCGTCGTCGTAAGCGTAGGCGCCGTCATTCGTTTTGCCGCGCCCGTCATCGACGCCAGCCAATCCGCGCGTCCCATCGCCGAAAGCATTCAGGCCTTTTCGCACGAGCCGGTCCCCATCGCCCTCTATCACATCAATCGAGTACAGGAATACGGCCTCGATTTTTATCTCAATCGTCCGGCGCAGCCATACGAAAGCGGAAATGTTCCGGCCGCAGCTCATGTCCTGGTTGCCGCACAAGGTACGCAATCCCAAGTTGCCCAGTTTGTTCCCGGACGCCGAGTGTCATACTTAACCAGCATCCCCGCGCAGAGGTTGGATTTGTACTGGGTGGGAAAATGAAAAAGGTCTCAGGTGTCAGGTCGCAGGTCTCAGGAACCAGACTCTGGACTGGCGACAGAATTTCGCACACGTGTTCTTCCTGAGACCTGAGAGCTCAGACCCGAGAGCTTGTTTATGGAAATTCTCGATCTCCGACACTTCTCTTCCGCCGACCTGCGCCCGTTGCTGGAAGATGAGATCGCCATGTGGGGGCGCCAGCTCGCCTGGGACTACGCCACCTCTGCCGGGATGATCCTCCGCTACATGGATGCCAAAATCCTACCCGGCTACGCCGCCATCGAGCGCGGCAGCATCTTCGGCTACTCTTTCTTTGTCTATGAGCAGAGCAAGGGCGTCATCGGCGACCTCTTCGTCCGCGACGGAGGTCGTAATCACGACCGGCACGAGGTCGAAGAACGCCTGCTCACCCACGTCATCGAAACCCTGCAGCAGTCGCCCGGCATCCATCGCGTGGAGGCGCAGTTGCTGGCGCACCACAGCGGAGAAGTCGCGCGCCCCTTCCTGCAACAGGGCTTCAGCCGACATCCCCGGGTCTTCATGAATTTCGAGATCGGACGGCATCCGCAGGCTTCGCTGCCGAGTCAGCCGCCCGTTCCGCCGCAGTTCGAAATCCGTCCCTGGTCCGAGCAGGAATACCAGTCTGCCGCCGCCGTGATCACCGCCGCCTACCGCGGCCACGTCGATTCCGAGATCAACGATCAGTACCGCACCGTGACCGGCTCGCTGCGCTTTCTCAACAACATCGTGCGCTTCCCCGGATGCGGTACGTTCGATCCCCAGGCGTCCTTCGTCGTCTTTGAGCGGCGCACGCTGATCGGCCTCATCCTCTGCTCGCTGGTGCGCGCCGATGTTGGCCACATCACCCAGGTCTGCGTGCTCCCCGAATACCGTTCCGCCGGCCTCGGCGAGGCCATGCTGGCCGCCTCCACCAAAAATCTCCGGGACCGCGGATTCCGTTTCATCTCGCTGACGGTGACTGAAGCCAACGACCGAGCGATTGCGCTCTATAAGCGCATTGGGTTTGAATCTACGAGGGTGTTTGACGCTTTCGTGTGGGAGGGATAGGAGAACTGGGGTCGCTTAGCCATTGGCTCAGCAATTGTCGTCCCGAACGGAGTGAGGGATCTGTATTTTGTGGCGAACTGCAGATCCCTCACTTCGCTCGGGATGACAAAGTCCTTGGAAATCCTGCGGACAAAAAATAAACTCGCACCCAAGACAAAAAACCTCCGCGTCGCCCTTCCCCGTGGCGACGCAGAGGATTTGATTTGGAAACCGAGTCTCGATTGCAAGATCGTCGCGAGCCGCGGACCCTTTGTACCCAGTTGGACGCAAGCACATCGCCGAGGGGGCAGGCTGTGAATCCAATCCAAGTTGGTTTCCACCTCATAAAACGAAAACGCAGGCCAATCCCCTTCAGGCCAGGAAGAAAAAATGTAATTTTCCCAACCGCGAGCCTCTGCCCGCTGCTTGGTTTGCTCCTATCCCATTGACGCTACAGGTTTTACCGCCGCAGGAGGTTCTTCGCGATGAACAGCACATTCGCGGGGCGTTCTGCCAGCCGCCGCATAAAGTAGGGATACCACTGGGTGCCGAACGGGATGTAGACGCGCACGCCCCAGCCGTCTTTCACCAGACCCTGCTGCAGGTCGCGCCGGATGCCGTGCAGCATTTGGAATTCAAAGGCGTTGCGCGGAATATTCTCACGCGTGGCAAAGGCCTTGGCTTCTTTAATAATGGCCTCGTCATGGGTTGCCAGGCCATGATAGACGCCGCTTTTCATCAGGATCTTCATCAGCTTCACGTAGCTGGCGTCCACCTCGGACTTCTTCTGGAAGGCAATGTCTTCGGGTTCTTTGTATGCGCCTTTGCAGAGCCGTATGCGGATGCGCTCGGAGAGCAACTTCTCGACGTCGGCCTCGGCGCGCCGCATATACGACTGGATCACCGCCCCCACGCTGTCCTCATTCCCCGGAACCCGGTGGAGCTCGTGAACGAAGTCGAGCGTACGCTGCGTGTGTGCCGATCCTTCCATATCGACGCGAACAAAATTCTTGGGCGACATGCGGGCCGCCTTAGCGACCAGCCCGCGGACGATTTCGTAGGCCATGTTCTCGTCCACATCCAAGCCCAAGTGGGTCAGCTTGACACTGACATTCGCGTTCAGCTTGTGAGCGGCGATTTCGTCGAGCAGGTGATCATAAAGCTGGGCGCTGGCGCGCGCTTCGTCAGCGTTGGTGACGTTCTCGCCCAGATTGTCGATGGAGACGCCGGCGCCAAATTGATTCACCGCGGCAGTGGCGCGAACCGCGTCCGCAACCTCTTTGCCGGCTACGAAGCGGGCGGAAGTGCGCTGGCCGAGGCGGGAGTGTTCGGCGACCGCGCGCAGCCAACGGCTCTCCGACAGCGCAATGAACACTGCCCTCAGCACGATGCACCTGATTTTCGCGGGTGGGATGGTCGCGGGCTAGGACTGCCAGAGGCGTGCGTTGGCATTACAGTATTTTTACCACAAAGGGAAGGCGGGAGGCGGTGCGCGGCGAACATCCCTTCGAGATCATCCCTTCCAAACGATGCGCTGCCCTTTTTCGCAAAAGGACATGACAGGGTAGTGGGCGATCATTGGGTGCATACGTCGGGGCTTGACTTCCACTCTCCCAAAATCCAGCAAGCCAGCGGTCGTGTAGAATAACCGTTTGTATATGGACCTGTCCGCCATCCAGCAAGCCTTGCGCGATCGCAACATTGACGCGTGGCTTTTCTACGATCATCACCATCGCGACCCGATCTCGTACCGCGTTCTCGGGCTGCCAGATGGGCTCATGGTCACGCGGCGCTGGTACTACCTGATCCCCGCCAAAGGCGAGCCCGTCAAGCTGGTTCACAAGATCGAGTCGGGACACCTGGATAGCTTGCCCGGCACGAAGAAACAGTACGCCGGATGGCAGGAACTGTTCGACGGCTTGAAACAGATGCTGGCCCCGCATCGCGATGTGGCGATGCAATACTCGCCCAACAACTTTGTCTTCACCATTTCCATGGTGGACGCGGGAACGGCGGACATGATCCGCGGGCTGGGCAAGAACATTATCAGCGCGGCGGACCTGATCGCGCAGTTTGAAGCGACCTTGACGGACGAACAGATCGAGTCGCACTTCGCGGCGCGCGATGTGATTGACGCGGTTACCGCCGAGGCTTTCAAGGAAATTGGACGGCGCGTGCGCAGCGGTGGCACGTACGAGCATGAAATTCAGCAATTTTTCATGGAAGCGTTCCAGCGCGAGAACATGATGACCGACGATCCGCCGATCGTGGCCGTGAACGCCAATAGCGGTAACCCGCACTACGAGCCGAGTGCCAGCCGGCCGGTGCCGATTCGTGAAGGCGACCTTGTCCTGCTGGACGTGTGGGCGAAGAAGAATACGCTGGGTGCGGTTTACTACGACATTACGTGGGTGGGATTTGTGGGCCGGGCTCCGTCGGAACGCCAGCGCGAGATTTTCAAGATTGTGAGCGAGGCGCGCGATATCGGCGTGAAGACGGTGCAGAACGCCGTCGCTGCCGCCCGGCCGATCGCGGGATGGGAAGTGGATCACGCGGTGCGCGACCACATCAAGCAGGCGAAATACGGAGATTACTTTATCCACCGTACCGGCCACTCGATTGGCACCGAGGTGCATTCGAATGGCGCGAATATGGATGATTTGGAAATCCACGACGAGCGGCGCGTTCTGCCCAATTCCTGTTTCTCGATCGAGCCCGGAATCTACCTGCCCGAGTTCGGCGTGCGCTCGGAAGTGGATGTGCTGGTGCGGCCGGGAAGCGCCGAGGTCACTGGTAAAATTCAACGAGAGATCGTGACGATCTGAATGGCCAAGCCAACGACAGATAAAACGACAGATAAATCAAGAAATGCAGCGGCGGTGACTGAGCCGGAGTATCCGCTCACGACGATGGCGATCGTAGCGCCGCTTGTGGGCTGGCTGATTCCGGGCGGCGGACACATTCTGCTGAAGCGCTATGGGCGGGGCATTCTGCTGCTGGTGTCGGTGGCCGCGATGTTCCTGATTGGTTTGGGCATGCAGGGGCGGATTTACAAGCCGAACGGCGGAGACATCCTCGACATACTCGGCTTCGTTGGCGACGTGGGCTCGGGAGCGCTCTATTTTCTGGCGCGCATCATGGACTGGGGCAACGTGATGGCAGCGAATGCCGCCGCGGATTACGGCAAGACGTTTCTGATCGTGGCCGGGCTGCTGAATTTTATCGCGGCGGCGGATGCGCATCACATTGCGCTGGGGAAGAAACCGTGACCATCAACTTGTCGCACTTTTCGGCTGCGGTGGTGTTCGCGCTGTTCGCGTCGGTGGTCTTCGGCATCACGCAGCGCAATTCGACGATGGAGCAGCTGCGTTACGGTCTCTATTGCTTCGCCCTGTTCGTAGGTGGAGTTTTCCTGGCGGGATGGGTGATGGCGCTGATCAGGCGGTAGGTGGCTGTCAGCTCTCAGCCGTCAGTTCTCAGTTTCCGACTTCCGGCTGACTTGGCGGACGCCTGTTTTTCTCTCTAATCTTCTTATTATTCAGGCGGTTCGGGGTGCAGGCCTTCGCCGGGGGCGAGCGGAAGGTGAGAGGCTCCGGCGAGCAGGCCGCGTTCCTGCGGCGAGAATGCTCTCTTGTACTGGTCGGAGTTGATGAGTTGGTCGCGCTGTGAGGGCGTCAGGCCGCGCATGCTGCGGATCGCCCGGTTGACGGCCTGCCGGCGATCGGGCGGCAACTGCTTGAACTGTTGAAAGAGCTGGCGCGCCTGCTGCTTCTGATAAGGAGTCAGGTGCTCCCAGGTTTCCATGCGATTGAGCACCCGCTCCTGCTGCTGCGGAGGCAGGCTGGAAAAATGCTGCAACCTGTTTTGCAATCGGAATTGCTGTTGCGGGGGAAGCCTGCGGAACTGGGAATCGTTTTCGAGCGCACGGCGCTGCTGCGCCGGCGGCAGATCTTTATAGCGGCGGAGCCAGTTTCCGGCGTGGCCGGGCTGATTCTGCGGCGGACGGGCTTCATTGGGGCGGCTGGAGCCGGGACGACCTTCTTTCTGAAAGTGGTGCCACTGCCCGTCGGTATGTTGCGATTGCGGATGCTGTTGCTGTTGCGGCGGCGGCTGCGAATACCGGACTTGAGCGAACGACGGAGTCAGCAGCAGCGCTGCCAGACAGCCCGTAATTGTCGCCCGTCCTAACATGTTTTGGTCTCCTGCTAATTCGCGAATCTCACGGATTCGCGGTCACGTCGTCCTGCACCTGCAGTTCGTCGAGCACATCGAAATCGGCGTACAACTCGTCGTTCCGCTCCAACGCCTGCAGATCGCCGACAGCGGTTCCCGGCTCAACCGGCAGACCGAGGGATGGAGGCTTGGTCGCGATGGTTTCGGGCTGAGAGATGTACGACTTGTTGCCGACGACCAGCACTCCGGCAAAAATCACGGCAGCGAGCGACATGGCCCATGCCGGACGCCGCAGCCAGTTGAGCCATCCCGCAGCGGGGCGCGCCATTTCTTCGCGCAGGCGCGCCTGCAGACGGGTGTCGAAATACGGCGAGGGCTCTGGCGCTTGCCATTCATCCAACAGCGCCATGGTTTTCTGCAGGTCACGCAGATGAGCGGCACAGGCGTCACAGGATGCGATGTGTTGATTGACCTCCGGGGTCGCAGCGTCCATGCCCGCGGCAGATGCTAAGCCCGGCAACAGTTCGCGAATTTCGTTGCAATTCATACGGCTTTCCTCTACTTCCCCGAAACAAACTCTTTCAGCTGCTCGCGCAATGTTTCGTAGGCGCGGAACAGCAACGACTTGGTGGCGGACTCGCTGAGCTTCAGCACGCCCGCAATCTCGCGGTAATCCATCTGCTGATACTTGTGCATGATGACCGCCATGCGCTGACGCTCGGGCAGCGCGTTCACTTTGCTGCGGATGGCCGCCAGCCGCTCCCGCTTCAAGATCTGCTCTTCCGCGGTGAGCGAATCGTCGGCCAGGTCGGGTGTCTTGCCCGTTTCCTGGTCCGGTTCATCGAGGCGGACGGTATTTGCCGGACGCTCGTGGCGCGTATCGCGCGTGTAGTTGACGGCCAGGTTGGTCGCGATGCGATACAGCCAGGTCGTGAACTTGGCGCTTGGCTCGTAACTGGTGCGCGAGCGGTACACGCGCAGAAATACTTCCTGCGCCAGTTCCTCGGCGGTCGACGGGTTGCGGCACAAGCGGTACATGAAGCCGACCATCGGCCGGCGATATTTCTGGACCAGGAAAGCAAAGGCGGACTCGTCGCCAGTCTTCACCCGCAGCATCAGGTCGACGTCAGAAAAGGCGGCGTCTGCGCTGACGATGGAATTTGCCATGGTGTCGGGCGTAGACCGGGGCGATCCTGCAAGGTTCAGCAGCCCGCGATCAATGGCCACGCTGCTCACATTGGTAGAAACCCCGTCCGGGGTAGAAAGTTGCGCGTTTTCGGGGTCAGGAAGGCGCGCGGAAGTGTTTTCCCGTGAATCAGTTACGGATCGAGCGTCGGGAATGTCGGAAGCAGCCATAAGGGCGATGGGAAGAGGCTATCGGGAGCGGCGAAGGCGGTCAAGAGGCTGGGTGGATGCCGAAAGGAGGGGCACGATTTGTTACAATAGCACCCCCGCATTCAGTGGGCGCTCAAGTCAGCGGTAGAGTGCCATCCTCACGCTCTCTCGCGGCCTAATCGTGGCTGAGTTGAAACACTTGGACCCGCCCATTGTTCGTGTCCGCAACATAGAGGCGGTTTGTCCCATCAATCCATAGACCGGCGGGAGAATTGAACTCTCCAATTTCGGTGCCGGTCTGGCCAAAAGAACCGAGCAGGGAGCCATCGCGGCCGTAAATTCTGATATGCGAGTCCCTGGCGGTGCTCACATAGATCTTGCCGGTCAGGTCCACGCCAAGTCCGACCTCGTCAATGTTGGGCGGGTCTGGGGTGGCAGAAATAGAGAATTGCGCCACGGGCTGACATTGCAGATCCAGGACATGGATGCGTGAATTGGCTGAGTCCACCACCACAAGTTCGTTGTTCCCGATCGCGATCTCGGTTGGATTGTCAAGGTCCATCAGAATGGTGTCGCCACTGACGGTTCCGATCGCATGGGGGCGAGGCCGGCCGACGCGTTTGAGGATGTTGCCTTCGAGATCAAGCACAAACAGAACGTGACGAGGCGAATCGAGCAGAAACAGGCGGCCGCTTTTGCGGTCAATGGCAATCGCGGTTGGATAGTGAAACAAAGTCTCGTCTCCGCGTTTCCCGATGTAGCGAAGAAACTTCCCGTCGGCGTCGTACACCAGAACCAGTCCACGCTCAGAGTCGACGATGTAAATGTTGTCGGCTGCGTCCACCGCAATCCCATTCGGCAACCGCAGGCGGCGATTCGGGCCCCCGGCGATGCGGAAGGAGTTGCCGTTCCCGAGGACGTGAACGGCACGGATGCCAGAGTCAACAATGAGGATGCGTCCGCGGGAGTCAACCGTAACGTGATGGGGTGCCAGCAGGATTCGTTCCCGTCCGTAGACAAGGGTGACAATGTTGTCCCGAAGCGATGCCAGCAGCGACTGCCCTTTTATCGGTTTCGCAGCATGGGCAGGAGGTTCATAGTTCTCTTCGACCCGCTCCCTGGGATGAAGATTGATGAAATCGGGAACCTCGCTGGGGCGCGACCAATCCCGCGAGGAGTTAGCGGACGAGGCAAAGCCTCGGACGTTGTTACGATCGGTTCGTGCCGTCGTTCTATATTTTCCGTCGGGCGAATAGACCCCGAGGTATTCAATCCGGTCAGCCGTCGGGAGCGGGGGTGGCTGTCGGTCGCAGTTGGGCCCGCACGCGCGAATGGCCGTATTAGGTATGGGTTGAGAGGCGAGAGACTGACTCAGGCTGATCGGAACAGCGCCAATGACGATCCACATCAGGAACAAGCCGCGGGGGAAACGGCCAACCGAAGAAGGCTTCACGGAAGTACCTCTCGACTGGCGCAAAAACCGGGCTGCAGGCTAGCGGTAAATAGCCGACCGTCCAACGACAGTCTAAAGGGTTGGGCAATTGCCGCGCGGTGATGTGGATCACTGGTGCCTGTGCTGCGAGCCTTTTATGCCAGTCTCGGCTCGGGGAAATGATGCGGCACGCCAATGTCAGCATCACGATGGACAGGTATGTTCAGGCAGTTGGCGAACAGAAGAAACAGGCGCAACCCAGCCTTGTGGCATTATTGGCCCCAAAGGGTCCCACGATGCTAGAATTACGTAGCGCAACTTGTTGACCAGTAACGGCCGGGCGCTTAACTCAGCACGTTGAAATCCTAACTGCTGATTCCGCAAAAGTTAGCCTCTTTCATCAGGCAGAACACCCCTAAAAAACTAAGGGGTTCTTTGCCCAAGTCTTACCCAAGTACGGTTCAGCGGTTCGCGGCCTTCAGTCGTTTCGCCCGGCGCGCTGCGCCCGCGCGGCTAGTTGCGTGCAATTCCGCGCTAACGGCACGGAAACGGCACGGGGACGGAAACGCAATTTCTCAGTTAGTGTAATCGCGTCAATGGCGGCGACGCACAATGAGCAAAGTCATGTCGTCGCTTGGCGGACGAGTCTGGCGGAACCGGGCAACATCCTGTAAAACACCGTCAGCCATAGCTTCCGTAGTTTGGTCACGATGATCCCAAAGTGAACGAATCAAGCGGTCTTCTTCGTATTGATTGCCCTCCGGATTTTGCGACTCCGTGATACCGTCGGAATATAAAACGAGACTATCGCCGGGATCGAGGCTAACGTGCCGTACGGTGTACTGACCGACACAGAAGAGGCCCAGTGGCAATCCTGGGGAATCAAGCCGCTGTGTCACGTCCTGTTTCAATAGCAGCGGCGCACAGTGGCCCGCGTTGCAGAGTTCCACTCCGCTTGCCGTTGCGCGACCACACACCAGAGTTGCGTAGTGGGCCGGCGCGGTGCTCTCACAGAATAGGCGGTTGGCGCGCGAAATCACATCCGCGAGCGATAAATCAAGGGATAATAAACTGCGGAAGATTGCACTGAGGTGCGTCATCAGCAACGACGCAGCCACTCCTTTTCCGGCAACGTCACCGACAGCAAAGAAGAGCGATTTGCCATTGCCCAGAACGATGAGTTCGCAATAATCGCCACCCACAGCACCGACGGGCTGGTACCGATACTGTGTGTCCCAGTTTTCCGGGGCAATGTCCCGCAGTGGCAGGAGTTTTGACTGGATTTGCGCAGCCAACTCAAGATCCTGCTGATGAGCCTCTAGCTCTGCTTGACTGAGGTGGTCGAGGCAAAATCGAACCAACGGATTCTGCGCGAGCCTGTCCGCTTCGATCGGATCGCGGCAAGTCTCGCACAGGCCATATGAGCCGTTATCGATTCTTCCCAGGGCGGCATCGATTTCAGCAATAAGCTCGTTGAAGTAGGCAGCCGGAACCGCATCGGAGGCCGCCAGCAATCGAACGCGCCGATCGAGAAGCTGTGGCCGAAATGTGTCAACCGCAGAAGTTGAAGCCGTATCCATTTCGAAAAACCCTCCTGACGCTCCTTATTGTCTCGCTTTGGACACTCAACGTCCACGCTGGTATCAGGCTTGAGCGTAAATGATCGCCGTGCGAGCCGAGTTGACAGTCGGTTGCCGATAGCGGCGGGAATTTCCGATAACAGTCTATTGGAAACGCGTCGGCTAGATAGTGGATGTATGGTCGGCAAACCGAGAACTATGCGGTTGCGGGCGAAAAATCGCGTTTACACTAACAACAGACCGCAGGGGTCACATGAAAGCTAGTGCGAACGGCAGGTGACGAAATGAGGCCTCGCGTTTCAATCTGCGAGGCCATTATTTCAAGCAACTGTGGCCAGTGCCCATAAGGCGTCGTCTCTGCCTGCCGAGCCATGAATTCCAATTCTAATCCGCGCTGGCGGCGATCGTCGCCATTTCGGTGACACCGACTGGCTTCTTACAAGAGCCAACGCGCGAGCAGTTGTCGATAGAATAAGAGCGGCTCTCACTTCCTCTCTGAGGTGGTCTGAAGAATCGGTTTTCTCGTGATGTAGCGTAAGTGTCAGAGCAAACACATGGTTGACAGATTGAATCCGCAGCCAGCGTGACTTCGCCACTTGATCAGCAAATTCTGAGGCGGCCAGTCTTCGTCCCTTCGTTCAGGGCGGATTATTGCCGGTTAGCCCGTGACTCGGGCACAATCCGTAGAGCGCGAGCATCGGGAGCGTCTATGCCACTCTCACTGTGCGGGCCAAGTCGAACGGCAACCGGTTTCCCGCAACCTGATTTCAGGGGATCGGTGACGCGTTTTGTCATGGCATTTCCTGGCAGCCTATATAATTGGCCCTACCCATGGCCCTGACCTCTGGCACAAAACTTGGCCCCTACGAGATTATCGCGCTACTCGGCGCGGGCGGGATGGGTGAGGTTTATCAGGCGCGGGATACGCGCCTAGACCGTAGTGTCGCCATCAAGATTCTTCCATCGCATTTCGCAGACGATGCGGCGCGCCGTCAGCGCTTCGAGCGCGAGGCCAAAGCCGTCTCCAGCTTGAATCATCCCCACATCTGCACGCTGTACGACATTGGCCGGCAAGACGGCGTTGACTTCATTGTCATGGAATATGTAGAGGGTGTGAGCCTGGCAGTGCGGCTGGAAAAAGGGCCGCTGCCCACGGCGGAGGTGCTGGAGTACGGAATCCAGCTCTCGAGCGCTCTCGACAAGGCGCACCGGAACCGCGTTACGCATCGGGACCTTAAGCCCGGCAACATCATGCTGACGAAGTCCGGAGCCAAGCTGCTCGATTTCGGATTAGCCAAAGCTGCTTCGTCGCCGGCCGCGACCGCGACGCTGACCAACGCGGCGCAAGCGAATCCGGTCACGCTAGAGGGCGCGGTTGTCGGGACTGTCCCCTACATGTCGCCCGAGCAGGTGGAAGGCAAGGAAGTAGACGGCCGCAGCGATATTTTTTCGTTGGGCGCCGTGTTGTATGAAATGGTGACGGGTGGGCGGGCGTTTCGGGGCCAGAGCGATTTTAGTGTCGCCTCGGCCGTCCTGGTGAAAGATCCGGAGCCGATCAGCTCACTGCAACCTCTGACGCCGCCGGCGCTCGACCGCACCATCCGAGTTTGTCTGGCCAAGGACCCGGACGCCCGCTGGCAGTCGGCGGGCGATCTCTGCAAGGAACTGCGGTGGATCGCGGAGGGCAGCTCGCACACCGGAACCGGAATGCCGATCGCGGTTGCCGCACGGCGAGCCATCCGTCCGCGGATCGCGTGGATTCTCGCCGCGGGGTTTGCCGCCCTGGCACTGGCCGCACTGCTGCGTGCTTCACTCTCTGGGCGCGCTCCCGAGCCGCTTGCCTTCCATCAGCTGAACTTCCGCCGCGAGGCCGTTTTTCAAGCCGCTTTCGCGGAGAAAGACACTGTCGTCTACAGTGCCGCGGCCTCGGGCAACACGCCGCAGATCTTTGCCGTGCGGCCCGACTATCCCGAGCCGAAACCGCTCGGCCCGCCGGGCATGCAGCTGCTCGCCGTCTCATCCAAGGGTGAGCTCGCCGTTCTCATTGGCGCCAAGTACGTATGGTACCGGCTCTTCACCGGAACGCTGGCGCGCATGTCCCTGGACGGCGGCGCACCGCGCGAAATCCAGGAGGGAGTACGGCAGGCCGACTGGTCGCCGGACGGCTCGCAACTCGCCATCATCCGCGAGGTCGGGGGCAAGGACCGGCTCGAATATCCCATCGGCCATGTGCTCCGCGAGGTCAGCGGCTACATGAGCGATGTGCGTGTCTCCCCGCGGGGAGACCGGATCGCGTACTTCGAGCATCCCCGCAAGTGGGACGATCGGGGGTCGGTCAACATCGTAGACCTCGCCGGAAACAACTTCGTGCTTTCGGATGGTTACTGGAGCGAACGGGGGCTCGCCTGGTCACCGAGTGGCGAGGAGGTTCTGTTTTCCGCAAGCCAGAGTGGCGGCAGCTTCACCGTGTACGCCGTGACGCTGTCCGGCAGGACGCGCATTGCCTACCAGTCGCCCGGCGGGCTTACGATCCAGGACCTGGCTCACGACGGACGGTGGCTGGCGACGCGCCTGGACTACCGCTATGCGGCGATGGTCCATACTCCCGGCGCTGCCGGCCGAGACCGAAGTCAGGATGACGACCGAGACCTCTCGTGGCTCAACACATCGCATGCGCGCGCACTCTCCCAGGATGGACACACGCTTCTGTTCGCCGAAACCGGCCTCGGAACCAATTACGCCGTTTGCCTGCGCAAGACTGATGGCTCGCCCGGCGGCTCTCCTGTTGTCCGCCTCGGGGAAGGATGGCCCGCGGACCTGTCCGCTGACGGCAAGTTGGTGCTGGCTGTGGTGCAATCCCGTCCGCCCCAGTTCGTGATCTATTCCACTGGGGCCGGCGAGACGCAGCAACTTAAACGGGGCGAGATTGAGAACTATGTGACCGCCCAGTGGTTCCCGGACGGCAAGAGCGTTCTCATCAACGGCAACGAACCCGGAAAGGGCACGCGCTTCTATGTACAGGAGGTCGGTGAGACCGGCGGGAGCGTTGCCCGGCCGGTGACTCCGGAGCGTACCCGCGACGGCCGTCTCTCCCCGGACGGGAAGCTCGTTTTGGCGCGCGGACCGGAAGGGAAATACTCCGTTTACCCGATCGCGGGAGGAGCGTCGCAGCCTGTGCCGGGGCTCACGGAGGCGGACACTCTTGCCCAGTGGAGTACGGACGGACGGTCGATGTTGGTTTATCGCCGCGCTGAGATTCCCTGCCGCCTCGAGCGTGTCGATCTCGCGACCGGACGCCGAACGCCCCTAAAGGAATTTGCGCCGGCCGACCGCACCGGACTCCTGTCCATGCGAGAGATTTTCGTCACAGACGACCTGCGGTCCTACGCCTACACCGCTTACTATCAGGTGTCGAGCCTGTTCGTGTCGGAGAACAGACAATGACCCGAGCACTCAGCATCCGGCGCCATGTAAGGCCGCGACGGGCGGAGGTAGCGACGGGTTAACTCTTGGATGGTCGGCCAACCTTACCTTACCGGGTTAGGTAAGGGTAGCCCGTGACTCGGGCACAATCCGTCAGGTGAACCTGCATGCGCTCGGGTTCTTAGCGCGAGGAGAAGATTGCATCCTTTTTCAGGTTCTTCTCGAAGGGACGGGCGTCATAGAAAAGCTCAATGCGCGCGATCAGGCGATCAGTGAACGTCATAAGCACTGGGGTACGGCAAACCCCGATCGGCTCGCCAAAATCGACATCGTACGCCAACATTGCCGTGTTGTCGGAACCGAACTTTGCGCGTACCCTTAGGCTCTTCGTGAGGTTTACAAATCGCTTGGCGGCTTCAAGTCCGCCTCCTTTCCGGTCAGGTCCGCTAGCGGTCCGAGGAACCGAACGTCGGGGTGCAGGTGCCCCGCCACGCCAGAGAGGTCCTTGTCGTTCATCGCTTTGTAGTAGGCTTCCGCAGAAGCCACGTTTCTTTCAGCCACGGTTGTCACTGTTGTTCTCCTCCATTCTGGATTCCTGTTCACGTCCATAACCCGCGTGCGCCCTCATTTTTCCTTGTCGGTGTGCCAGCCCGGATTGGTCCACCGCCCGTGCTGCCAAACAAAGATCTCCGTCACTCGGCCCGAACTTGACGATCGTTTGGCGTCAGCTTCCGTTTCCACGACATAGCTGCTCCAAACGATGGCCACATCGCCAAAGTGCTGAATTTCAGTTCGGGGGAATTCAAGCCGGACAAGTTTTCCGCCTGTGGCATGAAAATTCCATGGCAGTTCGAAGCACATCGGCTTGGTTCTCCCATTTTTCCTCGCCGCCACTCATGACAATGGTCTCAGGCGGCACCAATTCCGCAAGAGTCTTCGTGTCGCCTGCAAACCATGATCGCCATACCGTTTCGCGCGCACGCAGTAGTGGGTCGTCATTCTGTTTCTGAGCAGATAGCTTCGCAGTGCTCAGAGTTGTCACAACCAAGGTCGCAATGACGAGGACTCTGTTCCACTTCCGGTATGGCCAGAGGCACCCCAATCGCACCGACAATCACCGCAACCAACACGTATGCGGGCTTGAGCCGCTTGACGTGCCCTGATTGGTGTTTTCGTGCTCGGCCAGCCAAGGGCAGACAATTTGGCGAAACCACTGCTTGCCTTTGGGAAACCAATCGCCGGACGTGGCCACTTCGTAAGTCTCAAGGAACTTGTCCAGCAACGCGGTCTGTCGCGTCGTTTCAGGGTCCATCTTGTGCTGTTCGGTTGCCGATGGTGCCCCGTAGATTTCACAGGCGCGATTGAGTAGCGCGTCCGGCATGGCGGGGATGGTCCGCCAGTCTGCCCTGTAAACATAGTGTTCGTTGGTCAGCGGGTTTACCTTCGGGTGGGTGCTGCCGGGGCCCACCACCAGAACACGGAATTGCTTAAACTCGAAAAGGTTATCCATACCCTTGCGCGTCTTCGTCAGGTTCCCAGCCTTACGTGTTCGCATCGTCTGGCGGAAGACGTAGCAAGCGCGGTCAGGGCGCCCGCTGGGGAAGCGAGTGGTATTCCAAATCTCCGGGTCCAGGTCCGCACACAGCACTTTCACTTCCGTTTCGGAGTCCGTTTCAAAGAAACAGAAGTTCTCGTCCGGGGCAATGCCTACGTTGACGTTAGGGCAGTCGCGGTTCCAAAGCTCCAGTTGCTCAAGGTCCGTTGCGGACGCGTCAAAGTGGTCACCTTCGGTCAGGCCCAACGGCATCTTGTTCCGTGGGACGATTGGGAACACGCGAAAACCCTGCTCGGCAAGGGGCGTGCGATTTCGGGTCAGTGAGCGCCGTTATGAGCTGATGCAAAAGAATAACGGGGTCGTGCCCGCGGCGGGAGCGGAGTAATTTTTGTCCGTCCTCCTTAGACAAACAGGAGAAGAGGACACCATAACTCTACGTATCCACTCCTCACGCACTACTACGAACTAAAGTTCTTCGTAGTGGTGAGTGAGCTGGAATTGTGGACCAGGGGACGGATAGATTTTTGAACCGCCGGACAACCGGCAGAAAAGAGGAATCACAGATGGCTATCGAAGTAACCGATGACAGGAAGGATGAACGCGTATCGTCTTTGACGATTGGCGAGCTGTAGCCAATCGACTACATCATGGATAAGAACAAGCACGGTCAACTGCCTCTGACACACGCGTTCGAGCGCATCGCAACCGCGTTGGAAGCGAAGGGTCAATAATACGGTGTTCTCACCCGACGATAGACGAACCGCACTGCGGACTGCGATTACCGTCCTTGCGACCACCATCGAGCGGTTGCGCGAAGCCGCTAAGGGCAATCCCGCCGTGGCAGACGACCTCACGGACATGAATCACGCGGTTAACGTGTATCAGTGGCCGACCCGCAGCCCTTCAAACGCATGTTCGATAGCTTTTCTATAGTGATAACGTAGTTAACATTACTTGAGAAATTATTACCACTTGGTTAAGGCATCGTTTAGCCGCGATTAGGCACCGTTTAGATGAGCACTTTACCCCAATCCGAAGCGTCTGATAACATGCCCCTCGCGGAATCAGCAGTGGAAAGGTCACTGCTGATGAGAGGACGATACCAGAAGGGAACACTGCTACAACGCGGCAAAAGAGAGCTGCTTTGGGTTGGCCGTTGGCCTGAAGACGAAATCCGAACAGACGGCACCGTACACCAGAGGCACAAGTCTGCTCCTCTGGGCCCTGTAAATGAGCTGACGAAACGCCAAGCGCGGCGCGAGTTGGACAAGATCCTAGCCCCTATCAATGCGGGACTGCGCTGCCCGCGCCATGTCATCACGTTGATGGAGTTTGCCGAGCGGTGGAAGACAGACATTCTCATCCATCACAAGGCAAGCGGGCAGACTTCAGAACGTGCCCACATCTCTAAATGGTTGGTGCCTGCCTTTGGCGATGTTCCAATCTCAGACATTGACACCCAGACCATACAGCGCTCTGTGACGGTGTGGGCCGGGAAGATCGCGCCGAAGACCACGCGAAACATTCTCGCCACGATGCGTATAATCTGGAAGACGGCGCGCGCCTGGGGCTATGTCACGCATAATCCCTTCGAAGGGCTCATGCTGCCACGCCGGGGACTCACGCGGAAACCTACGCTCACGTCCGAGCAGGCGCGGGACGTTATCCGGCTAGCCGTTGAGCCCTACAGGTCGCTATTCTGGATCATCGCGGAAACCGGCATACGCGGCGGTGAAGTGTGCGGCCTGTTCGCTGAGGATGTGGACTTGGCCCGGCAGTTCATCCACGTGAAGCGCTCGGCATGGCGCGCGCAGTTGCAAACCCCCAAGACGGAAAATGCCGTGCGGTCATTCCCGATTTCCCCGGCGCTTTCAGAACACCTAGCCGCGTTCATCGGCGAGCGGAAAGGCTTGCTCTTCGCCACGCGCACCGGTCACCCGCTGGACAACTACAACATCGTGACCTGGGCCCTCAAACCGCTGCTCATGCAGATTGGGATTGAGGACACAAAATCAGTGCGTCCCCGTGCGCCGCGCCTAGACTTCGCAGAGGTTTGCCACGTGCTCTGAGTCGTGTCGCCGTTTTCGAAGCGTGCAAGCCCTACGCCACCGCGGCAGAAGCTCGGTCGGCTGGCTGTTTCGACGGAACCAGCACTATCGAGGCTGGTCAATAACCCTATCGAGCTCCGCGACCGCTTCGCTCCTGTGATGACCAGCGGAGGTGACAGGTAGGAGAGGCATTCTTTTATCATGGCGAGATCGCGCCATGCCCGGCTACTACACTGAGAGGCTTGCTGCCGAACGTCTCCGCGCTTGCTATGATCTCGCTCCCCCTCGCACCAAAGCGTACCTTGAAGCGGAGATCGAGTTCGTCCTTGCAAAAACGACGCCCTCCATGCTCGCCTTGGAACTGGGCTGCGGCTATGGACGGGTTCTTGAGCGGCTTCATCCCAGAGTGCGCGTGGCGTTCGGAATCGACACGTCCCCGTCCAGCCTCCGCATGGCGCTGGACTATCTGGGACGCAATCCATCACTACGCCTTGCCTGCATGGACTCCGTTCAGATGGGCTTTCGGGACCGCGCCTTCGATCTGACGATCTGCATTCAGAATGGCATCTGTGCCTTCGCGGTTGATCAACAGCAGCTTTTCCGAGAGGCGATTCGGGTGACCCGATCAGGCGGGCTCGTGATGTTTTCGAGCTACACTCCTCAATTCTGGAAGCATCGACTGGAATGGTTTGAAATTCAGTCCGCACACCACCTGATCGGCGAGATCGACTACCAAGCCACAGGCAATGGAATGATTGTCTGCAAGGACGGTTTTCGCGCAACAACTGCGGATAGGGCGAGTTTTGAGAAACTTGCTGCCAGTCTGGCAGTTACACCTCGCATTACTGAGGTGGACGATTCCAGTCTGTTCTGCGAGTTCGTTGTCCCTTGAACACCTGCTGCCACCCGGCTGTTTGCGAGGCGCGACCCTAGCAGAGTCATCGAGAAGCTGAAAGCTGCATGAAATCGTCCGCGCCGATGAGCCGGAGCACGATCCGCACAGGAATCGGGAATCGTCGCCGAGTGGGATCATGCACGATGGTTGGTGAGTAAAGCTGATACTGGACGCCACGAGTCTCAAGCTCGTATCCTCCAGCGGCTATTACGTTCCTGACCCATTCGCTTTCTCGTCCGTAGGTGAGCGCAATCAGGAACCCCTCCGGCGCTCGAAAAACATTCACTGGCGTCCGGTAGACCGTGCCTGACTTCCGACCTATATGCGTCAGAATGCCGAAGCCGGGCAAACGGGCGGCGAATCGGCTCGTGATCCGGTTCGTAACAGCCAAGTTGAAGGCTGCTACCCACCTTTTGCGCAAGCGGATCAGGAGGATGGGAACGACCACGAGCAGCAGAAGGAGGATGACCCACGCGGTAATCGGCATATCCAATTACCTACACTCCGGCTGCCGATACCCGCTCGCCTGACGGCTTTGCCGGAGCCAGCACAATCAGGGCTACACCGATCACAATGAGAGCAGCTACGCCTAACAGCTCTCCGCGTGCGACCAGATTTCGGAACGCTTGGTACGACATGACAGCGGCCTGGGCGAAGCTCGACCATGCAGTGAAGGCGATCAGGCTGCGATTCGCAGAGGGGTTTCGGACAGACACCAGCAAAAAAATGCCGAGCGTGACATAAA
>Ga0209517_10003497_pt1 | contig 21276 bp, 16 predicted proteins | sample PeaSoiMetSII2010_FD_187695 | JGI IMG/M metagenome (GOLD analysis project Ga0209517, IMG submission 187695) | Peat soil microbial communities from Weissenstadt, Germany - SII-2010 (SPAdes) (version 2) | ecosystem: Environmental > Terrestrial > Soil > Wetlands > Peat | place: Germany...
GACTCGGGGCCGGTGTGGCTCGCTAAGCCTTCACCGTATGGCTCTTTCATCCACTACTCCTTGCCGGCTTTGACCGGCGCACTAACCGTTCACTCAGGGCGGTTAGACCGCAACCAAAAGACTAAATAGTGTCCATCCGGAGTTTCCGGATGGACACTAAATAAGACAGGATTTACAGGATTAAAAATAAGAAAACCTGCTAATATGCCTTCATCGTGCCCTCTTGTAGTAGATACTTGATTTACTCAAAGAATTAACTATCTTTTCCGGTAATATCCAGTGGTGATGGAGTCCGCCGGAATGCCCGAGAGGGATGATGACTCCTACTGAAGTTGACAGCTTTGAGTGGGAGCCCGGCGTGATTTGCTTTTATAGAAGCTCCTGCGGAAAATTCGCTGGAGCTTTTTTTATGCCACAAGGAGGAGATGGAATGAATCAGAAGATTGCAGCCGTCCGTGCGATGGAAATCCTCGATTCGCGAGGCAACCCAACACTCCGCGTATTCATTTCCCTGGCGAATGGAATAACAGCTCAAGCCTCCGTTCCATCAGGGGCTTCAACCGGTGAGAATGAAGCCATTGAACTGCGCGATGGCGACTCGAAGCGCTATGGAGGAAAGGGGGTACTGACGGCAGTCAAAAATGTCGAGCAGATAATTGCTCCCAAGCTGATTGGAAAAAATCCGAATGATCAGGCTGAAATCGACTATATCCTGATAGAGCTGGATGCAACGCCCAATAAAAGCAACCTTGGAGCAAATGCGACCCTTGGCGTATCCATGGCTGTGGCCAGGGCTGCGGCAATCAGCTCAGGTCTTCCCCTCTATTCTTACCTCGGAGAAACAGGTCTGGTGAAAATGCCGGTCCCACAGATGAACGTAATTAATGGAGGTAAACACGCCGACAACTGCGTTGATCTCCAGGAATTCATGATCATGCCGGGCGGCGCCCCGAATTTCAAAGAGGCTCTCAGATATGCGGCCGAAACTTTTCAGGCGCTTAAAGGGATACTGAAGAAAAGAGGTTATCCTACCAATGTGGGTGACGAGGGCGGGTTTGCTCCCAATCTGAAAAGTAACGAGGAGGCCTGTGAAGTAATTTTGGAGGCGATCCAGGCTGCCGGGTACGTGCCTGGAAAAGATATCTCGATTGCTCTCGATCCGGCGGCCAGCTCCTTTTTTGAATCCGGGATCTATAACCTTAGCAAATCGGGCCAGGGGAAAAAGACGAGCGCGGAAATGACGGAACTTTATAAAAAGTGGATCGAAAAATATCCAATAGTTTCAATCGAAGACGGACTTGCCGAAAATGACTGGGATGGGTTCAGGGAGCATACTGCGGCGTTGGGCGACAAGATCCAGATAGTCGGAGACGACAACTATGTGACCAATACCCGCTTCATTGAGCGAGGCATCCGGGAGAAGAGCACCAATGCCGCACTCATCAAACTAAACCAGATCGGGACGGTGACCGAGACTATCGAGGCCATCAGGCTCTGCCGGAAAGCAGGTTGGGGGTATGTAATCTCTCATCGCTCAGGAGAGACCGAGGATACCTTTCTGGCCGATTTCACCGTGGCCATGGGCGGAGGTCAAATTAAGACAGGGTCTCTTTGCAGAAGCGAGAGAATAGCCAAGTACAACAGACTCCTCGAAATAGAGGCGGAACTCGGGCCGGGGGCCGTATTTGAGAATCCGCTCAAAACATATTGGACTTCCGGATAAATGGCGGGTTGAGGGCATGCACAGCGAAAGCTCCTGCGGGTGTTTGAGCCCGGGAGCTTTGGTCTTGAGCCATGGAATCCTCCCGGGCATTCTCGGATAAAATACCTCGGTAGGAGTCATCAGCCTCTTTTTGCGGCAGTTTGGAGGTGAACTCCATCACCTTTCAAATCGAACCATGCAGACTTTTAGAATCCGCTCTCAGTAAGCTCAGCCCACGACCTCCCAGTTCGCCTCAAACGTGTTGTCCAAAGCTGTGTAAGTGTACCCGAGCATTTTCCCTATACCGGGTTGCTTTCCTTTTTCGATTTTCCAGTAGCGAAGGTAAATAGCCGGAATAATCCGCGGATTTACCGATGGATCATCGGCGGTGTTCTCCCACATCTCTCGTTTTTCCATGACCCTCCACAATGTCCCGTGCTTCTTGCTGCGAACCGTGTTGCCTACCCGCGGCAGTTTTTTTTGCTGTTCAACTTCACCATGAGATTCCATTTTATCCACCTCCTTTTGAATTGATTTTTCAGTTACCCAGATAATATTGCAGAACTACGGAATCGCAAGGTTCACAATCCAAATAATAGCGATCAAATCCTGTCCTTACCAAGCATCGTAATGTTCTTCTCAGGAGGAATGGGCGGAAGGCAATGTCTTTCCCGGCTCATCCCTTTCAATTTCCTGGTTCAATCGAGCTGCACAGCTCAAAAGTTCCGAATGAATACCGGCGATGGAACCAAGTTTCTCGCTCAGTTCGCCCAGGCTCTTTTCGACGTTGTTTGTCCCTGCCTGGTGCAGGGCCAGCGCCTTTTGAAACGAGATGCGGATACCAGCCAGAGTAAGATCTATCTTCTCGTTCAACGAGTTCTGAAAATCCTTCATCGTCCTGGTCACCCGGTTGGCAATATCGTAGCGCACCCTTCCACAGTGCCGGTCCACGAGTTCTGCAACCGACTCTTTCATGCTCTTTAAAATCATTTTTTTCGCTAGGAACCGGGGCAGAGCTGAGGTGGCGGCGAGCTGAATCAGTTCCAGCCCCACCGGATCGTCTTTGAGCATGAAATAAAAATCGCTCTTCTTGCTCAGGCTCTCCACAGAAGTAAACGGCTTCAGCTTCAGTTCAAAAATGTCGCTGGTTAGAGTCAGAATTCGTTCAATGATTTCATTGATTTTGCGAGCGAACTCCCCATGAGCGCCTTCAAGCCTGGATGAAATCTTTTCTGCCAGCTGCTGCCGCCAGGGGTTGAACGTTTCTCGGATCCTTTCGAAAACAAATTTTTCGAGCTGATCCCTCAGGCCGCCGGCCCCGCGGTTTACCAGTTCCTGGTACTTTGCTTCCAGCTCTTTTTGGAGCGCAGGCAATTTTTCCCTCTTAAATCCGGACATCTCATCATCCAACCCGGAAATGATCTTTCCCAAATGGCCTTTGAGCAGGAACTGAGTATTTTCCCGGTCCTTCCCGATGTCCTTCATCTCCTGTTCGAACCGCCCGATCTTTGTCGTCAGCTCCTGGAGCGGCAGCTTGATCGCTTCCTGTTCAAGCTGGAATGAGATGGTCTCATCCGAGATCAGTTTCAACAAATTGTTGACGATCGATTGTAGGAAGACCCTGCCCTTTTCCCGGGCCAGAAAATCCAGAAGTTGTTTTTCGAATTCAGGTAGGAGGCTGCGCGCCAAAAGAGACCCGTCTCCGGCCATTTTTCCTTCAAGCGCCCATCGAGCCGACAACGGGTAAATCCTTACTTTCCCGGGCCCAACGTCTTCTTCGATAACACGGGCAGTGAATTCCAGTGATTCTTTTTGATCGCTGTCGCTCACCTGATCGACTTTGTTGAGAACGAAGAAAACCTTATCCGCAAACTCTCGAACGTCCTTTAAAAAATGGTGCTCGCTTTTGGAAAGCGGCGGGTCAACGGAGACGACGAAGATTCCCGCATCGACGTACGGAAGATAGGCATAGGCGGCTTCCGTATTGTGACTATAAACGGAGCCCGCGCCGGGGGTGTCGATGATGCGCACGCCGCCTTTAAGATATTGTGAAGGATAAAAGACCGTGACTTCTTTCACCGCCTTCTTGTTCCGGGGATTTCCACGTTCCGTAATAAAGGCCGGAAGAACGGCGAGCTCGATTTGCTCCAATCGTCCGTTGAGGTACTCCACCTGGACCCTCAGTTCCGCGCCATATCGCAGGATTGTAACAACCGAGGTAAGCGGTATGATGGCGGTGGGCAGAATACTTTCACCCAAAAGAGCGTTGATGAAAGTCGACTTACCCCGTTTGAACTCCCCGAGAACGACAAGATTAAAGGCTTCCTCTTCCAATTTAGTCCTGGTTTCACCAAGGGACTTCGACGTCACGTCGCGCACAGTGCCTTCCAGTTGCGTGACGATACCGAACAGGCTTTCTCTGAGCTGCGCATAATCGAACATGAAAAGGCCTCCCAAAAGTACTGGATTTAAATAATCATCCACGCCAATACGTTCGAAAGCAAAAAAAAACTCCCGCCTCCAAAAATTAGAAAGCAGAAGTCATCATCCCTTGGAAAGGGCAGTTATGGTGAACTTCATCACCTTTTCATTTTATATAAGAAAAACAAAGATTGATGTCAACCCTTTCCCTGCCGTAGTCAATGCTTGATTTACTCAAAGAATTAAACTATGTTTTCCGCCAATATCCAGTGGTGATGGAGTCCACCCACGACCGCCTTTTCGGCTGATGACCCCTACCCGAGCAAACCATATTAGAAGGGGCCTGGTGGGTGATTAAGACGCTGATACAAAATGGAAGCTCTTGCCGGTGAAAGCCGCAAGGGCTTTTTTTATCTAACTAGTTTCCATCCGGAGTTTCCGGATGGACACTAACTGTTCGGGGAGATTTGCTCTATGGCGGAAACATGGATGATAGCGACAATTTGGTTGGGACTGGCGCTTGTGGCCACACTGCTGTCCATCTGGTTTGGAATCGCAACCGCCCTTTCCGAGATTGTCGTGGGCACGGTCGCGCAGCTGCTGATCGGCGCACTGATCGGAGGCGCTGTTCTTGGAGCAGACGTCTCCTGGATCAAGTTTCTCTCAGGGGCCGGCGCCATCATTTTGACATTTCTTGCCGGGGCGGAGCTTGACCCGGATGTATTCAAGGAAAAGTGGAAAGAGGCTGCCGCAATCGGACTGGCCGGCTTCTTTGCCCCTTTTCTGGGATGTGCGGCAGTCGCATTCTACATCCTGCATTGGACTCCACAGGCAAGCTGGCTCGCCGGAGTGGCTCTTTCGACCACTTCTGTGGCGGTAGTCTATGCAGTGATGCTGGAATTCGGTCTAAATGTGACCAAATATGGAAAGACCATTCTTGCTGCCTGCTTTATAAACGATCTTGGGACGGTGCTTGCCCTTGGACTTATATTTGCGCCGTTTACGATTAAAACAGGCACCTTTGTTGGAACGAGCGTGATCGTCTTTGCCCTGCTCCCGTTTATAACACCGCGCTTTTTCAAGCGATACGGAGGAAGGCCTTCCGAACTGGAAGCAAAATATCTATTATTATGTCTTTTCGGGATGGGTTTTCTTGCCAGCTGGGCCGACAGCGAGGCGGTCCTGCCCGCCTACCTGATCGGGATGGTGCTCGCGGGCACGGTTGGCAAAGATCACATGCTCATAAGGAGACTGAGGACCCTCACTTTCGGCCTCCTCACTCCTTTTTATTTCATCCGGGCGGGCTCCTTTGTTTCCGTTGCCGCTCTAATAGCCGCGCCGGTAGTTTTCCTCATACTTCTGGCAGCCAAAATGGCAACCAAATTCGTGGCGGTTTATCCGGTAACCAGGCTGTTCAAGAGAGAGGGTAAAGAAGGTATGTACACCACGCTCCTCATGTCCACCGGACTTACCTTCGGCAGCATCTCCGCTCTTTTCGGGCTTTCACACGGCATTATCAGCACCTCTCAGTATTCCTACCTGATTGCAACTGTCGTGGGCAGCGCGGTCGTCCCCACTTTGATTGCCAATGCCTTCTATCTTCCCCGTCATCTTCTGGAAGAACCGAAAGAAGAGGCCCAGGAATCCGGCGCAATGTCTGTGAAAGAGGCAAAGTTGTCGTCACTAAACGGAAAAATCGAACCGGCATCGCAATAAAACCGATTGCAAAGCTAAAGGGGGTTTATTATGAATAAACTGCTCGTTGCCTACGATGGGTCGAAGCAATCTGAAAAGGCCTTTAGACAAGCCCTGGAACTGGCGTCAAAATTTTCGGCGAAGCTGGTTGCCCTGTCAGTGGTGCGGCCACCCGAGCCTGCGGTGGCAGTTGAATTGGAAGCGGTGCTTGAAAGCGCAACCGAGCATTACCAGGGGCTTTTCAAATGTCTGAAAGAGCTGGCGGAATCCCGAGGGGTCGATGTCCGATTCGAGGTGCGGGTTGGACACCCGGCTGATCAGATCGTGCATATGGCCAACGAAGAAAAAGTAGATGCAATCGTCATGGGACATCGCGGCGAAAGTTTCATCCAGAGATGGCTCCTGGGGTCGGTGGCCAAACGCGTTTTGAGCTACGCGCATTGTACCGTTGTCGTGGTTAGATAGTTTCCATCCGGAGTTTCCAGTGAATGACTAAGATAGTTCTTGTTCTGGTTGGCGGAGGTCTGGGCGCTCTTTCCCGCTACGGAGTTTCTCTTCTCGCAGCACAGTTTTTCGGGGCCAGGTTCCCCTGGGGAACGCTTATCGTGAACCTTTCCGGCTGCTTTCTTATAGGTCTTTGTTTCGCCCTGGCCGACAGGGGCATGAACATCATGAATCCATCGGCCCGCCTGTTCTTTGTAACCGGCTACCTTGGAGGGCTGACAACATTTTCAACATTCGCCCTGGAGACGGTTAACGCACTGAGAGCGGAGACTCACATGATCACGGCGGCAAACTTTCTTGCCAACAATGTCCTGGGGGCGGCCCTCGTTTTTCTCGGCATGCGGGCAGGCGGACTGCGATAGGAGAGGCGATGCTGCACTACAAGGTGATCGAGATATTTACAGGCGAAGAAGCCCGATGGCAGGGCAAACAGCTCCATAGCGCCATAGTCCGGCGTGTGAACGATCTGAAAATAGCCGCAAGGTGCATTGTTACCAGGGGAATAGAAGGCTCTTACGAAAACGGGGAGATTGCCACCGGCAGGCTGGAAGTGCTTTCTTACAACATGCCCATTCGCATCACGATTATTGTCCCCGCTGCAGAATTCGATGCAGTGCTCTCAGCAGTGGAGGAGATGGTTGCAGATGGGATTATAGCGGCCCGGGATGTAGAGGTCGTATCACATAAGACTCGCGGACTTCTCCTGTCAAGGAACACCAGGGTCCTCGAAATAATGACCCCAAACCCGAAGCGGGTCGGAACGGCTGCGCCGGTCAGCGAGGTGGCCCGGCTGCTGCTCAGTTCAGACTTTACGGGGCTGCCTGTAGTGGATGAACAGGATCGCCCTGTCGGGGTTATCGCCCAGGGAGATCTGATCTACAAGGCGCAATTGCCGATGCGATTCGGGCTGCTGGCCGAGGCGGACCGTGAGAAGGCCGGTGAAATCCTCAAGGCCCTGGAGCCAAAACAGGCGAAGGAAGTAATGTCACAGCCGGCAGTAACCATCGGGCAGGAAAACCCGGTAACCGAGGCAGTCGATCTCATGCTGAAGAAAAAAGTAAAGCGTCTGCCGGTTGTGGACAGGTCGGGAAAGCTCGTTGGAATCCTCTCGCGTGTGGACATTTTCGGGACCATTATGAAGGTATGCCCCGACTGGACGGCATTTCGAGACAAAAGTATTTCTGTTGAAGGCCTTCGCCACGTTTCGGACATCATGCGCAGGGACATCTTCACAGTCCTTCCGGAGACTCCAGTCGAGGAGGTTATGCGCATCATTGACTGCAACGATATCCAGCGAGTCTGCGTGGTGGATGGGGAAGGCTATCTCAAGGGATTGATTTCGGATAAAGACCTGCTTGCCGCCTTCTCCGGCCGCCATCCCGGGATCTGGGATTTTTTAGCAAGCAGGATTCCCTTCTCCGAGCGCGCCGGCAGGCACAGGGAGATCAGCGATCGTTTGCGCGCCAAGACCGCCGCAGAGGTAATGAATACGGGCATAGTTACGGTTCGGGAAGATACCTCGATAGAGCAAGCCATTCGTTTGATGCTCGAAAAGACGATCAAAAGATTGCCCGTTATCGATTCCGATGGCAAATTCAAAGGCATGATCAGCAGAGATTCGCTTTTGCGGACTATCTTTGATACTTCACAGTTTAAGGATTCTTCTCATGAAAATTGATAAAGTGCTGGTGGCATATGATGGTTCGGATGTGTCAGAGAAGGCTTTTGACATGGGGGTCGATCTTTGCCTCAAATATTCCGCCGGATTGATCGTTTTGTCGGTTGTGCGTCCTCCGGAGCCGCCTACCGCCGTCGAAACGCAAGCGGTGCTGGACTCGGTCACCGAATACTACCGGGAAAAATTCAAAGATCTTCAGGACAAAGCCAGGGAGGCCGGAATCGAACCACGCTTCGAGATCAGGGTGGGACATCCTGCCGAGCAGATTGTGTTTATGGCAGATCAGGAAGCCGTCCAAATGATCGTTATGGGACACCGGGGAGGAGGAAGCTTCCTGCAACTCTGGCGGCTGGGGTCTGTAGCCAGGCGGGTCCAAAACTATGCGCACTGCACAGTCGTAGTTGTGAGATAAGTAATTAGTTTCCATCCGGAAAGGGTCATTTTCCGCTCTGGCGGCGTCAATCTTCGTGCTTGCTTGTGCGGCGTACCTAAGTACGCCTCCGCGCAACCACTTGTTTTCCTGGCCAGAACGAAAAATGCCTCCTTTCCGAATTGGAAACTACAAGTGTCGCATCCGGAGTTTCCGGATGCGGCACTAATTAGTGGAATTTGTCTGTGGCGCTCGGGAGCAAAAGCCCCTATTGTACACGCTCATTTTTGTTTTGCCACAATCCGGAAGGGGTGTTGCATGTTAAATGCCTTTCTAAGGGCAGGTCTGGTATGTGCGCTGATATTTATTCTGCCATGTATGGCTCAGGCCCAGGGGCAGGGGCCCATGACCGTCGCAGTCAGTATTCTTCCTCAGCGTTATTTTGTGGAAAAAATCGGTGGGCAATTTGTCCAGGTCGAGGTGATGGTCCCCCCCGGAGCAACACCTGAAACATACGAACCCAAGCCAGGCCAAATGTCTGCCCTCAGCCGGGCCAGGATTTATTTCGCCTGTGGAGTCCCCTTCGAAACCATATGGCTTCCGAAACTGATTTCCGTGAATCCCAAAATTGTTATGGTGCACACAGAAAAAGATATTAAAAAAAGAGCAATGGAGGCCCATTCACATCCCGGCGAGAGCGCCCACCATACGCACGAGGGCACCGGTTCCGATGAGGAACCGGGCGGCGACCCTCATATCTGGCTTTCGCCACCCCTGGTGAGCATGCAGGCGCGGGCGATCTTTGAGGCCCTTGCGGCAGCCGATCCGCAGAACCGCGCCGCTTACGAGACCAATTACAGGGGATTTGCCTCCGAACTGGTCGAGTTGGACCTTTTCCTTTCCCGCTTGTTTGGCGCAGATGGGAAACATGGATCGTTTATGGTTTTTCATCCTGCCTGGGGCTATTTTGCAGACGCCTACGGGCTTAGGCAGGCGCCAGTACAAATCGAAGGAAAAGAACCAAAAGCAAGAGATCTCGACGAATATATAAAGCGCGCGCGCGAGCTTGGGGTAAAAGTTGTTTTCATTCAGCCGCAATATTCGCCCAAAACCGCGCAGACGATAGCACAGGCCATTGGAGGCAAGTTGGTGGAAGCCGATGACCTGGCGCCCGACTGGGAAAAAAATCTCCGGCAGGTGGCTGAACAAATTAGAGAGGCAATGAGCAGTGGGGAGTGAGGAAATGCCGGCTACGGCTATCGAGGTTAAAGACGTATCTTTTTTTTACAACGGCCATCCAATCCTGGCAAAGGTAAACCTGACTGTGGGTGAGCTGGATTTCCTGGCAATAATGGGGCCTAACGGCAGCGGTAAAACCACTCTTTTCAAGATCATACTCGGCATTTTGAATCCAGCGCAGGGCTCAGTCAGGATTTTTGGCAAAACGCCTCGGGAAGCAGCCGGACTGCTCGGGTATGTCCCGCAAGATACGGGTCTGAACAAGGATTTCCCCATTTCAGTTTTTGACGTTGCCCTGATGGGCAGGCTCGGCCGGACGGGGCTGAGCCGCCGATTCACTTCCGAGGACAGGGAGCTGGCAAGAAAGGTGCTCGAACAGGTCGGGATGTGGGATTTCCGGGACCGGCAGATCGGCAAACTCTCCGGTGGCCAGAGACAGCGCGTCTTCATTGCCCGGGCGCTCTCCGTGGAACCGAAAATCCTGCTCATGGACGAGCCTACCGCCAGCGTGGACGCACAGTTTCAAACCGACCTCTACAGCCTGCTCAAAGAATTGAACTCTTCGATAACAGTCGTCGTAGTGAGCCACGACGTGAGCGTGCTGTCCGGCTACATCAATTCCGTCGCCTGCCTGAACCGGACCCTTTTTTATCATGGATCGGGCGAAGTCACCGAAGAGATGCTTCATTCAGCATACCAATGCCCTGTCGATCTGATAGCCCACGGCGGTGTGCCTCACCGCGTTCTGCGCAAACACGACCATAAGGACTCCTGAAAAGATGATCGAGGCATTCCAATCCGAATTCATGCGTAATGCTCTTTTTGCCGGATTGCTTGCCGGCGTGGCCTGCGGGATCATAGGCACCCTTGTCGTTGCAAACCGGATCGTTTTCATCTCCGGTGGAATCGCTCACGCCGCTTACGGCGGCATCGGACTGGCCGTCTTTTTCCGGATTCCGCCTCTTACAGGGGCAGTCGGATTTGCTCTGGCGACCTCCATGATCATGTCCGCAGTCACCCTTCGAAACAAACAGAGGGCCGATACTGTGGTAGGCGTTTTGTGGGCGCTGGGAATGGCCCTGGGAATAATAATGATCGATCTGACACCCGGGTATAACGTGGACCTGATGAGTTATTTATTCGGGAGTATTCTTGCCGTCCCCCGCGCGGATATTCTGATGATAGCCCTGGTCGATGTCGGAGTGCTCATAATTGTCGGGGCGCTCTATAACAGCTTCCTTGCCATGTCTTTCGATGAGGAATTCGCGATGGCCATGGGGGTCAGGGTCGGAGTGCTCTACTATATTCTGCTCGGTATGATCGCCCTTACCGTAATAACGCTTATTCGAATTGTCGGCCTGGTCCTGGTCATTGCTCTGCTAACCATCCCGCCATTCATAGCGGAAAAATTCTGCCGCTCCCTTAAAGCGATGATGGTAACTTCGGTATTTCTTAATGCACTTTTTTCGCTCATCGGCCTTTGGCTTTCCTATAAATTTAATCTTACTTCCGGAGCGACCATAATAATGGTTGCGGCTGCCTTTTTCTTCGCCTCTGTAGCTTATGAGCGGGTTCGAAACCATCTCGGGATCAGATCATCTGCATTCGGATAAGCGGGGGCGCCCACCGAAAAAAAAGGCGGCCCGCATGGGCCGCCTGAGAGAACTGAGAAATGGATTCGCTAAGTTACTGGAGCAGCTTGAGTATCGCCTGAGGCTGAGAATTAGCCTGCGCCAGCATCGCCATTGCGGACTGCTGCAAAATCTGGTGCTTGGTCATGTTGCTTACTTCAGCCGCCATATCTACGTCCTCGATTGTGGACGCTGAGGCCGTGTAGTTCTGAATACTCGTGGTCAGGTTGTTGATCGTGTACTGAAGTTGGTTCTGAGAGCCGCCTACATCACCCATAAAAGCGTTGATTGAAGTAAGAGCAGTGTCAATGGCGGTCATGGCTGCCTGCGCGCCGGAGTTGCTGCTTATATTGAGGGTGTTAACCCCCAAGGATGTCGACGTGGCGCTGTTGAACGTTAATCCAATCTGGTTGCTTGCGTCATTGGTTTCACCGACCTGGAAAGTGATGGCGCCGGAGACGCTGCCGTTGATCAGGAACGAATTCCCATACTGCGTGGAGTTAGCTATCGAATCGATTTCACTCGAGAGGTCGGCGAATTCGCCCTGCAAAGACGTGAGGTCCGTCCCTGCCTCTTGACCGGAAGCTGCTTCGGTTGCCAACGATTTCATCTGCACGAGTATGTTGTTGATCTGGCTGTATGCGCCGTCAGCCGTCTGGAGCATCGAATTCGCCTGGTTTGCGTTCTGCGAAGCAACCTGCATCGACGCGATACTTGCCTTGAAAGAGTTGGCGATTGCGTAACCAGCCGGGTCATCTTGAGCCGAGTTGATACTCAGGCCCGACGACAGCTTCTCGAGTGAGCTGGAAACAGCCGCGTTGGTGTTGGAGAGGGTGTCCTCAATTGTGAGGGCGTTCATGTTGGTGTTGACTACCATACCGCTCATAAAATCCTCCTTAATGTATTTTAAAACTTCCTTGTTAGTTCAGTTAATAATCCATTTTCTGCAGTTTAAAGTTGTATATGTTGTGTATGTCTGGGAGCAATAAGCGGACCATTTTGGAAATATTCCTGTAAAAATGCGTTTAAGAGTAATGTAAAGATCATTGTGTTTAATACGAAAAGCGGTGTCCGGTGCGGTTCGCCGGAGGGTTGGGTCCCTGCATCATTTTCTCGCTGGGCCGAGTCAGGGATAAAGAAGAAGTTGAAGATTGCAAACTTTTCCACCAAGCGCGTCATTTTTCTACCGGCGAATGCAAAAAGTGCCGATCAGGTGGGCAGATTCTTCCATATTATGGGGGGCACATCGGGAGGGGGAGTCAGCCTCCCCCGTCACCAGGCGGGACCGGAGGCGCTCACTCGCCTCCTTCTCCCACAGAACGTAGCGTGCGGATTTCCCGCACTATGCTCTTTCGGCTAACATTTCCCCTGTCGGGCCTGTAGAGGACTTGCACCTCCAAGTCAGGTGCGCCCTGCCGGGCGCACCACAAAAAAAAGGCGGCCCACATGGGCCGCCTAAGCGAACTGAGGAATGGATTGCAAAACTACCCGAGCAGCTTGAGTATCGACTGCGGCTGAGCGTTAGCTTGCGCCAACATTGCCATTGCTGACTGCTGCAAGATCTGGTTCTTGGTCATGTTGCTCACTTCAGCCGCCATGTCCACGTCTTCAATTGTGGAGGTGGAGGCCGTGTAGTTCTGAATACTCGTGGTCAGGTTGTTGATCGTGTACTGAAGTTGGTTCTGAGAGCTGCCGACATCACCCATGAAAGCGTTGATTGAAGTGAGAGCGGTGTCAAGGGTGGTCATAGCTGCCTGCGCGCCGGAGTTGCTGCTTATATTGAGGGCGTTAACCCCCAATGCTGTCGCCGTGGCGCTGTTGAACGTTAATCCAATCTGGTCGTTTGAGTCATTGGTTGCGCCGACCTGGAAAGTGATGGCGCCGGAGACGCTGCCGTTGATCAGGAACGAATTTCCATACTGCGTGGAGTTAGCTATCGAATTGATTTCGTTCGAGAGGTCGGAGAATTCGCCCTGCAAAGACGTGAGGTTCGTCCCCGACTCCTGACCGGAAGCCGCTTCGGTTGCCAGCGATTTCATCTGCACGAGTATGTTGTTGATCTGGCTGTATGCGCCGTCAGCCGTCTGAAGCATCGAGTTCGCCTGGTTTGCGTTCTGCGAAGCAACCTGCATCGACGCGATGCTTGCCTTGAAAGAGTTGGCGATTGCGAAACCAGCCGGGTCATCTTGAGCCGAGTTGATTCTCAGGCCCGACGACAGCTTCTCGAGTGAACCGGAAACAGCCGCGTTAGTGTTAGAGAGGGTGTTCTCAATTGTAAGGGCATTCATGTTTGTGTTGACTACTAAACCGCTCATGACTAATCCTCCATAATGTGTTTTTTAACTTCCTTGTCAATTCTTTCAAAAACCCATTTCCTACTGTTCAAATTCGCTTGATTTACAGATCGACAATCCGGACGGGAAACTTAAATTTTTTTTGAGTATTGAGTCCTTATACCAAGTTCAAGAGAAGGCGGAGATAGACCCCGCCGTCCCTACTGCGCCGGCCCTAAACACTCGATTTGAACGCAACTCCTTATTATTGCTAGCATCTCGCGCGCCCATGCCGGAGTTACAGCATCCCTGCCGCCTTGTGTTCCGTGTTCTCCTTGTTATATTTGGATTTGATACGTCTTTCCAAAGAGGGCTAAATAATCATGATCAGTGCAGATCAACCCGCTCCAAATCCTTTCTGGTTCCACGAATGTATTGTCATGACAATGCCGACAGGCAAGAAAGCGGCTAACCTCCGGGAGTTGTTGCAAACGCTGCGGGAGGTCGACGAGAGCGTTTTGTCCTACCATCTATGGCAATCCCGCGTGGCCATCGCACCCCCCGACGTCGAGTATCTGAACGACTTCGTGGCTTGGGCCGCCAACTCCTTGCAGGATAGTCGTCTCGCGGAGAAGCTCAGCGTTATCGATCCCTTCGGTTTTGAAAATTTGCAAGAGGTTCGCGATAACTTGGTGGACACCCTGGATGAGTATTTGTGGGACCTGCCCTCCGTGCCGTGGGCCAGACCGGGGTTCGAATTCCATTTTTGTGAAGCCTCCGTCGTCGTGCTGCGCTCGCAGATCTCTGCCCGGACGCTTTCCGAGTTCTGTCAGGCGCTCACGCAGGTCTCGCGCAATTCAATTTATTACCACTTTATGGACGCACGCTGGCGGCTGAGGTCGATGAAAACCGACGACTTTTCCAACTGGATCGTATCCTCCTACGATTTGCCGGACCTGGTATCGGCCCTGCAAGGCATCGACGTATGGTTTTACACTCTCGAGGAGGTCCGGGACGCCATCCTGAACTTGGTTAGCCAATATATGGAGAAGACAGATGACAACCCGCCTCGAGAAACTTGAGCCGATCGTAGGTCCGATAGTTATCGATCAGTTGCGCCGTATGGCGGAGCAGTTGGGCAGTCAGCGCCTGGTTCATGTCAATTCGACCCGCTCCGGCGGCGGAGTGGCTGAACTGCTCTCTTCGATCATGCCATTGTGGAGTGAACTGGGAATCGATGCGCGTTGGGAAGTTATCGAAGGAGACCAGAATTTTTTCGAGGTCACAAAGGCAATGCACAACGCCTTGCAGGGCTTCAAGGTGACTATTACCAATGGGATGCTTCAACATTACCTGGAGATCAATCGCCGGAACGCCGACAGATTGGAATTTGATTCCGATTTTGTTGTGATCAACGATCCACAACCGGCCTATTTGATCCAGGATATGCGCTCCAGGGCCAGGAGGTGGATCTGGAGGTGCCACATAGATGCTTCAAGACCGGATCGGAAGGTCTGGCGATTTTTGCGGGAAGCGGTCAGACAATATGACGCCTCTATCTTTTCCATGCCCAGTTTCGCTCAGAACCTGCCGCATCCCCAGTACCTTGTCTATCCATCGATTGATCCCCTCAGTGAAAAGAACCGGGAACTTTCCCAGGAGGAAATCTCTGCGGTCATGGAGCGGTTGGGCGTCGAGAGGGATAAACCGATCATTTTGCAGGTCTCTCGATTTGATTCCTTCAAGGACCCGGTGGGAGTAATTCAGGCATTTAAGATGGTGCGGGCCCATACGCCCTGCAAGCTCTTATTGGTCGGAGGGGAGGCAAATGACGATCCTGAGGGCCCCCGCATTTTCGCAGAAGTACAGGAGGCAGCCCGGGGAGACCCCGATATTAAGGTCCTGCTTCTGCACCCGGAGAGTCACTATGAAGTAAATGCCTTGCAGCGGGCTGCGGACATCATCGTGCAGAAGTCCGTCCGCGAAGGTTTCGGATTGACGGTAACCGAAGCCATGTGGAAAGGAAAACCGGTGATTGGCGGGGCGGCGGGAGGCATTGTGCTCCAACTAAGGGACTTTAACACCGGCTTTCTTGTCCACTCTCCGGAAGGCTGCGCCCTTCGTATCCGGTATTTACTCCATCATCCCGAGGTGGGAACCCGCATGGGCAGGCTGGCCAAAGAATTTGTGCGCAACCATTTTCTTGTAACTCGAAACGTCAGGGATTACCTCGCCCTGATGATTCTCTGCGACAATCCAGGCCACCGTACCATGGCAATATAGCGTTGCGGGAAGCGAGAAGCGAGAAGCGGGAAGCGGGAAGCGAGAAACGGGAAGCGAGAAACGGGAAGCGAGAAGCAATACCGGATGGAAAAACATATTTGTATTCACGGTCATTTTTATCAGCCACCGAGAGAAAATGCCTGGTTGGAAGCAATTGAGGTCCAGGACTCCGCGTATCCATATCATGACTGGAATGAAAGGATCCTGGCAGAGTGCTATGCGCCCAATAGGGCCTCCCGCATTCTGGACGGCGAGGGCCTTATAATCGAGCTTCCGAACAATTATGCCAGGATAAGTTATGACTTCGGCCCTACCCTGCTGAACTGGCTGGAGGAAAAGGCCCCGAATACCTATGCGGCTATCCTGGCAGCGGACCGGATGAGCCAAAAAAACTTCTCGGGCCATGGCTCCGCGATAGCACAGGCTTACAACCACATGATTATGCCTCTGGCCAACAAACGGGACAAATACACACAGGTGCTATGGGGCATCAGGGACTTCGAGCATCGTTTTGGCCGCCCGCCCGAGGGAATGTGGCTGCCTGAGACGGGCGTAGACCTCGAGACGCTTGACATTATGGCCGAATTCGGGATTCGATTCACTCTACTATCCGCCTATCAGGCCAGCGAGGTAAGGGCGCTGGACCAGGATTCATGGACAGATGTGAGCGGGGGCCGCATCGACCCCACCATCGCTTACGAGCTTAATTTGCCATCCGGGAAAAAGATGAGCCTCTTTTTCTATAACGGTCCAATCTCCCGGGCGGTATCCTTCGAACACTTGCTGGCATCCGGGGAAAACCTTCTCCAGGCGCTGATGGGCGGATTTTCAGAAGAAAACTCACGGCCCCAACTGGTCCATATAGCAACTGACGGGGAGACTTACGGACATCATCAGCAATACGGGGATATGGCCCTTGCCTACGCTCTTAAGCGCATCGAGTCCGACAACGGGACAGAGATTACCGTTTATGGAGAATTTCTCGAAAAATTCCCTCCGGCCTCCGAGGTGCGTATCTTCGAGAACACCTCCTGGAGTTGTGCCCATGGAGTCGAGCGGTGGGCTAAAGACTGCGGGTGCAACACCGGCGGTCATCCGGGATGGAACCAGGCGTGGCGTGCTCCTTTGAGGCAGGCGCTCGACTGGCTGCGCGATACGCTTGCCCCACTGTATGAAAGAGATGCGGGCAGCTTTCTGAGAGACCCCTGGGAAGCCCGCAACGATTACATAAATATTATCCTGGACAGGACCCCCGAGAACGTCGATCAATTTCTGAGCACGCACGCATCCCGCAGACTGGAAGACCCTGAGAAGGTGAGTGTTCTGAAACTGCTCGAGATCCAACGATGCGCAATGCTGATGTACACGAGTTGCGGTTGGTTCTTCGACGAAATCTCCGGTATTGAAACAGTCCAGGTGATTCAGTATGCCGGACGTGCCGTACAACTGGGCGAGGAGGTCTTTGGCATCTCCATGGAGCCCAATTTTCTGCAACTACTCGAAACGGCAAAGAGCAATATCCCCGAGCACAAAAATGGGCGAAGGATCTACGAAAAATTCGTCAAACCGGCAATGACCGATTTGACGAGGGTCGGAGCGCATTACGCCATGAGTTCCATCTTCGAGGAGCAAGCCCATCGACATGAAATCTTTTGCTATGCCGCCGGCCAGGAGGATTTTCATCTTCAGGAACTCGGGAATGCCAAATTGGCCATCGGCCGCGTGCGAATCAGCTCCCGAATCACACACGAGACGGCTTTGATGAATTTTGCGGCTCTGCACTTCGGAGACCACAATCTTTCCGCCGGCGTACAATTATTTGAGAGTGAGGAGCAATATGCGTCTATGTCCCGGGAAGTGACGGAGTCTTTCTCATCGGGTGATTTCCCCGAGACGATCCTGCGCATGCACCGGCATTTCGGCGACTCCAAATATTCTCTGCGCTCACTTTTCCGAGACCAGTTGCGCAGGGTCTTGAACCAGGTGCTGGAAGCATCCCTGGAAGGCACACGGGTTAATTTCCGCCAGACGTATAACCACTATGCCGCAATCATGCGGTTCCTCATGGACCTGGGTATCCCGCTGCCGGACCCTTTGCTCTGCACAGCGGATTTTGTGTTGAATCTCAACTTGAATGTTGAATTAAAAGAACCCGGGCTGTCCCCCGAAGCAGTCCAGAACATTGTAAGGGATGCTCAGGCGCTCCGAATCAAACTCGACGACATCGGCCTGGAGTATACCCTGAGAAAGAACATCGAAAGGCTGGCAAACCAGTTCCTCGATGACCCCGACAATCTGGATAATCTCAAACGGTTGACTTCCGCTGTGGGCGTTGGCAAAGAAATGCCGTTCCAGTTGAACTTGTGGGTTGTCCAGAACACTTATTACGAAATGATGCACACCGTCCTGCCCGAAAGGCGCTGGAAGGCCGAACGCGGGGCTGAAGAGGCCACCGAATGGGTTGAACAATTTATTGAATTGGGCCGGAAACTCTCGGTTCGCGTCGAATGAATAAAGCGTTCACCGCAGAGACGTAGAGGACGCAGCGGACGCAGTGCAGCTGCAACCAAAAAACTAAAGACTTAGACAGGATTAACAGGATTTACAGGATTAAGAACAAAGAAATCTTGACAAAATTCAAAGAAACTCGATGTTAGCAACGCAGAGGAAAAACTCTCAAGGCATCTGGCGGATCGGTTGAAAAGTTTTTCCCCCTTTTTGCTTCTCTCTGCGCCCTCTGCGTCTCTGCGGTGAACAGGTGCTTCCCCCGGAGTGGAAATGACAAATTTCAGGGTCCCTTCGGCAACCTACCGAATCCAGTTCAACCGCGATTTCACTTTTAATGCCGCCCGGGATTTGGCGCCGTATCTAAATGATCTGGGCATCAGTGATTTGTATGCCTCTCCCATTTTTCAGGCCCGCCGCGGCAGCCTTCATGGGTACTCGGTTACCAATTTCATGGAAATAAACCGGGAACTGGGTGCCCGTTCCTCCTTTGACTCCCTTGTGCGCAAACTGAAATCCCGCAATATGGGCTTGATTATCGATATTGTCGCCAATCACATGGCTCTTAGCCATGAAAATCCATGGTGGATGGATGTGCTGGAAAATGGACCAAGTTCGCCTTACGCTTTCTTTTTTGACATTGATTGGCACCCGCCGAGCAGGGTACTGGAAGGCAAAGTGCTTTTGCCCATCCTGGGAAGACATTACAGCCATGCCCTGGAAGGACGGGAACTGAAGCTGACACTGGAAGAATGCGGGTTTTTCATCAGATATTATGATCACAAGTTTTCAATCGACCCCAAGTCTTACAAAGACATTCTAACGCACCGCCTGGCCGATCTGGAAGAAAGGCTGGGAGAATCGGAGCCTGCCGTTATCGGCATGAAGGGACTGATCAGCATGAGCGGTCACCTGCCGGCTTACTGGCTGGTCAGCCCCAAGAAAGTCAAAGAAAGGCAAAAAGACAAAGAAATCATCAAGAGAAGTCTCTGGATGCTGTATCAGGGCACACCGGCAGTAAAAGAATTTATCGACGAGAACCTGGAGATTTTCAATGGAGGGAAATCAGACCCCGGCAATTTCGAACTTCTGGACAGACTTCTTGTCGATCAGCCTTACCGCCTCGCTTTCTGGCAGGTTGCCCTCGAGATGATCAACTACCGCCGTTTCTTCAGCATAAACGATCTGATCGGGATACGGATCGAAGACCCGCAGGTTTTCGAAGCCTTCAAACACGGCCTGTTGCTGGATCTCGTGCGGGAAGGGAGGGTCTCCGGAATAAGAATTGACCACATCGACGGACTTTATGATCCCGAGAAGTATCTTTATCGGTTGCAAGACGGACTGGCCGGGCCGAGCACAAATCGCGCGAGCGATCCCGGATATTATGTGCTCGTGGAAAAAATACTGGGTGAAGGTGAGACGTTGCCTCCTGACTGGCCCGTATCCGGTTCAACGGGCTACGATTTTGCCAACATCGTCAACGGCCTGTTCGTTGACGAACAGGGGTACCGGAAGCTGCAAAAGGTTTTTGCTTCTTTTACCTCCCTGGAATTGCCGGCAGCCGACATAGTATATGAGAAGAAAAAACTGATCATGGAAACTCTTTTTGGAGGGGAAATAGAAAATTTGGGCTTTTATCTGTGCCTGCTGGCCTCGCATGACCGGCAGGCGCGTGATTTGTCCAGGCGAGAACTGATGAAAGCACTGGTCGAGGTGACAGCCTGTCTGCCCGTCTACCGGACGTACATCCGCAGCTGCGCGGTTTCGCAACGGGATAAGGCTTACCTGGAAAGGGCACTGGATGAAGTCGGCCGCAGAAATCCTTCCCTCAGCCCTATGGCCCTGGGATTCATGCGTCGTTTGCTGCTTATGGATTTCCAGCCTTACCTGAGCGATGAACAAAAGGACGAGCAACTCCACTTCGTGATGCGGTGGCAGCAGTTCAGCGGTCCTGTAATGGCCAAAGGACTCGAAGATACCGCCCTGTACGTCTATAACCCGCTGGTCTCGCTCAATGAAGTGGGGACCAGCTTTAAGCCCACTTCCCTTCAGGCGTTCCATCAATTTAACAAGCAAAGACAGAGTTTTTCGCCCTTCACCATGAACGCCACTTCGACACATGACACGAAGCGTAGCGAAGATGTGCGCGCTCGCATAAACACGCTTTCCGAAATCGTTGAGGAATGGGAGGACCTGCTCGAAAGGTGGAAAAGCCTCAACGAGAACAAAAAGATCTCAGTCAACGGCGGGCTGGCGCCGGACCCTGACGAAGAGATATTGCTCTACCAGACTCTGATCGGCGCATGGCCTCTTCACTCAGAGGAAGTTCCCTCTTTCAAAAAGCGTCTCAAAGACTATGTAATCAAGGCCGCGCGAGAAGCCATGACGCACACCAGATGGACTGCGCCCAATACGGAGTACGAAAATGCCCTCGAGGCTTTTACCGGCTCTATTCTGGATGAGACTGGCGAAAATGAATTCCTTGAGCATTTCCTGAGGACCCAGTCACGCCTTGCATACTACGGGGCATTGAATTCCCTTTCCCAGCTTCTTATCAAGATTGCTTCGCCGGGCGTGCCCGATTTCTACCAGGGCTCGGAACTCTGGGACTTCAGTCTGGTTGACCCGGACAACCGCCGTCCTGTCGATTTCACCAGGCGCGTCCAACTCCTCAAAGGCCTCAAAAAGATCGAATCCACAAGCCGTGACACCATAATTCCCGAACTTCTCGTCAATTGGGAGGACGGCCGGATTAAACTCTACGTCACTTATAAGGCGCTTAATTTTAGAAGGGAGCATCGAGCTCTTTTTCTGGAAGGACAATACATCCCCTTGCCCGGCACAGGGGCAAGGAATAACAATGTTGTGGCTTTTTTGAGAACCAAAGAGAACCAATGGGTCCTTGCCGCTGCTCCAAGGCTTACAGCGAAAATGGCCGCTACCGGTCCTCCCCTCGGAGAGCGGGTTTGGGG
>Ga0209517_10003498_pt1 | contig 21271 bp, 19 predicted proteins | sample PeaSoiMetSII2010_FD_187695 | JGI IMG/M metagenome (GOLD analysis project Ga0209517, IMG submission 187695) | Peat soil microbial communities from Weissenstadt, Germany - SII-2010 (SPAdes) (version 2) | ecosystem: Environmental > Terrestrial > Soil > Wetlands > Peat | place: Germany...
GGGGAGCCGTAATAGGCCGCTGGAGGCGGGCTGTAATAGGCCGGCGGTGGAGGCGGACCCCCGTAGTAAGGTCCACAGTAGGGACAGAAAGGAGCGGTTACGATGGCTGCGGCAGTTCCCACGGCGGCCCCGACCACCGCGAATGGAAACAGAAGAGGGTTGCAGTAATAGCAATCTTGCGCATTAGCGCTGGTGATCGGAAAAAGCATAAAAAGCGACATCCCGATGCACGTTAAGATAATGATTTTTCTCAATTTCATTTTTGCCTCCTGTTGGTAATCAATACAGCTCCCAATGCTTTACGATTGAAATGACGTATTGGCTATCCAATTTGTCTACTTTGGAGGCTGGAAAGTTTAAAGTCTGCCGTGGTGGAAGTTTGAATCCCGATTACCGTCATCGACCCTGAAAGTCACGAACTTGAACCAGTAGGGGCCGGAAATTCTGATGACTTCGGCGAATGTTTGCAGCCATTTTTCCTTGGTAAAAACAGCCGTGGCCCCCAACTGGTAACACTCCCATAACTGAGTCCAGTCAGTCGAATCAGTGAGCACTACCACATCGAGTTGACTGAGCTCGATGTCGTTTCTTATCTCCCTGAGAACATCCCCTCCACTTGGTCCGGGCATGAACAGGTCCAGCAGAATCAAATCGGGGAGTTCGGGTTTGGTTCCTTCGTATTTTCCACAACCGCGCAGATAGTTCAGCAGCTCAGGGCCTGATTTAAGTATGGTCAGTGTATGATCCAGTTCGCTCTCTGAGAGGGCCTCTTTTATGACAAAGCAGTCATCTTCGTCATCGTCGACCATGATAATTGAGACTTTACGACCCGTTTCCCACATCGCCACCTCCGCTCTCTACTCGAATGTTGTTCACAGCTCTTCGAAACCGGGCGGCACTGACTAACCGGAAACTTAATCAGATCTGCTTTTACGTCAAGTAGGGACGGCATGCGGTTAGCCCGGGCAGGAAGTTCGCGGTATTTTTCTTTGCACTCGCTCTTGACGACGGCCATGGTTTATGAGAAATAGTCCACTAAGTTGATGGGAATTGTTTCTTATAATCGAGGCTGTTATGAAATTATCAACAAGGGGCCGCTACGGGGTTAGACTCATGCTCGATCTTGCCCTTCACTCCGGTGGGGGCCCGGTTTCATTGAAGGATATCGCAAGGCGGCAGCAAATCTCGGAGAGGTATCTCTCCAATCTCATCGGCCTCCTCAAGAATGCGGGGTTTGTCCATTCGGTCCGAGGTTCCAGGGGCGGGTACACATTGGCAAAGCCGACCCGGGATATCAACCTCAAAGACGTCCTGCTCGTGCTGGAAGGCTCGATGTGCCTCGTCGAATGCACGGAGAAGCCACGGCTTTGTCAGCGTTCCGGCGATTGTCTCATGCGGGATATCTGGTCTGAGGTTGCAGAAAAAACGCAGGAGGCGCTCGAATCGTTTACGCTGGAGGCACTGATACAAAGACAGATGCTGAAACAAACAGTGGTGTCCTGCGATATCTGAAACCGCGCGCGGGTCGCCTCCAAAAAAGGGAGATGCCAATGGCACAAGAGAAAAATAGTGGTTGGGGCCCGGAGACAATAGCCCTGCACGGCGGACAGGTTGCCGACCCCACAACGGGGGCAAGGGCGGTCCCGATATACCAGACTACTTCCTATGTATTCAAGAGCACGGAACATGCCGCAAATCTCTTTGCCCTGAGAGAGCTTGGCAATATTTATTCGCGGATCATGAATCCGACCAATGATGTCCTGGAGCAGCGAATCGCGCTGATGGAGGGTGGAAGCGGGGCACTGGCGGTCGCAAGCGGGCAGGCGGCAGTAACCCTGGCGCTCCTTGCTATTACGCGGCCGGGAGATGAAATTATTTCATTCGATAATCTTTACGGGGGAACTTACCAGCTCTTCCACTATACTTTTCCCAAACTGGGGCGAAGAGTAAAATTCGTCAATTCCGCCGACCCAAACGAAATCAAAAGGGCGCTGACCAGCGCCACACGGGCTGTCTATGCCGAAACTATCGGCAATCCCAAGCTGAACGTGCCGGACTTCGAGGCAATTGCAAAAATCGCTCATGATGCGCAAATACCTTTCGTGGTCGATAACACGGTCGGAATAGGGATCGTGAGGCCGTTCGATTTCGGGGCTGATATAACCGTGATTTCCGCCACAAAATTTGTGGGCGGCCATGGGACCTCCATCGGGGGGCTGATTGTAGACGGCGGGAAATTCAACTGGGCTAACGGCAAGTTTGCCGAATTCACCGAACCGGACCCTAGCTATCACGGCCTTAAATTCTGGGACGCCTTCGGGGATTTCCCGGACCTGGGTAACGTGGCGTTCATAATGAAGACTCGAGTACAATGGCTCCGCGATATTGGACCGTGCCTTAGCCCGTTTAATGCATTCCTTTTTATCCAGGGACTCGAAACACTGATAATGAGACAGCAGCGGCATTCGGAAAACGCGCTCCAAACAGCAAAGTTTCTCACGGGACATCCCCTTGTAAACTGGGTGAATTACCCAGGGCTCGAAGACAACCCGAACCATGCGGTTGCGAAAAAATATCTCAACGGGCGTTATGGAGCACTGATTGGCTTCGGGATCAAAGGCGGCCTGGAGGCCGGAAAACGATTCATCGATTCCGTCAAGCTGCTCTCTCATCTTGCCAACATCGGAGATGCCAAAAGCCTGGTAATCCATCCCGCTTCGACCACTCACCAGCAACTCACCAGGGAGGAACAGGAAGCTACGGGGGTCACCGAAGACTATATTCGGCTTTCGATAGGCCTTGAAAATGTTTCGGACATCATTGGCGACCTGGGCCAGGCGCTTGAAAAAGCAGAACCAGGCAGATAAGGCAGATAAGGGGCCGGCGCGCCGTGAACCATATTTTCGGAGAATGCATTGTGAGTCCAAAAGAGGGCCTGGGTATCGTCGAGACAAAATCCATAACGGTTTGTCCGCCTGGAGGGTTTTTGTTGGAGTGCGGCCGGAAGCTCTCCGAGGTTACGATCGCTTTTGAGGCGTACGGAGAACTCAACCGGGAGCGCACAAACGCGATCCTGATCGTCCACGCGCTATCCGGAGACGCCAACGCCGCCGGCTTTCACCGGGGGGCAAAAAAACCCGGATGGTGGGACGCCATGATCGGGCCCGGAAAAGCCTTCGATACCGACAAATATTTCATTATATCATCAAACGTACTGGGGGGATGCAAGGGAACAACCGGCCCTTCCAGCATCGATCCCGGAACCGGCAAGCCTTACGGTCTTGATTTTCCGCTTATATCTATAAATGATATGGTCAACTGCCAAAAACTCCTGGTTGATCATCTCGGCGTTGAAAAACTGCTGAGTGTGGCGGGCGGATCGATGGGCGGCATGCAGGTGCTATCCTGGCTTACGCAGTACCCGTCCCGGCTGAGGAGCGTCATCCCCATTTCGACTGCCATCAGGCACTCCCCTCAGCAGATCGCCTTTAACGAGGTTGGAAGGCAGGCAATAATGGCGGACGTTCACTGGAAATCGGGCAATTACTACGGCGGGCCGCAGCCTGCCAGGGGACTGTCTGTAGCCAGGATGGTAGGCCACATCACCTACATGAGCGATGCGTCAATGCACAGAAAGTTCGGCAGGCGCAAGGATCTTACCGATCCGTTTAAGTTCGACTCCGGCTTCGAAGTCGAAGGATATCTCCACTACCACGGTGAAAAGTTCGTCAAAAGGTTTGATGCCAACTCTTACCTCTATATCACCAGGGCAATGGACAACTTCGATGCCGCCGAGGGCCGCTCACTGCATGAATTCTTAAAAGGGACCGATGCAAATGTACTTGTGATCGCCTTCAAGTCCGACTGGCTCTATCCGGCCTACCAGACCAAGGAAATAGTCAGGGCCTGCAAACTTGCGGGCCTTGAGGCCAGCTATTGCGAAATCGATTCCACTTGGGGCCACGACGCCTTTTTGCTCGAAATAGAGGAACAAACCCATTTGATCACCCATTTCCTGAAGAAGGTATACAACGGGTACGAGGCAATGAGCGAACATGGCGTTTGAGTCAAACCGTCCGGACCACCGGATTATAGCGAAACTGATCGCCCCCGGGTCCTCTGTCCTGGACCTCGGGTGCGGCGCCGGAGAGCTTCTCCAGTTGCTGATAAAGGACAAGGGAGTGCGCGGCCAGGGTATAGAAATCGACGAACAGGCCATATATGCCTGCGTGGCGCGGGGATTGAACGTTTTTCACGGCGATATCGATTCGGGGCTTTCGGAGTATCCGGACCGCTCTTTCGACTATGTAATTCTGAATCAAAGCTTGCAACAGGTCAGGCATGTCGAACCGGTGGTCGAAGATACCCTCAGGGTGGGCAAGAAAGTGGTCGTCGGGTTTCCCAACTTTGCCCATTACAGGGTGCGGCTGCAACTTTTCTTTAAAGGCAGGGCCCCTGTTACGGCCTCTATGCCCTATCAATGGTATGAAACGCCCAATCTTCACTTTCTGAGCGTTTCCGATTTTTTCGTATTCTGCCGGGATAAAAACATTACAATCGAACGCTGCGAGTACATTGGAGACGGAGGGCGCATTAGCCGGTTCCCCAACATATTTGCGCAGATCGCTATATTCGTGATTTCCAGATAAATGTTGTTATTAAGTCTGCATGACGAGGTGAAGCGTGATCAAAGTCATCTTTAAAAATACGGAATCTCAGACGCCCGGCAACATAACCATACGGGAGTTGATAACGGGTATGGGTCTGAGCCCCCAGAGCATTCTTGCCGTAAAAGAGGGCAAGCTGGTCAGCAATGAAACAAGACTGGGAAACGAGGGCGAAATCAGGTTGATTTCCGTTATCTCGGGCGGATGAGTAAAAGGCAATTAGTAATTAGTAATTAGGAATTATTAATCAAAAGAATTCCTCCATTACTAATTACTAATTACTAATTCATAATTGGAGTTCATATGGGAGTACACCGTTGCCGCATGTGCCAGGCGGATAGTGTCATCAATATGCGTCAGCACAGGCTCGCGCTGTGCGAGGTGCATTTTGTGGAATGGGTTGAAAAGATGACACTGAGCTTCATCAAAAAGCAAAAGATGTTCGAACCGGAGGACCGGATATTGGTAGCGGTGTCGGGCGGCAAGGATAGCCTGTCGCTTTGGCAAATCCTGCTCAAGCTGGGCTACCAGGCCGACGGGCTTTATATAGACCTGGGGATAGATGATGGATGCGACTATTCGAAGAGATCGGGCGAGTATGTCCGGAATTTCTCTCAAAACATTTCTTCCGAAGCGCAACTGCATGTCCTGGACCTTGCCGGTGTATATGGAAAAACGGTGGCCGAAATGGCCGAGCGCAGGAAGGGAGGAAGAAAAAAACTCTGTTCGGTCTGCGGATTGGTTAAGCGCCATGAGATGAATCGGGTGGCTCGTGAACTCGGCTACAATGTTCTCGCCACAGGCCACAATCTCGATGACGAAGCGGCCGTTCTGTTCGGCAATGTTCTGCACTGGGAATCCGAATATCTTCTCAGGCAATCGCCTGTTCTCCCGGCGGATGGTTTGGGCCTGGTGAAAAAGGCAAAACCTCTTGCCCGGTTTTATGAACGGGAAACAGCCGCCTATGCGATCGTTTGCAACATTGATTATATTCTGGATGAGTGCCCGTTTTCGGTGGGGGCTACGAGCCTTCGCCTGAAGGAAGTTTTGAATTCGATGGAGAACAACTCTTCCGGAACCAAGCTGCAGTTCTACTTTAGTTTTTTGCGGGCAAAGAAAGACAGCCAGTTTCCCGAATGCAAACGGTCCGAACTCAGTTCTTGCGAAAAATGCGGGCAAGCAACCGGGGCGCCCGGTATGTGCGCCTTCTGCCGGCTCGTGTAAAGATCGAAATCTAAGGGTTATTTGGAGGGCGTTATGAAACCGATCTATCTTGACTACAATGCTACGACCCCCACAGACCCTGCTGTGGCCGAAGAACTTCTCCCTTATCTCGGCGGGGTATTCGGAAATCCTTCCAGCAGCCATCCTTACGGGAAAAAAGCCAGGGAGGCGGTGGAACTTGGGCGGGCAAGGGTGGCTGCACTACTGGGCTGTGATTCGGAACAGGTCATCTTCACCGGCGGCGGCACAGAATCCAACAACCATGCCCTCATCGGCGCCGCATTCGCCAATAGCGGACGCGGCAAGCACATCATATCCACTACCATCGAACATCCTGCGGTCCTGAACCCTCTCAATTGGCTTGAGAGGTTTGGGTTTACGATCAGCTACCTGCCGGTTGACGGCACCTGCCTCATCGATCCGGAAGCGGTTCGCAGCGCTATAACCGCACAGACGATCCTGATCAGTGTCATGCACGCAAACAACGAAGTGGGGACGATCCAGCCGTTGGCGCAAATCGGCAAAATAGCCCGGGAAAAAGGGATCGTTTTTCATACCGACGCGGCCCAGTCGGTTGGAAAAATCCCAACGCGGGTGGACGATCTGGAGGTGGATCTTTTGAGCGTTGCAGGCCACAAACTTTATGCCCCCAAGGGAATTGGCGCTCTTTTCATACGACACGGAATAACAATCGAATCTTTTATGCATGGCGCAGGGCAGGAAGGCGGCCGCCGTGCCGGCACGGAGAATGTCCCTTATATAGCGGCCCTGGGCAAGGCGGCAGAACTTGCGGCAAATGATCTGGCCGGTGAGGGCGCGCGCATCCTGTCACTGCGGGAGCATTTCCACCGAAAACTGCGCGATCTGGTTGGCGGGGTCGAGTTGAACGGACACCCGACCGAACGGCTGCCAAACACCCTTAACGTGAGTTTTAGCGGAGTCGAGGGCGCCGGATTACTGGCGAAGACCCATGAGTTCGCAGCATCCACCGGATCGGCCTGCCATGAGGGCAGCGGTGAGTTGTCCGGTGTGCTCAAGGCCATGGGCATACCACGGGATCAGGGATTCGGGGCAGTGCGCTTAAGCCTCGGCAGACCCACAACGATCGAGGAAATAGACCGTGCTGTGGATGTCCTGGCCGCGAGGATCAGGGAACTCCGCGCCGCCAGGCGGAGAATTTGAAGCACGAAGCAGGGAGCGGGAAGCAGGAAGTTTTATTCCCGCTTCCCGCTACTTGCTACCTGCTCCCTCTGTTTAATCAGTTCCCTCATACTTGAAGGAGAGCTTCACGCGGACGCGATATTCTGCTACCTTGCCGTTTTCCATCCGCAAGTCAAGCTTGTCCACTTCCGCAATTCTAACGTCCCTGAGGCTTTTGGTAGCAGTCTCAACGGCCTGCTTTGCCGCGTCCTCCCAGGAATTTGCACTGGTTCCAACGAGTTCGATGATCTTGTAAACGGACATAGCTTTACCTCCATGGAAGAGTTTTTGAGTTCCAGGTTTCGAGTTATTAAATGAACTCAAAACCTTACGGCCGATAACCTCTGACAGGAGCCGGGCTGGTTACGCTGATCGCTTTGAAAGCCCCTACAAGGGGCAGGTTAATCATCAACCTGCATAACGCAACGGGCGGGCGGATATGAAATAAACCAATTAGGAATTAGGAATGAGGAATCAGGAATGAGCAAGCTTCCGTTGCGGTATTCCCTGATCCATAAATTCGCTCAAAAAAAGGCTTCGCAGTGAATAGTGAGATTTTTAATCTCGGGACCGAGTATGAGGGAGTGGCAAGTGGTAAATCGGCCACACCCAGAGGAGGATAACCTGGAAGTCCATCGTGCTTATATTAGCGGAATAGTGAACGGAAAAGGAAATCCTACGCTTGCGGCAATTCAGAAATTGACTGAAACTCCTGGCGTTTCAGCCGATGAGTTTATAAATAAAACTGAGAAAAATCATTATGAGGAACGCCATTGAAATAAAAGGACTCCGTAAAGAGTATAGAGATTTTTCGTTAAACGATATTACTTTTTCTTTACCAACAGGTCACATCATGGGATTCGTCGGCCAAAATGGCGCCGGCAAAACTACTACAATTCGCCTCATCTTAAATATGACGGCTAGAAACAACGGCAGCATAAGAATACTCGGAATGGATAATATCGCGCAGGAACAACAAATTAAGCAGGATATTGGCGCCGTTTTCGATGACATCTTTTTTGTGGAAAATTGGAAAGTTTCCGAGGTTGAAAAGGCCATAAAAAGTTTTTACACAAATTGGAACAGTGCCCTGTACTATCAGTACATTACCGATTTTAGCGTGCCCATAAATAAAAAGGTAAAAGAGTTATCTCGCGGAATGAAAATGAAGCTGATGCTGGCAGGTGCTATGTCTCATAATGCCAAACTTTTAATTCTCGACGAGCCGACAAGCGGAATTGACCCCGTTGCCCGCAATGAACTTCTTGAAATATTAAGCACGTATGTTTCTGACGGAGAAAAAAGCATATTTTTTTCAACTCACATAACGACGGATTTAGAAAAAATAGCGGATTACATTGCCGTAATCGATAAAGGCGATCTCTTTTACACCGGAACAAGGGACGACTTGTTGACGAGGTTTTACTTAATCAAGGGTGGGCTGAATGAATTGACAGGCGAATTGCGTGAGCGGATTATAGGACTTTCTACTTATAGAACTGAATTTCAGGGCCTAGTCCCAGTTGCCGAGAAAACGATACGGCGATTGTCTGGAAATATCATTATGGAAACGCCTACAATTGATGATATTTTGGTACACATAAGCAAGTTAAAAACACATGAATAATATTTTCAATTTAATAACATTGGATTCTTATATTCTAAGAACCTTTTCTCCTGGGATGTTAGTGACGGCTGTAGGCATTGCGGTGCTTGCCGGCGTTATTGCATCAAATCCTCCGTTGATAATGGGGATCGTCCTAATGACATCCGCATTTTCCATGGGGAATCTTTTCGCCGTATCGGAAAAAAATAATCTCAGCACATTATACGGACTTTTGCCGGTGAGAAAACAGCAAATTGTAATAGCGCGATATATATTCACGTTGCTCGTTGGCATACTGAACGTTGCACTGGCAACGATTCTTACATTTGCGGTATCGTTCCTCATAAATATTACGATGAGCAACCTAACATTCACAGCGTGGTTATGCGGTTCCTTTTTTCTTTTCTGCCTGCTCATTTCCATTCAATTTCCAATATATTTTGGCTATGATTTTTCAAAAGTATCGGCAATCGCAAATATGCCGGTTATCATATTTTTTATAACCGGCAGCGCTTTGATCAGAAAATGCCCGGAGCTATTCAATCGAACCATTAATTATTTCATTCATAATCAGTATATGATTTGGTTGATAGGGGTAGTAGGGGCCTTACTCTTGCTTGGTATCTCAATGATTCTGTCATCTGCGCTTTATAAAAAACGCGAGCTTAAGACTCCTTAATACCGCCAACCGACGAGGACCATTGTGCAAGCTCAGGGATGGCGGCCAGATGCGTTCTCGTCAAATATCCGGAAATCAATGGATCGATGAATGGTCAACTGGTACTGTAGATATCCTGGTAATAGCCAGTTCGTGTGTATGTAAATCGCAAGCTTATCCTTCCGGCAGGATATTGAACTCTTCGCAAATTTGAATTATCATTTCCTTGGAGGGGAAGCAAGAAGTAAGGAGTAAGGAGCGTGAAGCGGGAAGAAACACGGGGCCCCGCTTCCTAAATCTTATCGCGCAACTCCGTATCAGGGAGGTTCTGAACCCAATGCCCCGTCGCTTTCCATCCCAAGGCCCCGCGCCTGGAATTGTCAGCATCTTTAAGATCGTCCTGGTCTACGCGACCTTCGCTGCTCTGTGGATTCTGCTGTCTGACAAGGCTCTAGAGTGGCTATCCCACGATGTGGAGTGGATCACCCTGGTCAGCATATTGAAGGGCTGGCTGTTCATTGCCGTCACTTCGGTACTGCTCTACGGACTGATGCGGCGCCTGATGGGTCGCAGCGCCGCGGAGCCGATGCGCGCTCCTGTGGCCGGACTGCGGCCACTGCTGTCCCTTGCGATGATCGCCGTGGCGATCATCGTCTTAACGGCTGGAAGCATTGTCCACACTTTCGAACAAGAGAAAGACGCGAAGGTGGCCAGCCTCCAGGCCATCGCCGACCTCAAGGCCAGGCAGATAGGGGACTGGTTAAGAGAAAGAGACGGCGACGCGCACTTCGCACAGAGCAGCCGATTTTTAGCCGAGACCTATAACCACTGGAGAGACGCCGCAGACACCGCGAGCGGCGAGATTTTGAAAAAGCGATTGAACGAGTACCGGGAAGACCGGTCTTTCCAGGGTGTGCTCCTGCTTGACGAGAAAAACGAAGTGTTGTGGGATTCCCAAGGCGCCGGGTTGCCTCTCAACCCTGTACTGCTGGCCGTTGTCCGATTGGCGGCCGCAGAAGGAAAATCTCTGCGTGCCGGTCCCTATCGCGGTGCAGACGGCCGGCTGCACCTGGACCTGGTAGCGCCATTGCTCCTTGTTGGCGACCATACCAGACCGGTCGTCGTCCTGGACATCGATCCGGAGGTCTATCTATTCCCCACTCTCCAAACCTGGCCCGTTCCCAGCCCCACCGGCGAGACACTGCTCTTCCGGCGAGACGGCGACGATGTGCTGTTTCTCAATGAACTGCGCCACCACAAAGACGCAGCCGCGATGTTGCGTGTGCCGGTTGCGGACAAAGATTTGCCGGCCTCCAAGGTGCTGCGTGGAGAGGCGAAGACGGGCAGCCTGGTTGAGGGGGTGGATTACCGAGGCGTTCCGGTCATGGGCGTGGCGCGGTCGATTCCCGGCACGGACTGGTTCCTGGCGGCCAAGATGGATCAGGCGGAGGCTTATGCCGATGCAATCCGGGGCGCCCTCTGGATTGGCCTTGCGGGGCTGCTCGCCTTGTTCGTTGCCGCTGCCGGGGCTTTCCTCTTCCGGCAGCAGCAGGAGTTGTCATTCTCGTTGCGCGAGCGTGAGATCCAGGCGGAAAAACTGAACGCGCTGCAGCTGCTCGACGCCATCGTCGAGGGGTCGGGCGACGCCATTTTCGCCAAGGACCTGGAGGGCCGCTACATGCTCTGCAACCAGGAGGCGGCGCGGGTTATTGGCAAAAGTCCGCAGGAAGTGCTGGGCAAAGACGACATGGCGATGTTTCCGCCCGAACAGGCCGCGCTTCTTATGGCCTGCGACCGGAAGGTGATGGAGGACAACCGCGCCGTCACATTCCAGGAGAATCTCACCAGAGCCGGCGTCGAGGCCACCTTCCTGGCAACAAAGGGGCCGCTCCGCGACGCCGCAGGAAACGTGATAGGCATATTCGGTATCTCCCGCGACATCACCGAACGTGTGCTCGCAGAAGAAGCGCTGCGAGCCAGTGAGGTAAAGTTCCGGCTGGCTTACCTCACCAGCCCCGATTCAATCAATCTCAATCGCGTTCACGACGGTATGTTTGTGGATATCAATGAAGGTTTCACAAAGATGACGGGTTATGAACGGGAGGATGTTATGGGAAAAACTTCCGTTGAACTCAATATCTGGGACGATCCTAAAGATAGAGAACGCCTGGTCGCCGCTCTGAAGAACGAAGGTTTTGTCGAAAATATGGAAGCCAGATTCCATGGGAAAAACGGCAGGATCATAATCGGGCTTATGTCCGCACGTCTATTACGCATCGGCCAGGAAGACGTTCTCCTTTCGATAACCCGCGATATCACGGAACGCAACCGTGCGGAAGTGGCTCTGCGGGAGAGTGAGGAGCGTTTCGCCCTGGCCATGGAAGCCACCAAGGACGGACTTTGGGACTGGAATCTGAACACCAACGAGGTCTACTACAGTCCGGGCTATGCGGCTATCCTTGGCTACGAGCCCGGCGAGATCGCGGCGCACGCCAGTTCCTGGGCGGATCGCATCCACCCCGAGGACAAAGATGCAGCGCTCAAGGCTAATATGGACTGCATCGAGAATCGCCGTGATGACTTCGAGGTCGAGTTTCGCATGCAGGCGAAGAACGGGGAATGGCGCTGGATTCTGGGCCGGGGGAAGGCGGTTGGCCGAGACAGGAACGGACGGGCCATCAGGATGGTAGGCACCCATACCGACATCACAGAGCGTAAGCGGGCCGAGGAAGAGCGAAGCAGGCTGGAAGATCGTTTGCAGCGGGCCGAGAAGATGGAGGCCCTGGGAACTTTGGCTGGTGGAGTGGCCCATGATCTCAACAATGTTCTGGGTATTGTCGTAGGCTATTCCGAGTTGCTTCTAAATGATCCGGGTGAGTCCGGTTCGGCAAGATCAAGAGCCGTGGAGATCCTGAAGGGCGGACAGAGGGCAGCCGCCATTGTTCAGGATCTTCTGACCCTGGCGAGGAGGGGAGTCTCCAACAGAAAAGTGTTGAATTTGAATAACATTATTCTTGAATGCCAGAACTCCCCCGAGTTCGCAGGGATCTTTTCCTATCATTCCAACATCCGGCTCAAGACCAATTTGGAGGCGCACCTTCTTAACATATCGGGTTCTGATGTTCATCTCGGCAAATCGCTGTTGAACCTTGTGAGCAATGCCGCCGAAGCCATGCCTCAGGGCGGCGCAATCACCATTAAGACCCGGAATCAGTATCTGGATAAACCCGTTTCCGGATACGATGAGGTCCGGGATGGGGACTATGTCGTTTTGTCCGTATCGGACACGGGTGAAGGGATACCGGCCGGCGATCTTAAGCGCATATTCGAGCCTTTCTATACGAAAAAAGTCATGGGTCGCAGCGGTACAGGTCTGGGATTGGCCGTGATTTGGGGTACGGTCAAGGATCATTCGGGATATATCAACGTGGAAAGTCAAGAAGGTAAAGGAACCATTTTCACCCTTTATTTTCCTGTGACAAGAGAGGAAATATCCCGCGAGCAAGTTTCCATATCCGCTGCTGAATACATTGGCAACGGTGAATCCATCCTGATTGTGGATGACGTTAAAGAGCAGCGGGAGCTTGCCGGCGCGATGCTAAAGAAGCTGAATTACTCCGTCGCCAGTGTTGCCGGCGGTGAAGAAGCAGTGGAATATCTCAAGCAAAATGCGGTTGATCTGGTCGTTTTGGATATGATCATGGACTCCGGCATTGATGGTCTCGACACTTATGCCAAAATACTTGAAATCCATCCCCATCAGAGGGCGATTATCGTAAGTGGTTTTTCTGAGACAGATCGGGTGAGCAGGGCTCAGGCATTGGGCGCGGGGACCTACGTGAAAAAGCCCTATATTATGGAGAAACTGGGACTTGCTGTCTGGGAGGAGTTGAAGGCAGGACTGCAATCAAATTCTTAAAGGAGATCGGCTTTCATTACGATTAATGTCTTACCGCTATAGTTTTCCTTTTTTTGAATGGAACTTGGATATGACCGTGCCACGCTGGTTTGCCGACCTTCGGATCCGATACAAATTATTTCTCACCTATTCGACAGTCCTCCTGCTTGCGGCCGGGGTCGGGACAGTCATCCTGGACTCTTACGTTCACAAGGAAATTGACAACCAGGTCGAAGTAGAACTCAAGAATTCAACAGCAATGTTGATCAGCACGGTGAGGGCTGTTGCCGCCGCCTCGATCAAAAACCACTTGCGCGCTTTAGCCTACAGCAACCGAGCGACTGTTGATTATTATTACCGGCAATATATGTCGGGAAAATTAAGCGAAGCAGAAGCCAAGGAAGCCGCCCGTTCCGTTCTTCTCGCCCAAAAGATCGGAAAGACAGGCTATGTGTTTGCCTGGGATATCCACAATGCTCCCGAATCGGTCAGACTTGTAGTCCACCCCAAAATCCAGGGGCAGGACGTCGCAAAGGTCGATTTCGTTCAGAAAAGTGTAAAACTTAAAAACGGTTACCTGGAATACAGTTGGCAAAATCCGGATGAGGAACATGCCATGGAGAAGGCAATGTACCTCGCCTTTTTTGAACCGTGGCAATGGATTATTGCCGTCTCCTCATATAAACAAGAGTTTCTGGACTTGATGGATGTCAACGATCTCAGGCCGGCCATACTCGCGGGCGCCTTCGGACGTACGGGACACTGCGACATTATCGACAGTGGTGGAAATGTCATAGTACACCCCACCTATAAAGGCAATGTCTTGAACATTGCCGACGGGGAAGGCCGTCTGTTCATCCAGGAAATCTGTTCAAAGAAAAAAGGAAGGATTGAATATTTCTGGAAAAACCCCGGCGAGAGCGCTTTACGAGCGAAGCTCGTGTTCTTCGATTACATCCCGGAGTACGACTGGATCGTTGCTGCTTCGATCTACAAGGATGAGTTCACTGCTCCATTGTATGCCGTGCGATTTAGTGTAATCGTCGCGGTTGGACTCATTGTCCTTCTCGTGCTCCTCATCTCCTTTAAAATCGCCTACAATATCAATGCGCCCCTGCAAGGACTGGTTGACGCATTCAAATCTCAAAGTGCAAATAACCTGCCCCAACAGCTATCGGTTTCCTCTAAAGATGAAATTGGGCATCTTACGTTCTATTTCAATCAATTTATGGATAATCTCAATCAGGAACGGGCCGAGCGCAAGCGTGCCGAGGATGAGTTGAGGGAGTCTCAACAGAGGCTTTTGCAAATCATCGAGTTCCTGCCTGACGCCATTCTTGTCACCGATAATAACGCCAAAGTGCTTGCCTGGAACCGGGCAATGGAAGCCATGACAGGAGTGAGGGCTGAAGAAATGATCGGCAAGGGCAATTATGAATACTCTCTTCCTTTCTATGGGGTCAGGAGGCCAATTCTCATTGATATCGCCCTTGATCCGAATCAGGAAATGGAAAAGCTCTATACTTCAATCCAGAGACGGGGAGATATTATCTTTGGTGAAGCCTTTGCAACGCGCCTGCATACGGGCGATGTCCATCTATCCGCAACTGCCACCGTTTTACGGGATTCAAAGGGAGAGGTGATTGCAGCTATTGAATGTATTCGTGACAACACGGAGCGCAAACGGCTGGAAGATCGTTTGCAGCGTTCGGAGAAGATGGAGGCCCTGGGCACCTTGGCCGGTGGAGTGGCCCATGATCTCAACAATGTTCTAGGTATTGTCGTGGGCTATTCCGAACTGCTTCTGGATAATCAGAGCGAGTCCGGTTCGGCAAGATCGAAAGCCATGCAGATTCTCAAGGGTGGACAAAGGGCAGCCGCGATTGTTCAGGATCTTCTGACCCTGGCGAGGAGGGGAGTCTCCAACAGAAAAGTGTTGAATTTGAATAACATTGTCCTTGAATGCCAGAACTCCCCCGAGTTCGCCGGGATCTTTTCCTATCATCCCGACAGCCGGATAAAGACAGAATTGGAGTCGCACCTTCTTAACATATCGGGTTCCGCCGTTCATCTCGGCAAATCGCTGATGAACCTGGTGAGCAATGCCGCTGAAGCCATGCCTGAGGGCGGCTTAATCACCATCAAGACCCGGAATCAGTATCTGGATAAGCCCATTTCCGGATACGATGAGGTCCGGGAGGGGGACTATGTCGTCTTGTCCGTATCGGATACTGGTGAAGGGATACCGGCCGGCGATCTCAAGCGCATATTCGAGCCTTTCTATACGAAAAAAGTCATGGGGCGCAGCGGCACAGGTCTGGGATTGGCCGTGATTTGGGGTACGGCCAAGGATCATTCGGGATATGTCAATGTGGAAAGTCAAGAAGGCAAAGGAACCATTTTCACCCTTTATTTTCCGGTGACAAGAGACGAAATAACCCGGGAACTGGCTCCTGTAGCCGCCGCTGAATACATGGGGAACGGTGAATCCATCCTGATTGTGGATGACGTTAAAGAGCAGCGGGAGCTTGCCGGCGCGATGCTACAGAAGCTGAATTACTCCGTCGCGAGTGTTGCCGGCGGTGAAGAAGCGGTGGAATATCTCAAGCAAAACGCGGTTGACCTGGTCGTTTTGGATATGATCATGGACCCCGGCATGGATGGTCTCGACACTTATGCCAAAATACTTAAAATCCATCCCCATCAGAGGGCGATCATCGTCAGTGGTTTTTCTGAAACGGAACGGGTGAGTAGAGCTCAGGCATTGGGCGCCGGGACTTACGTGAGAAAACCCTATATACTGGAGAAACTGGGACTGGCTGTGAGGGAGGAACTGGATTCAGGAGTGAGGAGTGAATTCAGGACTGAGGCCTGAGGACTGAGTGGAAAAGCTGAAGGGAATGGGAGCGACGGGGGGCCGAACAGAGGACATACTGCGACGTTGCGCGCGATATGAGCGGCGCTGACAAGACCCGTATTCAGGGGCTGCGGAAATCCCTTCTTCCGCTTCGTGTTTATTTCTTCTCGCTTGAGCCTTTGTTTGATTCGGTTTCAACGCACTCGGTGCATCGACCGAATTCGTCTACGCACTCGGCGCAATGCAATCGCTCACAGACCTTGCATGCCGTCATGACGTTGGTGGTGTCACCTTCATATTCCTTGCCGCATACTGCACATACGAATCCAGGATCACTCATTATTTTCCTCCTTCAGGCACACGTCTTGAACCCATTTTTCACATATTGTTCCCACTGGACCAGGATCTGGGCGCGATTGTCCCGGAGATAAGCTTCGCCTCGACTACGCAGGATTGTTTCAACCCACCGGCAGAGCCTTTCCACATGCCGTGGCTCGGCTGGGACAATTTCAACCCCCAGCAGCTCAGAAACCTTCTCCAGGGTCAATCCGGACACGGACAACTCCTCTACGCTGAGTTTATAACGGGTGTTTGAGTCTATCGTTCCCCGGCGGGTGGTGAGCCGGTCCCGGTATTTTGAGTCGCTCCCAGGGGTTCCCCTTCCACCTGACCTCCATTTTTGAGCAGCGCGAATCCCTTTGTAATTTCCATCAAAACGCCCATTCCCAGCTTGACTTCAGGGTCGCGCAGGGCAAACAGCGCGCCGAAGATCCCTACCGGCTTCGCTCGGGACAAATCCAACTTTGCAGGGATTTCCGCAGCCCTGTCCAAAAGGCTCAGTGCATTCGGGGAGGAAAGTTTTTTGGCTACGCCCACCAGATGCACCAGGCCCTCACCTATTTGCTCGAAGTCCTCCGGCGTGTAAGTCTGAGCTATTTTTTGGAGGACTGCCAGCATAGCGGACATAATTTGAAAGATCCCCTGCTGTTCCAACTGATCGAGGTGATGGATGGATTGAGGTACGCTCGACTTGAGCAGGGGTTCAACGGTCCTCAGAAAATCGATGAGGCTCTTTAGCTGCTCCAGGGACCAGTTGATGTTTCGAACACTTCTCATCATGTTCTTCAGAAGATAGCCCAGATCTTCGAGCGTGCAATCGGGCTCCACTTCGGCCAGTTCCTTAATCAAAACCTTGACCGCTTCGTTGACCCTTGGCGAGAGCTCGTCTCTCAGCTCTTGCAGCGATCTGGCGGAATCGGACACTGAAGATATTTCCTTGCTCAGGTATTCGAGTTGCTGAAGAATCAATCTTTCGTCATTCATGACCGGTTCCTCCAGGCTATGGCGCTATCTTTCTTATCTTGCCCGCAATGTTGAACTGCGCCTCGAGCGGCAACTCGAGCCCCTTCATCATGAGGTTCCAATAGACCCATTTGAAGAGCATCTTGCCACAATGGTTGCCGAACGTTTCACGCAGCAGGCTGAAGGGTCCCAATCCCGGGAACGGGAACTTGCCGGGCAGGGGTTCGACCGTGTAGTTGAAATCGAGCAATATCGCCTTCTCAAAACCTGAAGCCAGAAAACAGGTGGCATGGCCGTCAAAAGTCGGCAACGGGCCTTGGCCGTCTATTTCACGGGTCATATTCTCCACAACGGTGTAGGACATATAATGGGCCACCGATCCCGCCTTGGACGTGGGTACGTTTGAGGCGTCTCCTAAGACATAGACCCGGTCCACGTTCTGGGCTTTGAGCGTCTGTTTATCCACCTGCATGTACCCCATAGGGTCTCCCAAACCGGAGTCCATGATAGAGCTGTCCCCGAAATTGGGCGGAATCGACACCAGCAGGTCATAGCCTACCTTTTGCCCCTTGTGGGATTCGATTGTCTTTTCCTCAGCATTCACTCTGGCCAAGTCGAAATAAGGGGTTACCTTGATGTTTTTCTTTTCGGCAAATTGGCCCAGGGCCTTTGCGGCCACCGGTTTGGTGAAAATGTTGTCGATCGGCGTAACGAATTCGATTTCCACCTTGTCCCGGACGCCATTGACCTGGAAGAACCAATCCGCCATGAAGACGAATTCTATGGGAGCGATAGGACACTTATAGGGGAATTCCGCGATATTGAGCACGATTTTGCCGGAATTGAAGTATTTGAGCTTTTTGCGCAGCGCCAGCGCCCCTTCGAGAGTGTAGAAGTCGAAGACGTCTTTGCGCCAGGCGTCCATCATGCCTTCCACTTCCTCCGGAACGATGCGGCACCCCGTTGCAATCACCAGCCAATCGTAGCCGTACTTGTCTCCATTCTGAGTTTCAACCCTGCGCTGGTCCGTGTCGATTTTGACCACCTTGTCGACAACAAATTCAACGCCCTTCGCAATGAAGTCCCGCTTGGGTCTCAGAACGTCTTCCCTGGAGTAGAGTCCAAAAGGTATGAAGAGATATCCTGACTGAAAGTGGTGTTGCTCCTCTTTGTCGATTACCGTGATAGACCATTCGTCCTCTGCCAACTCCTTCCGCAGGTTGGCGGCGACCATCGTGCCCCCCGCCCCGGAGCCTAAAATGACTATTTTTCTCATCGCTACTCCTTCGGGAATCCGTAATCAGAGCCAAGGCAACCAATTTAACTCGCAGGGGGTATTGGTTGCGCTTCCAAGCCGTGCGTCTCGATATCACACCGGGCGGTGGAATATTCCAGTGCACAGCAATGGTCCAACCTATAGAGAACGAAGACCATGACTATGCTGCCCAAAAACATCCACACCGGCCCGAAAAGCCAGAGTGTGACCACCACCGAAAGATAAAAGGCCCGCATGCCCATGGAGTAATGCACCATCCCCGTATCCAGGGTGTTGGCTATAAAATCCGGCGTCAGGAAGGGATCGCACTCAATGGGAACGTTGATCATGAAGTTGAGCTGGTTCAGGTAGCGGATGGAAATTGTGAAGCTGAAGAAGGCAAAAAAGAAATGCACCATCAGCACCATCAGTTTGACCATGAACAGCGTCTTCATCCGGGAAAATATGAGGGTGGGATCGAAGGGGATTTCGGAGATGTGATCGGGTTTGAAAAGAAAGCTAAGGAGCCCCAACCCGATGATCATGGCCGTAGATGCCAAAAAACTGGAGGCCATGATCCAATTGCGCAACGTCTGCACAGAGAGCATGTCCCGCTTCTGAGTAATGACCGATTCCACCCACACGCGCCGCAGATGCTTTGTAACGCCCTTATATGTCTGAAGGGGCGCCCGGCGCACCTTGTAAAGCCAGTATATATGATATATCGTTAAGATAACGAAGGTTGCCACACCGAAGACGATCTCTGTCCAATGGATATCACCCATCTTTCTGTCCCCGCTTCCACGAAGGCAATCACGTTCTGGACCCTCATATCCAGTCGGTCCGCTTCAGCAATCTTCAGGTCCTTCAAACTCCTTTCCGGTTACGAATCACAAAATTCATTCACAGCGTAGCTGTGGAACCAGGCTGGTCGTATTTGGGCGCATAGCAGTCCTGTGAGTGACAGAATAATCATCGAGCCGCATATTGCAACTGAAGTTGAAACAATTCGCGAAGTTATCCCTCCGGCACAAGGAAGGTTGAAAAGAAAAAAGCGTCAACTGAAAAGCTTTGACTTCCGAAGAGGTAATGAGTCATTAATGGGATAATCTCTTTTTAAAATCTTAACTGAAGCTGAAAAGCATTGGACTATGCACTTTGCCGCAGCCTGTCGTGGATAGTGGAGAATTGAGAATGTCCGGAAGGATTGCCCTTTTATTGTTGTTTTCGATAATGCTGATGGCTTCGGCGGCCGGGGCGGTCGATGCAGATTCCATAATCGGCTTCTGGAATACGCAGGATAAGGATGCGCTCTTCGAGATATACAGATGCGGGTCACTCTACTGCGGGAGAATCTCCAGCCTGGAAGAACCCAACTATCCGCCCACCGACAAACAGATGTCCGGCAGGCCCAAGGTGGACAGCAATAACCCCGATCCGGTTCTGCGAAATCGAACTCTTGCCGGTTTGCCCCTGATATCCGGATTTCATTATGAGGAGGATAATTCCTGGAAGGGCATGATTTACAACCCCGAGGATGGAAGGTCCTACAGGTGCAATTTCTCAATGGATGGGAGGAATCATCTCAAAGTAAGGGGTTATATAGGCGTTCCCCTCCTGGGGAGGACCCAGATCTGGACCAGAGCAGTGAAGGCAACGGTAAAAAGTAAAGATAAGCTTTAGACAGCATTAACAGGATTTACAGGATTAAACATAAAGAAGAACTACGAATGGACAAGCTACGTTACCACATGGAACTGTTCAGCAGTTTAGGGTCGTTTCCGACCTGAGACCTCGTTTCATTGAAAATGCAATCTAAATACAATGGAAAGGGCGTCCAAATTCCGGACATTATCCTTGCTGTATTTGCTGTAAAGACAGCGCAAACACAGCGGATAATCCGTATAACCCATTGATTTCTTTACCATGCCCTTTATAAAAACAGCGGGAATAACAGCGAAAAGCAGCAGAGCAAACAGCGCAACCAAAGACTTCAGACACGGATGGATACGGATGGACTGTTGAGCTCCTTGCATCCCGCGGCATAGGGGCAGTCGAAAAGCTTGCACAAATAAACAAGAAAATGTCTAATGGAAATCTTAATCTGCTATTCTTTTCAAAGATCGGGCTTCGCAGTGGTCAGCGAAAACGAAAACGCCAAATCCCAACGGCCCACATTTTACAATGAGAAATTTGGCTCTGCCAAACGGCAACGAGAAGCGGCATCCAGAAGCGGAAACCAGAAACGGCAATAGGAACGGAAAAAAGAAAAAGCAGAAAAAACAGGTGAATTGATGAATGGATGAATGGGTGAATGAAACAAGCAAAAGCTCGGTGTTCCGGCTGGATAATAATTGTCAGGTGGTCTGAAAGTACATGAAGTCATAGGAGGGCCCAGGTCCTAAATGCCAGACGGAGGATGGAGGTCGGAGGTCAGGACTGATACCAATTTGCGTTCAAGAGCGGACGGGGATAAACCCCATAAGCGCTTAAATAAGCAGCGCTTGAACATTGCCTGTAATTTCAATGCCCCAACGGGGCAACATAATTTAGCCCTGGGTAAGCGGAAGCGCCACCCTGGGTTTTTGCGCCCCAAACACATTG
>Ga0209517_10003499_pt1 | contig 21269 bp, 17 predicted proteins | sample PeaSoiMetSII2010_FD_187695 | JGI IMG/M metagenome (GOLD analysis project Ga0209517, IMG submission 187695) | Peat soil microbial communities from Weissenstadt, Germany - SII-2010 (SPAdes) (version 2) | ecosystem: Environmental > Terrestrial > Soil > Wetlands > Peat | place: Germany...
AAACAGGGGCCGCCGGCGAACACCCCGTTCGAGGTCACGGAGCACCCGCTCGACCCCGTCCAGGCCGGAACGAGGTACTGCGCGTCTGGGAAGGGTGGGGGGTTCAGAAGGTTGATTGCACCCGGGTTAGGGGCGCCGACCTCCGCGTAGTAGGAGCTGTTGTCGGAAACGCTCACGCAATAGACGAAGGCCCCGCTGGAGGCGCACGCGCCAGCAGAGTCGGGGTAGGTGGTCGTAGCCTGCCACGGCCCCACGCCCTCAGCGAACGCCTGAGCGACATATGTGGGCGTGACGAGGTAGTAGATGTAGGACTCAGCAGTGACGTAGTTCGCAAAGCCGGCCGTCGGGAGCTCCGAGCTCTGGCTCCAGTTCCCCATCCCGCTTGATGACAGTGGCGCGCTGTAGGTCGGGCTCGGGCACGGCCCCGGAGGCGGGCAGCTCGCCCCGCCGAAGCAGTACGCGTGGCTTCCCACCGCCGTGCAGCGTGCCGTGTCGCTCGGCGGGGCGACCGTTTGAACCCAGCTTCCCACTCCGGCTGCAGACAGGGGCGCAAAGAACGCCTCGGGCGGATTGGTGTAGCCGCTCCCGTTGAAGCTGAGTTCAACGCAGTAGATGTATGAGGAGTACGTCAGGCAGCGCGGACTCGCCGCGATGAATGGGAACGGCGTCGTGCCAGTCCAGTTCCCTATCCCGGACGGCGAAAGCTCTGCGAAGTACGCGCTGGGAATCCTGCCATAGGGGTCGGTCGATTGGGCGCTGGGACTGTCGCCTCCCACGCAATAGATGTAGTTCGAGCTCCCGACGCAGTCCCCGTCCTCCACCGGTATAGGGTAGTCTGACGCGCGAGTCCACTGCCCGATTCCGCTTGACGAAATCGGGGCGAAGAAGGTCTCATTGGTGTGGCTGTACTGGCTTCCCACGCAGTAGATGAATTCCCCCAGCGTCACGCATTTGCCGGGGGGGACGGGTGAAGGGTAGCTGGTGGTTCTAATCCAAGGCCCAAGCTGTCCCGAGCCGGAGGTCAAGGTGACCGTGTCCGTCGCCGCCGTCGAGGTGCTCGTCACTGTCACGGTGGAGTTCCTTTCCGAGACCGCCGTCACAGTGGACGTCAGGGTCGTGGTGGATGTACTGGTGACGGTTGTCGGAGAGCGCGACAAAGGGACAAGGATCAGGGTGGCAGACACGAGGACTCCGACCACCAATATCGCCGCGGCAATGTAAGCCAGACTCCTTTTTCCACTTCCCTGCAATACCGGGCCACCCGACAGCAACAACGGAGCTCTGCCTTTGGTAAATACCTTTGTCCAAACGGCGCAAACATGTCCCGCACCTCATGACGCCAAGCGAAAACCCTCAAAGTTCGCTGACGAATGAAGCCGAAGAATGTCTCACAACAGATAATAGCATCGGCTCGCTCATGCTTCAGAACTTGGAATGAGAAGGAAGGAGGCGGGGTTCATCGCCGCGCAGGCGGCCATCTTTGTCGGCGTGATTGCGCTGATCTCGCTTCCACTGCAGTTCTCCAACAATACGCAAGTCTCCACGTCCTCGACCGTGCGCGAGGGCCCACTCGTGTTCGCCTCCGGGGTCGCGTCGGATGGCCTCCAGCTGAAGATGGTCCTGAACTCGACGAGCATGCGCTCTGACGGGGCGATCACCGGGAACCTGACGGTGGTGAACACCTCGGATCAAAACATCACAGTCTCACCTCTGACGCAGAGCCTGAACCTCACCTACTGGAGCGATTACATCGGCACCTGCGGGTCCGACTACTGGATAGGCGGCTACGCCGTTTTCCAGGGGCACTTCAACGCTGGGAACATCTCCTCGGCGGGATGGCCACTGCGGCTTTGGCCGTCGCTGGCCGGCTCATGCCCGGGCGGAAACTCTTTCGAAGGCGTGGTCACCTTCCTTTCCGCCGGAGCCCAGGGGGTTGGGAGAGCAACCGTTCCCGATAGCGGGTTCAGGGACCAGCTCAACGTGACGTCGGGTGTATGCGCCGGCACGAGCGGCTACAGTTGCGGAGTCATGTGTCAGACTACGAATGTAAACGGCTGCGCATATTCGTCTTCGTTCCCGGGACTTGTCGGTTATTGGAACAACTCATCGTCCACCTTCATGAGCTTCTCTCCCGGCGAGTATACCATATTCGCCTGGGACGACTGGAACCAGTATGTCTACGCCACCTTCGTTGTCCAACCCGGGGAGAGCTCTCAAACCTCAAGCGCAACGAGCGATGTAACGGCTTGCGGAGTCGGAAATCAAGTGATTACCCTGAACAAGACCGCGTATTGCGCCGATGATGTGGCGAACGACACGGTGGTCGGTGGTCCTGGCTACAGCTACTTCTTGAACGGAACGATTACGTACCTGGGAGTAACCTTCGAGCCCTACTGCCCGTCGATCTACCGAGGGTGTCCTGGCGCGAACAGTTCAGCCTCGATGGTGATGCTTGGTATCATGAGGTTCACGATGACATTCCCTGACAATACGAACGAGACGGGTAGCTCGGTGATTGAGGATGGTTACTACGCTCAGATTCTTTCGAACCACTCTGACCCAAGAGCGGGAATGCTGATAGAAATAACGTATGGTGCTCACGCGACCACCCACGTCTATCTGCTCGTTGAGAAGCCGTAAGCTCTCGCGCCTTGGTGCCCGAAACACGAAAATCCTGCTGGGCCCGGCAAACCCTGAATTAGACTCTATACACTAATCAGAGCTTGCAGCACGCTCTCGAGAGATGAATCCCCCCCGATTCAGCACGCAGGGTAGCTCGGCTCAGTTTCATTCAGAGGTAGTGTCTAATCTGCGTTTGGTAGAATAGTTTGTCTAAATCCGTTTGGTGGGAAACGAGCGGGGGAAGGCTTACGACTTCATTCGAGGTGAAAGGAGACAACAAGTGGCTTACGATAATCCGGAACGCCGCGAAAGCCACGCTTCCTTCCTGAGGGCCGCCCGTCGCAACTATCGTCACGGTTGTCGAAGCTCCGGGCGGAAGGACGAAGTAGTATATGCCGCTTACGACAAGGATTACGAAGATGGCGGCTGTCGCGAGGATGACAACGCGCTTCGCTGTCATTGTGACGCTAAGTTGCGCCGGATGCTTCTAAGACTTCCGTGAGTAGCTGCAGGTTGCGCTTTAGTCGGGTGATTCGAACGGGCGCTTCACTCCGGGTGATGGTCTCTACAGAGTCAGATTCCATTGATTGTCCCCAAAATTCACGAAATAAAACGGTCGGGGCGTGCATCGGCCAGTGGCGTTGAAGTAGCAAGAAGCGGGTATCGCGGGGCTCGTGTATGGAGTTGGAGTCGTGTAAACAGCTCCGTATTGGACGTAATTGCCTCCTTCAATTCGCGGCGGCATCCATTGGTATATGGGAGACACATAGCGTGGTGAACAAGGATGACCCCAACAAACTGGCGCTTGATAGTAGACTGGAGCGAAGAATAGGAAGATTGGAACCGAGATGACGGCGATTACCGCGATAGCGATTTTACCTCGTCTCATGCCGATTTCTTCGGGGCGGTTCCATCTAAAGATTGTTTGAGTAGCACAAGCCACTTGAGAGCGGCCTTGGGCCATCCTGAACTCCGCGAACGCGATCCGGGCACCCGCAGGCGTCGTACCTGTGCAGTCCAGACATGGGTATTTTTATCCGGAATTGGAAATCACTGGTCGCAATGGCGAACCACGATTTGGGAATGTTTCAAGGCCGAGCGTACGAATCTACGAGGGCTCGAACCCTCGACCCGAGGCACGCGAGCCCGAAAAATGACCGAGGTCAGCCGGCGAGTCCCACCGGGCCCGCCAAAATTCTTCATTCGCCCGTGTGGCTTGAGCGTGGAGCCCCAAAGCGAACCCCTACGCCTCGATGGTAACCGGGCGCATCGCGATCCATCGGATAGCCCCCACCCGGGTTGAGTGGGTGAAACCAAAGGATAGATGTTTGCACCACAACGAATTATTAATTCAGCCCGGCCTTTTCAGCGTGGCACCGGAAGAGAGGCTACGGTTCGATGACCCAATCCGGGCACCCCGTGAACGCTGCGTTCGCGTCGGCGTCAACGGACCCGCTCAGTGACCACCTTGGCCCTTGCCAGATGATGAGTTATGGTCTATCCGTCTTCTGAAGGAGTCAGCAAGGAAGGCTCGGGGCGTTGCCACCCTGAAGGGGCATGCGGAGAGTGTCAAGCCGGGAATGGGTTTCGGCGAGTTCTCGAGGCGACAGACGACGCCTCGAAGGGCGACGGCCTTGCGAAAGGGTTGTCGAAGGCCGAGGCCAGGAGCGGAGTGAGGAGACTCCAGCAGTTCTTCGGGCTGGCGTTCCTTGTCTCTGCCATCTCTGGAGTCTACCTGCTTGCGACGGACGGGTCGCTCTGGCTCCTCGCAATCTCGCACGCCGTCGGGCTAGTCGTAATCGTGGTGATCGACGTCGTCCTCGCCGTCCTGAACCTCCGTCTGAGGAGGAAGATCTACCTCCCGAGCCTAGCGGCCGCCCTGCTCGGGTTCATGCTTCAGCTGGCCGACATCTTGACCGCCCCCCATTACAACATGACGATGCAATACTTCGCATCCTATCTCTTCGGGCTCTGGGCGTTTGATCTCCTGCTGGTGCTTCAGTTCGCGATAATCTCGATTGGGGTCGCCGGCAGGGGCTACGCGCGAGAACTTGCGAGGAGGCAGAAGACAAAGCGGGCGAGGGAGCTGGGCTACTCGAGGAGGGGCTTCCTCCAGGCTATCGCGAGCTTCGCGGGAATAATCGGCGTCGTTGTGGCCCTCGGCTCGATCAAACTGCCCCCTCCCAGCCCGCCATCGTCACAATCTTCGCAGACCACTCAGGCTGCGCAGGCTGGACGGAACGCTCAGCCCGTCCACTCTCCGCCATCCGCTAAGCCGACCGGCGCAATAGCAAACACGAGCAACCTTCAGGTCGGCTCCCCTGTGTACTTCGAGTACCCGAAGGGATATCCGAGCATGCTGCTGAAGAAGGCTGACGGAACTCTGGTCGCGCTCAGCATGCTTTGCACCCACGTCTGCTGCGAATGCAGCTACGAACCCTCGAACAGCGTCATCTTCTGCCCCTGCCACGGCTCCGTCTTCGATTCGGCTGGAAACGTGCTCAGGGGGCCCGCGGGGTCACCGCTGCCAGCTGTTGCACTGACCATTGACAGCTCAGGATACATCTTCCCCAGTGGGATCAGAGGCTTCAGCCCCTGCGTCCGCTAGGCGCGAGAAGGGAGAGTCGGCTCCGCTGTTCGACCGACGACGGCAACGCGGACTACCTCTCAGGCCCTTTGCCATCAAACTCGTGGTCGAGCTGCAGGGGTCGCCTTGAGAGACTCTCCAACACAAGATCCGCAGATCCAGGTGAGCCATGAGCCCAGAAACGGACCACTAGGGCGTCGTGCCGGCTTTGGTCGTCTTCTTCAGGACGTAATCGAAATAGCGCTCCGTGTTCCCGTCGTCCGAGGTCCATTCGGCGCGCAACCTCGTCCTCTTCTCAACCCTTCTCAGCGCCGAGAGGAGCGCGCGGTTCAACTCCTTCGCACTCTCACCTTCCAGCTGCGCCTCGACCACGAACTCGCCGTTGGCTTCCCTGACCGAGCCCTGCGCCACGGCTTTTTCCAAGATCGGCTTGACGGCCTTCGGGCTGGAGCTGCTCACCCGTCCCACAAGCTTGAAACGTCTGCCAGTCATCCGAAGTCAGACCTCAGGTCGACTGGGCCTTGATATTCCTTCCGGAGCGTCGAGACGCCCGCCTTCCAACGGTCGCATCTACTTGGAGAGGAATCTCCACGACACAATCATGCCGAGCACCGTGAGGATGAGCGCGAATGAGCCCAGATAGAGAAAGTCGAATTGCAGGCTCGCCATCCCGGTGGAGCCCAGGAGGAGCTGACGCGAGATGTCGGTCGCGTAACTGATGGGGTTGACCTTGACTATTGGCTGGAGCCAGTCGGGCATGAGCTTCGCGGGGAACATCGCATTGCTCGCGAAGAGGAGGGGCAGGTTCAGGAGGTTCACTATCATGAGCTGGGTGTCCTGGTTCGAAGAGCGCACTGCGAGCATCACGAAGAGCGAAGAGAAGCCCATCACCATCAGGAAGAGGGCGGAGAAGGTCCCAAGGATCCCCAGGGCGGTGAGGTGCGAGACGCTCAACCCGAGCAAGATAGCTATCACTAGCACGATGGCCGCCTGGCTAAGCCCCCGCACTATAGAGGCGAACACCTTTCCCAGCGGTATCGCCCCTCGCGAGAGTGGGGTGCTCAGCTCCTTGTTGAGGAACCCGAGCCGCCGGTCCCAGACGACCGAGCTTCCGCTGTTCATCGCCATGAACAGCGAGATGAAGGAGAGCATTCCCACGGCCAGGAAGGAGAAGTAGTCGGTCGTCCCGAAGGTGTTCTGCATTATCTGCCCCGCGAGGGCGTTGAGCTCCTGAGCTGGGATGTTGAGCCCGGGGATGTTGAACGAGCTTCCGCTGAAGACCGCCCCGAAGTTCATGGCCTTGCCGAAGAGCCCCAGCCATATGACGGGCTGGATGAGCGTCAGGAGGAGGATGAGGGGAGCCTTGTACCACTTCTTGAGGTCCCGGTTTGTGAGGGCCCACAGGCCGTGGAGAGGGCTTTCGTTCACCGGGGTCTCCAGGTCGAAGGAGGGGAGCGAGCTGTGGTTTGTGGTTCCGGGCGGGTCCGAAGGCACGGACATTGTCTGGTTCTTCGCCGCTGTGTTTGGGTCCTTCATGTTTCTCCGCACCACGTACTCCGCTACCGTCCTCTCCTCATGCCCATCATTCCCCTATGCGGAACTTGAGAGCTGCTGTCAGCGTGTTCCTCTCTGATCGAGCGACCCGTATACTCAAGGTAGACCTGGTCGAGGGAAGGCTTCGCAATCGATATCTTTGTGACCTTGGCCCCCGCCAGCCTGAGCGCCTCCATCACGGCAGGCGCCGTCTCTTCGCCCAGCAAGGTCTTGATCCTATAGTCAGAATCCGTCCTCCTCACTTCGACGACGTTCGCAATCGTCCTTATCGCCGGAGATAGGTCGGTCGTTCCGTCTTGGACCTGGACCTCGATTATGTCCCCTCCGATGCTCGCCTTGAGTTCGCTGGGGGACCCCACCGTGAGTATCTTCCCGTGGTCGATGAGCGCTATCCTGTCGCAGAGGTTGTCGGCTTCGTCGAGATAGTGCGTCGTCATGAAGAGGGTCATGTGAAACTCTTCTTTGAGCCTCCGTATGTAGTCCCAGACAGCCGCCCTGGTCTGGACGTCGAGGCCCAGGGTTGGCTCGTCCAGAAACAGAAGCCTCGGCCGGTTGATCAGTCCGGAGGCGAGCTCCAGCCTCCTTTTCATCCCTCCCGAGTAGGTGCTGACCTTGCTGTGTGCGTATTTGGTCAGCTCGACGAGGTCAAGAAGCTCCTTTGCGCGGGGATTGGAGGCCTTCCGAGGTATCCCGTAGAAGTCTGCGCAGAGGAGCACGTTCTCAATCCCGGTGAGGTCCTCGTCCGCGGTGGACTCCTGCGGCACCACACCGATGCTCCTCCTCACGGCGTTCTGCTCCCTTGCCAGGTCGTGGCCGCAGACAGCCGCCTTCCCCGAAGTCGGGCGCAGAATCGTCGTGAGCATGTTTATCGTCGTGCTCTTTCCTGCTCCGTTCGGGCCCAAGAAGCCGAAGATCTCTCCCTGCATGACCGTGAACGATATGCCGTCCACGGCGTTCGTCTTCCCGTCGAAGCTCTTCGTCAGGCCTTCGATTCTCAGCACCTCTGCTCGTGGCGCAGTGGCCACCGTCCAGCTGGGAGCCTTCCCAGACTGGGTTGGGCCAGCTTGCTGAGAAACGACTGATTCGGCCATACCCCAAGCAGATCCGATAGGTCCGCGGCAGCCGACCGCTATAAGGCGAGAAGACGATTCTCACTTTTGGCAACCATGCGCTGCCGTCTATCCGTTCCCAGGCCGGGATGCGGTGCTGCCGCTCGCAATTCTAGAACATCCCCACGAATAGGCGCAGCCCTAGATCAGGAGCGAGCCTCAGGGAAGGACGGAGAGCTCCACGTAGACAGAGCGCGATATCAAGCCGTCGGTAGCGGTTATCAGCAGAGTGTATCGACCGGGCGCCGCCCCCGAGCCCACGTCGACGCTGACGTTGAGGCTCTGATTCCCCAGAAGCGAACCGAACTTGCTTCTGTCCGCCTGCAGGGTGACGTTCGTGCCCGCCAGGGTCGGCAGCGTCGAGTCAGCGAGTTGGATGGATATGGGAGACGAGGAGTTCCCTCGCAGGTTCACTTGCACGGTCGAGCTCCCTCCCCTGTGGACGGAGAGGCCGGAGCTCTCGTTCGACGAGATCGTGAAGGACGGGTGATAAGACGCGTCCACGAAGCCTATCGCATCGGAGGTCGATTCGGTGAACCACGCCTTCCCTCCGCCGACGGCGAACGTCAGGGCGTTGTCTAGCTGTGACATGTTGACCGCCGCGGGGTCGGAGAGGCTGTACTCCGTCAACGTCATTTCTGGAGAGCCGATCACCGCCATCCTGTTCCCGAAGTGTTCGTTGAACCACACGAGGGAGCCGTTGGTCTCCACGAAGTACGGGAGGGTCGTCCCGATATAGCCGACGCTCGAGGTGGGGTATGCCGTCCAGTTGCCGGTCTTGAGGTTCTCGAACGCGAGGCTCGAGTCCCCGTGTTGAGCGAGCCAGATGCCCCCGTCCCCGAGCGATATGCTGTCGGGGTCGGACAGGCTCTGGTTTCCCTCTCCTACGGGCTGCGGGCGGAAGTCCCCAGGGTTGAACTCGAAGACAGCCGACCCGCTGATGAGAGGAGAGGCGTCGACGTAATAGCCCAGGCTGCTGTTGGAGAAGACTATCTGAGCCGGGACTCCGGGCACGTTGACGGTCGCCGACGTGCCGTTGAGGTGCTCAGGGACCTGGACCGAGTGCTCCGCGACCGTGCCGTTCGCGAAAAGAGTCCCGATCTGCCCTGAGCTAATCTGTGTGAACCAGAGCGTGTTGTCCGGGCCCGGCGTGAGGGTGTAGGGCAAGGAGTCGGTCTCGGCGAGGGTCACCACCCTGAAGGTGTCGTTAGTCGGGTTGAGCCCGACTAGCCGGTTCTGCGCAGAGTCAGTCGCCCACACCCTGCCGTCCCAAAGGGCCACGCCCCAGATGTCAGTCTTGTCGGCGCAGTCGAAGGCTCCATGGGAACTTACCTGGTAGGTGCCTGGAAGGGAGTACTCCACGAGCGTGCCGTTCGCGTAGAAGTGCGCAAGCGCCGGCACGGCTTGCTCGCCGAACCAGGCTGACCCGTCGGGGGCGACGGCGATCGCGTTAGGCCATCTCTCTGGAGCTGGCAGCGAGAAGGTGGTGACGGCCCCGAAGCTTCTGGAGGCGAGCTCGCTCTTCACCACCGGTCCCGAGAGGAAGGAAGGGCAGCCCGAGGTGGGGGCGGAGCGAAAGACCGCAAAGAGGCCTGCGACCAAGAGCAAGGCCAGGAGAGAGATGGCCAGGACGTGCTTTCTTCTCATCGCCCTTCGGATTCTCGAATTGCTTGGTTTGCCTATTAGAGCTTGTCCGCGTTCACATCCGGGCGCGGGCTCTCGATGGACGAGCTAAGCGGCTTCTTGCGACCATGTCCCTGGGCATGGATATGCCGAGCGCCCGCTCGAAGCGCTCTTACTGAGCCTGGCCGGCAGTCATCAGGAACGTGAAGTGGAAAGAGGGCATTAGCGCGGGATGATCCTGCGGCGTCAGGACCGGGTATCTGTACTCCACTACCTGCTGGGCTGTGAACTGCGAACCTCCCCACCACACGGAGGGATAGACGTCGATCGTGTGTATCCCGGGCGCACCGCTGGCGACTATCGTGACCGTGACGTTTCCTCCGCTATTGAACCCGCAGGCGTAGCCGATGTAGGAGTTGTCGTAGTCGACGGCAACTATGTTGGTGTTGAAGGTGTAGCCGACACCGTGCATGATCACCTGGATCACGGTGCCTTGTGGCCCTTGGGTCGTGCTGATGATGGCGCTCCTCTGGATGAAGAGCGTCCCGTTCGAGTGCTCGGTGAGGTTGCCGGCGGCGATGAAGTGGATCCCTCCAAGCGCGGGCGGGACCTTCCAGCTGAACGAGAATGAACCGTCCGCTGCCGCGGTGACATTCTTGAGGGGCACGTTCACCGGCTTGTAGCCGAGGACGTTGCTCCCCTGGACTGTCGTCCATACCAGCGGGTACTGCGCGCTGGGGGCGAAGCCCGCCCCGGTGATGCTGACGTTGTCGCCTACGCTGGCGATGGTTGGCGACACGCTGATTCGCGGACCCGTGGTGGCGTTGTTCACAGGGACCGCTATGTGCGGCCGGACGACCGACACCTGTGGGGCGAAGCTCACCTGCGGGACCGAAGAAGTCTGGGCGGCTGAGCTCTGGACGGTGGACGTCGAGGTGGTAGAGCCCGACATCCCGGTCGATGCGTAGATTCCGACGCCAGCTACGACAACCACGACCACTATCACTACGGCGACGATGGTCCTAGAGATTGCTCTGCGCTCCTCGGGCTCCTTCCTTGCGACGAAGAGAGCGCCGCCCGCGAGGGCGGCCAAGAGCGCGAACGACCCATACGCGGCCGAGTTGTGGACGAAGGCTGCACCTACGGTCGATTGGGGCGCGACCTGCTGCGGCGTCACCGTGAAGTTAGCGTAGAACGGAATGTACGGAGGGAAGACAGACTGGGTCTCCGACGAGGGTGGGCCTTGCTGCGGGTTCAGATACCCGGGCCCAGGATACCCCTGGTAGATGGAGATGTAGTGCGCCCCTGGCGTCCCCGACGCGTAAATCGTGAAATTGGTGGCTCCTGCCGACGAGAGGGCGGTCATGTATCCAGCCATTGAGTTGTCCCACGACAGGTAGTAGCTGGTAGAATACAGACCATAGCCGAGCCCGGTCGCCGTGAAGGTGATGGGTGTCCCGTCGGGCCCGCTCTTCGGAGAGAAGGTGAACGACGGCTCAACGATGAACGTGGCCTTCGCGGAAAGGGCGGTCCCGTTGGTGAAAAACGCCTGGATGAAGTGCGTCCCGCCATAGTCCGTCGGGACGGCTATCTGCGCGGTAAACGACCCTGTAGTGTTGGTCTGGGCCTGGCCGAGAATCGTCTGAGCGGCCGACGTGTTGATTCCCGTCACCTGTGGCGTAGGTATGGCCTGGACCACCCAGCTCGCCTTCACCGAGGCCCACTCGAGCATGAGGCTAGTGCTGGGTGGGAAGCCCGTGCCCGTGACGGTTATCTTCGCCCCGACTATGGCCGCGGTCGGGGATACCTTGATCGAGGGCGACGCCGTCGCCGCGCTCGCCGAACCGACAAACAGGAGGACGCAAAGCAGAGCCGCGGTTACGGCTACGACGATATTCAATGCCTTCGACTTTGTTGAAGGCACTGCCCTAGATTGCATTGTCTATTGCGCCATATAGAGCACTATAAAGGGATAATCCGATTCTCAACGATGGGAACCATTACCACGGAGGACACGCGCAAGTGTCTGCGAGGTCCGACGCCGCCGTCGCTGCAAGGCCTAGACGGCGAAGCTTGCGGCAAGCAGCAGCAGAAGCATGACGCTCCCGGCGAGAAGTGGAATGCGCCGGATGCTATCTCCTGTCTTGGTGACCCTGTAGACGTATGATATCATGGCGAACGCAATCAGGTCGATTGAAAGGTAGACCGCGAACAACGATTCGCCGGAAGCCAGCGAAGTGTCCAGCGTCCAAAGCGCCAACGACGATGCAAACCCGACGATGACCAGGAGCCCTACGATCCTGACGCCCATACTTTCGGCCTGTTCGGTCATTGCTTCCACCCCACCTCAAATGCCTTCACCCGTCGTTTGATTGAACCCGTGCCGAGGTCGAGCCGGTAGAGAAGGTAGACGGTGCCCGCGACGGCGACCGAGAGCTCTGCTAACGACAACGCGAGGGACGTAAGGATTGAGAGGCTGCTCCCTTGCGACATCAGCTGTACTGCTCCGGATATGGAGCCGCCGATCCCGAACGTCCCAAGGGTCAGAAGGGCGACGAAGCTGGTGGCCGTCCACAGCGAAGCGGTGTTGAACGACCTGGTCGCGTACAACGAGCCACCCAACGCTGGCGTCTGTCCACCCGAGGATGTTGTTCCCACAGGCATCTTCCTGAAGATCACTCTGTAGGCTCCAGCCGAGACCAGGGCGATTATGATGGCTGTCCCTCCGAGGACGAGGGCGGCCTGCTCGTTGGGAATGATCGACCCCGGAGTCAGGTAACCCCAGACCGTCAGGACGGCGACCTCCCCCACGAAAATTAGGCCGAGCGTGACCCATCTCATCCTCGATGCGATTCTGCGCGTCGTCCCCCTGTCCAAGAACGGCAGGAGTATGAGCGCCACGAACACCACGGACACAAGGCCGAGCGCCACTGTAAGTCCCGGCCCTTCGAATAGCCTAATCTTCAGGACTTGGTAAATCCAGAGGAAGTACCAGTCAGGCTGTGAGGCGTACTGCGCTGCGAGGGTGGGCGTGTACTCCGGCGCGAGATTGAGAGGGAACGCAAGCGAGATGAGAAGCATAGCGGCGCCGAACATCGCGGCCAGTTCGAGGAGGTAAATCGTGAGGTCGGGGAAGATTGGGATGAGTCTCCTCTTCTTCTCGGGAAGTGGTATCGGGCCAGCGACAGGCTCGGACACGCCGTGGGCCTCCAGCATGTACATCTTCCCAACAAGCAGGAGCAGGAGTACCCCGGGGAGCACGACTACGTGGAGATCGTAGAAGCGCAAAACGGTTCCGGTGTCCGTCCCTCCGCCGACGATCAGGAACTGTATGAAGCCCGAAAGGGGTTGTGGCAAAGCGCTCATCATGCCGATCCCTACGTCGGTCGCAGATTTTGAGACGACCGTCCAAGGGAGAAGGTAACCTGTGAAACCGAAGCCGAGTGTGACGAACCCCATGACCATTCCCGTTATCCACATGAGCTCTCGCGGCTTCTTGTTGACGGAGACGAAGTAGCCCCTCATCATGTGCATGAAGGCGAGCATGATCATCGCGTACGCCGTGTAGAGGTGCACCGTCTCGAGGAATCGACCATAGCTGACGTTCTGGAAGATGTAGAGAGTGGAGGAATAAGCTTGAAGGGGCGTGGGGATGTAGTAGATCATCATAATCGCTCCCGTGACGCCCTGGATCGCGAAAGCGACAACGGCTAGGGCGCCAAGCCAGTAGAACGGGTTGACGGAGTAGGTAGGGGCCGGTCGCAGCAATTCGTAAGAAAGACCGAGCCTGTTGTCGAACCAGTGGACGACCTTTGCCAGCGCGCGCTCGTGAGTCGCGGCCTCCTCGGAAGGATGGAAGCCGCTCCTGGATTTCTCCTCATCTTGCTCTGTCATGCTATTATCAACTCACGAGAGTCCCGCCCTGCAGGTCGTTCAGGACGTCGGAGGACCCTGTGTCGTGCCCGAAGATACTCGGCGGGGTCATGCCTATCGCGTAAATGTCGCCTGAGCTGTCGACCGAGAGGATGACTTGGGGCAGCGGCCTCGGTGTCGGCCCTCCTAGCACCGCGGCGCCCTTGGCAAGGTCATAGATGCTCCCGTGGCAGCAGCAGTATCCTTCTGGTCCGGGCGCCTTGTACGACGCGTCGCATGCTGGGCCGGAGCCAGTTGGAAGGAAAGCGGTGATGCATCCCAGGTGCTGACACACCACACTGTATGCTACGATGTCTCCATCGGGCCCGACGCCGCCGGTGGCCTTCACTCCAAGCTTCACCAAGATGTTCGGAGTCTCCTCCAGAGGGTAGTTGAACGAGACCGGCGTCGACGCAACCAAGTCACTGACGTTTGCTATCATCAGCTTTGGGAAGGGAGAGGACGAGCTGGAGGTCGTTTCTGTGGACGTCGAGGCCGAGCTCGCGGAAGCCGTCGAGGTCTGGTTCCCTCCATTCTGTGTGACCGTAACGGTTGCAGTCTTTGTGACAGTTGGCGTGGTCGTCCGCGCCTCCGCAGGCGACGGCGGGTTTGCTGGAGAGAAGAGCGACTTCGTCACGGAAGCGATGCCTGCAACCATGGAGACAATGCCCAATGCGAGTCCTGTTCTCAGTAGGTTCCTACGAGTGATGCTGCGGTCGCTGGCGGGCACGCCCGGCTGCTGGACGCCTTCCTTCTTCGTCTCATCGTCCTTTACTGTGGCCATGGTGTTGTCCTCACAAAGCCATCTTTCGATTGCCACGCGAAGCCGATCGCTTGTGCGCGAGAGACTAACGGCGATGCCGGTCCACCGACGTTCGAGCGCCAAAACGCCAAGGTCAGGGACCCTGAGAGAGCAGGTTTGTCGTCCCTAGGCATGACAATCCCTCACTTTCTAGGTATCCTCATGACCATTCCGATGATGAGCCCAAGTACTAGGACAATCACCAGTCCCGCATATACAATTGTTGGTATGGACTGGATTGTCTGCGAGACGGTTGTCGTTGCTGTGCTGACAGCGGTGCTGAGTGCAGTGCTGATGGAGGTGCTGGTTACGGTCGTTGTGGTGGCGACTCCGGGCGGGGCCGAGGCAGCGGCCAAACTGAACACTTGCTGTCCCATGTTGGGAGGTGACGCCTTGTCGGTGGAAGTCACGGCCACAGCGTAGGTCGCCCCTGAGGGAATCGTGGGTAGGGTGGCCCCGGCGAACTGGCCTGTCCATGTGCCGTTGGCTCCCGAGTAGGTGAGTGGCACCGTCGCTATGACGCCGCCAGGGTTCTTGGTGCTACCGCCGAAGGTCCCTGATGTGGCGTTCCAATAGCCCCACCCCACGATGGCGGTGGCCGAACCGCCCCGTGCGGCGGTGTCGAGAGGAGCCACGAAGCCCGAAACGGGCTCTGGGTTTGTGGGGTATGTGATGGTAGCACGGATGTTGACAGACTCCCCAGAGGCGATCGCCGCGATGACGAGGCCCGTCTTGGTATCAATCAACTGGATGCTCGTCGCGAGCGTAGCTGGCGTGATGGTGAACGGAGCTCCGGAGTAAGTGTAGGTCCCCGTGTTTCCCGCAGCGTCCGTGATCGTCGCAGTGGGGCTCCACGTTCCGACAGTCGTGTAGTTCCAGGCGATGTACAGCTTACCGACGTAGAGGTGCGCGCCGCTGTCCCAACCTGCTATCAAGTGCGCTCCGGTTGGGAGGGTGTAGTTCACAACAACGCCCTTCGTGTTGTTGGTGAGCGCGGCTCCGTTCGAGGCGTAGTTGATGTAGAACCGCGGAAACATCTTCGTGCCCCTCGCGGCCGTTCCGATGTACGTGCAGATTCCTCCGTTCACCATGTCCATGTTGATGTTTAGCTTATTGGTCGCGTAGAATGAACTCGAACCGACGGTCTGTCCACTCTGCGTCACGAATACGTTGTATGTCCCTACCTGGTCCACGATTGTCCCGAAGCCCGAGGTGGCGTTCCCAAAGACAACCGTCTGAATCTGCCCTGCGGACGTGGAGGTGAAGGGGAGAGAGGTCTCAACTCCGCTCGGCTTTTGCACCACGATGGTGTACGAGCCGGCGGCGGGAGCTGTGACGGTCACGGTGGTCGCCATCCCCAGGTTGATGTATCCCGGCGTCGCCGTGATGATCTGCGTTTGAGCGGAGACGGTCGTCAGCGGAGCCATCAGCGCGAGCATCGATACGAGGAGCAACGCGCTCATCGCTAGCCGGCCGATTCTAACAGTCTTGAATCCTTTTGCAATCGTCAACATTAGCAAGACAGACCTCCATCAGGCTATTATAAGGATGCGACGATTCTCAATGTTGAGAACATCCCAGCGGAATGATGACTGCGCTTCTGCTTTCGCTCGCTCTCCTGACGTCATCCCGCTTTCACGATTACGGTTCCGAACATCCAAGAGTGGTAGATGCAGTAATACGGGTAAGTACCTGGCCTCGTGAAGGTGAACGTGAACGTGCCGGCGGGGGCGATGTTTCCGGAGTCGAAGCTCCCATCGTAGGCCGTCACCGTGTGTGGAGCGCTATCGTTGTTCACCCACGTGACGGTGTTGTTGACGCCAACAACTACGGTCACAGGGTCTGGCGAGTAAGACTGGGTGATTGAAAAGTTGGTTGCCGAGCCTTGGAGGATGTCGACGGTCGTGGCATTGGGCGAGGGCGGAGGGGGAGAGGCAGAGGAGGAAGAGGAAGGAGCGCTTTGTTGCTCCGCGCTCGAGCTCCTACCCTCGTTGGCGGAGGCTGTCACACTGACCTCCCCCGTCATGAACGGATGGATGGAGCAGATGTAGTAGAAATCCCCTGCGTTCTCGAACTGGAAGCTCCAAGTGTCAAACGTTCGGAGGTTAGGAGACTGTAACTTCATGCCTGTAGTGAAGTCGGCGTTGTGAAGTCCCGGGTCGCAGCACCCTATCATAGAATCAAGGTTCATCCAGTAGACGGTGGTCCCCTGGGCGACGTTCACTGTGTGCGGCACGAAGGCCAGGTGCTCCATGACGACGAGGGCTGGAACTACCGTGATGTTGAACGTCTGGTCCCTGACCGACGAGCCTTCCGTCTCCTTCACTGTCACCTTGTACGGTCCAGGCGCGAGCGTGGAGGACGCATGGATCACGACGGGTATTTCGGCGGTCTCCTGTGGCGGCACGTACGTGTTCGATATCTCGAACGACAGCCCCTCCGGCGCGACGGCTGCCAGAGTCGTGGAGACCGTGACGTTGGAGCTCGGCATGGTGACCGTCAGCACGGAGTAGTTTTGCGTTTGGCCGGGTGCGATGAGGATGACCGCAGGAGAAAGGGTCATGACGCCGTTCGCCAGCGGAGGGGGCAGCTGGGTGGAGACGAGGAAGTATGCAGGAAGAAGAATGAGGGGGATGAGCATGATGATTATGCCAGCGAATCTCAAGAGCCTTTTCAGGGGGCCTCCGAGCCTGTCCAAGCTCAACGCACTGAAGACTCGCCCCGCGAGCGAGTTCGGCGGATGCCTCGGCCGCGTCGCTTCGGCGCCCGCGAGTTCGAGGTTGCCCTGCACGTCCTGTGGTGGCGCGGCCTCCCTGCGGACGAACCACTCCGCGAACATCTTTGCGAGCTCCTCCCTCGTCACCGGAACGCCGAACGCGTCCAAGATCGGAGATACCTCGTAATCGAGCACTCGAAGGATCTCCTTCAGCTCCTCAGGCGGGGACTCCTCCGCGAGCCGCTCTTTCTCCTCGAGAGAAAGGATCTCTGCCATCTTCTTCGCGGCCCACTCCTTGAACTCGGGACTGTCAGTATCCATTCAACCGCTCACACATCCGAGATGTCGTTCTCTGATCGAGCCGACTCCCAAAGACCACTAGCACCAGCGCGCGACCCCACCGAAACGCCCACGAGCAACTCGACTTCCAAGGGAATTGCCCTCGTGCCGTATTTAATGAGCGACGCGATTTTCAAAAATGAAAACAGACGACGTGGTCAGGCAGTGCCAAGCCAATCCTTCGAAGAGGTACGCGTCCGAGGCGCTCGCCCTGTCGAACTCTACGGACAGAGCTGGTCGTCGGTCTTTGCGTCGCGGACGCGTATGGCCTTGTATGGGCACGACTTGGCCGCGCGAATTATCTTGTCGCTTTCGACCGTCCCCTCCTCCACCTCTATCATGCCCAGGGGTTCGGTGCTCGTCCTGCGTCCCAGCTGGTTCTCGTCCAACGAAAAGACCTCGGGGGCGATTCCCACGCAGCTCTCCGCGCCCATGCAGAGGTCCTGGTCTACGCTTACAGAGAGGGTCCTGTCGTCCGAGGTCAGGATCTCCACCTCCCCTCGCCTTCGAAGGCCGAACAGCTTCGTGGAGGTCAAGCGCATGATGACGTCGTCAATAGTCTCTCCTTCTCCCATGGCCCTCGTCAGCCTCTGGTAGACCCTTTCGCTCAGGGTGATTCTCCTCTCTTCCGCTGTCACTGTCAATTTACGTCCGTTTGAAGTCCGTTATATTCTTTAATAAAGCAGGGAACCTTTTCTCAAATCTGAGAATCAGCTACCGTCTGCGACGGTGTGTAAGGTCCTGACAAGTGCAAGAGCGTTCGCAGAGCAGTCATCTGGCGATTCTAGTTCCGGCTTTTCCCGCTAGGGCGTCTTCAGCCATTTCGAGGGAGGTGATTATCGCGGTGTCTCCTCCGGACTCCAGAAACCTGACCGCGCTCTCTATCTTTGGACCCATGCTCCCGGCCGGGAACTGTCCCTGGTCGAGGAGCGTTCTGCACTCCTTGACCGTCAACTTTTCGATGGCGCGCTGGCCGGGCTTGTTGTAGTCTAGGTAGACCTTCGGGACGTCCGTCAGTATCATCAGGACATCGGCGTTCACTACCTTGGCTAGGACGGCGGCGCTCAAGTCCTTGTCGATGACCGCTTCGACGCCTCGAGACTCGCCGTTCGACGTTACGGGTATGCCGCCGCCCCCCGCAGCGATCACGATTGCCCCGATGTCCATGAGCTCACGAATCATCTCCCCCTGCACGATCGACAGCGGAGTCGGCGACGGCACCGTTCGCCTGTACCCCCGCCCGCTGTCGTTGATGAGATACCACCCTCTCTTGTCCTTCAGTTCGGCCGCCTCGCTCGCGCTGTAGAAGGGGCCTATGGGTTTGGTCGGGTTCTTGAAGGCAGAATCGTTCGCGTCCACCACCGTCTCCGTGAGGACGGTCGTGACTTGCATGTCCAGCCCGGCCCTTCTGAGCTCGTTTCGGAGGGACTGCTGGATCATGTAGCCGATCATGCCTTGGGATTCCGCGCCGCAGACGTCGAGCGGCATAGGTGGAAGAGTGTCCTCGGCCAGTTCGTCCTTCAGGAGTATGTCTCCGACCTGCGGACCGTTGCCGTGGGTGATGACTATTCTGTGCCCCTGCCGAATTATGCCTACGAGGTGTCTGCAGGCCTTGCGGACGTTCTCGAACTGCTCCTCAGCCGTCCCCTTGCCTTGTCGCTGAAGGATGGCGTTTCCTCCGAGGGCGACGAGTATCCTCGATGCGGCCACGACTACGACCCCAGCCTCTCCAGCAGCCTTGACATCTCGACGTCTCCGCCCGCCGGGGGCTTCCAGTCGACGTCGACCACCTCGACATCCTGCGAGCGGAGGTCGTCTCCAAAGGTCGAGATTCCGATGTTCACGACCTTGAGCTTCTGCGAAAGGATGGTCTTCTCTCCTTTACTCTTCTTCTTGGGCAACCTATTTCGACCTCTCACGAATCTTGGCTTCGACGCTCGTCCCCGAGGCGACCAGAGCGGAGAGCTTCGTGGCTTGGGCGTTGCTCGGCATCACGAGCACTCCCGCCTCTGAGAGGACCTTCTGTTGGCGCGCCAGCCCTTGGAAGTCGCCTTCAGTCCCGACCACCGATGCGACGAACGGGAGGCTTCTGCCAGAGTCTTCGGCGAGCCGCTTGGCCTTCCGAACGATGGGGGCGAGCTGTCCCGCCGGGTCGGCGTTGGAGCCGTACCCCAGCTCGACGTCGAGCAAGATCACGGCCGCCTCGGTGTCTCTGGCCTCCTGGAGAATCCTCAGGTTCCTCAGGCTGAAGTCCATCATCGGGTGGGCCCTCCCTTCCACGAATTCCTCCGCCCCCATATCTATGCAGGTGTGCCCCTTGCTCGGAGCCTCCCCTGAGATCTTGCGTTCGGGTGTTATCGGGGCGTTCGAGTAGACCGCGTCGACCAGTGGCTGGAGGATGCTCTGCGACTCGTAGCACAGCGTTCCTCCCGCGAAGAGCCCGCGGACGTACTCTTGGCCCTTGGCGAGCTTCTTGTTCTCTTCGAGGGCCACCGATACCGCCGCCTCAGTAAGGGCGGTGGGAACCCGGCGCTTCCCGCCAGCGAGCTCGCACGCCTCCCTCGCGGCGTCCTCCAGGGTGTTCGCGGGCCTCAGCCCTCCGAGCATGCGCGGGCTGACGTCCCCTCCCAGGAAGTTCACCAGAACGGGTTTGGTGCAACGCCTCGCAGCGCCGAGGACCTTCCCCATCGTGTTCGGGGCAGGAGGCTTTGAAATCAGCACAATCACTCTTGTCTTCTCGTCAGCCTCCAGCAACTCGATACCCTGGATCATGGTAATCCCTCCGACCTGTTCGGAGAGGTCCCCTCCCCCTGTGCCGATGGCCTGAGAGATTCCGAGACCGGCCCTGTGGATGAGCGTCGTGACTTCCTGCAGGCCGGTCCCTGAGGCGGAGACGAGGCCAATCGAACCCTCGCGGACGACGTTCCCGAACCCGAGCACCGTGTGGTTGATTATCGAGGTCCCGCAGTCCGGCCCCATCATCAGGAGGCCCTTGTCCTTCGCCCGCCTCTTCAGCTCGAACTCCTCTTCCCGTGAGACGTTGCTGCTGAAGAGAAAGACGTTGAGACCTCTCGCCAGAGCCTGCATCGCCTCTCTCTTGGCGAATTGTCCCGGGACCGAGATCACGACAAGGTTCGCGTCTGGTAGAAGGTCCAGGGCGTCGCCTAGCGACGCCGGCGGTGCCTTCTCGCCTGCAGGCCTCTCGCCGGGGGACAGCAAGCTCTCCACTTCTTTCAAGGCAGCCTCCAGCGAAGTCGCGTCCTTGGCCTCGATGGCCACTACCATGTCGTCGCCGGCAGCGCGGCCGATCGCCGCGTCCGCGAACCCCGCCTCGGATAGCACTCGGCGGTTGAGCTCTGTGCCCATGACCACGGCGGCTTGGGTGATGCCGGGGAGCTTGGCGATGGTGTTCGAGATCTTCATCAGGCTGATTGAGTCCCTGTAGGTCGCCTTCTTCACAATCACCTTTGAGGTCATTCGGATCCCCCGATTGCCAGGCCCGGCCTCCTTCCTAGGCAGAACAAAGTCCCCAGCACAATCCCCAGAACCGCGTCTGTGCCGGAGGTCTCTCCGATTCCCAGGACTCGCTTCGTCTCCCGGTCGACCGATTCATGCCCTCCGGTTAACACAGCGCTGCACAGCCTCATGACTCGCTCATTACCCCGCCCCTGTGCCGCCTGCCGGAGGAACTCTTCGCTGAGAACCGTTGTCCTTCCGGGCGGAAGCGAGGCCACCGCCTGTGCGATTGGCACAGGAAGGCGCTGCCCTCCTTCGAGGTTCTTTGAGTACAGCATGCAGAGGAGAACGAGGGCGGCGAGCATGTCGTCGGAGGACGGCGTGAGACCCGGACCTAGGCCTACGAGTTCGCGGACCGCGGCGGTCAGCTTTCTCCGCTCGTCGGCGCGGAGCGCGCGTTCGAGGCGGACGATGCGGGGGAGAGCGGCGGAGGCGAACATGTTAAGGTCGCTAGGTTTCGTCTCGTCCACTCGTAGCCGCGTCATAGCC
>Ga0209517_10003500_pt1 | contig 21267 bp, 10 predicted proteins | sample PeaSoiMetSII2010_FD_187695 | JGI IMG/M metagenome (GOLD analysis project Ga0209517, IMG submission 187695) | Peat soil microbial communities from Weissenstadt, Germany - SII-2010 (SPAdes) (version 2) | ecosystem: Environmental > Terrestrial > Soil > Wetlands > Peat | place: Germany...
CGGCTGGGGCGGCGGCTCGTTCGGCTTCTGCAAGATCGACACCATCCAGACCGGCGCGATGAGCTGCTCGAGCGGCTGCTTCAACGAGTTCACGCCTCCATCGCGTTGCGCGAAGAACGCCGGCTCAATGTGCCGCGGCTCTCTTATCCGCCGGAGTTGCCCATCACGCCGCGCAAAGATGAGATCGTGGCCGCGATCCGCGCGCATCAAGTGGTCGTAATCTCCGGCGAAACCGGTTCGGGCAAGACGACGCAACTGCCCAAGATGTGCCTCGAAGCCGGCTTGGGTATCGAAGCGAAGGTCGGCTGCACCCAGCCACGGCGCGTGGCGGCGCTCTCCATTTCGCGGCGAATTGCGGAGGAACTCAACGTCTTTTGGGGCCGCGAAGTTGGGTGCAAAATCCGCTTCGGCGATCAAACCAGCCCCCAGACCTACATCAAGCTCATGACCGACGGCATCCTGCTGGCGGAATTGCAAGGCGATCCTGACCTCGCGGAATACAACGCGATCATCATCGATGAAGCCCACGAGCGCAGCCTGAACATTGACTTCCTGCTGGGCCACCTGAAAGGCCTGGTCCAGCGCCGGCCCGATCTGAAAGTGATAATCACCTCAGCCACGATTGACACGCAGGCATTCGCGCGGCACTTCGGCGGCGCGCCGATCATCGAGGTTTCCGGACGCCTCTATCCCGTCGCGGTCCACTATCAGCCGCTGGAAGCCGCTTCGGAAGAGCGAGAGGACGTGGGCTACGTGGATGGGGCGGTATTGACGGCGGAGCGAATTCATCACGAGACCAACTTCGGCGATATGTTGATCTTCCTGCCCGGGGAACGGGATATCCGCGAGACGGCCGATCAACTCGAAGAGCGTCTGTCCGGCGATGCCGAAGTGGTTCCGTTATTTGGCCGGCTCAGTTCCGGGGACCAGCAGCGGGTCTTTGCTCCGTCCTCGCGCCGCAAGATCGTCGTCGCCACCAACATCGCCGAAACTTCGCTGACGATCCCCGGCATTCGATATGTAATCGATGCCGGCTTGGCGCGCATCAGTCGCTACAATCCCCGCACGCGCACCAAGCGGTTGCCCATCGAGCCCGTTTCGCAGAGCAGCGCCAACCAGCGCAAAGGACGCGCCGGCCGCGTCCAGGATGGCGTTTGCATCCGGCTGTACTCGGAGGAGGATTTTGATTCGCGGCCGCCGTTCACGCAGCCCGAGATCCAGCGGGCCAATTTGGCCGAAGTGATTCTGCGGATGAAAGCGTTTCACCTGGGCGACATCGAAACCTTTCCCTTCGTCCAACCGCCCACGCCTGCGGCCATCGCGACCGGGTACGCGCTCTTGCAAGAGTTGGGCGCCCTGGATGAGATCCGCCAACTCACGCGGCTCGGCGACGACCTCGCGCGGCTGCCGATTGATCCGACACTCGGGCGGATGCTGCTCCAATCGCAGCAGGAACACGCGACCCGCGAACTGTTAATCATTGCCGCCGGCCTGAGCATTCAGGACCCGAGGGAACGGCCGCTCGAGCAAAAAGACGCCGCCACGGCCGCGCATCGGAAGTTCAACGATCCGCAATCCGACTTTCTTTCGCTGCTCAACATTTGGAACAGCGTCCACGACGAATGGGAGCGCTTGCGCACGCAAAGCCAGCGCCGGAAATTTTGCCGGCAGCAGTTTCTTTCCTACGTGCGAATGCGGGAGTGGCAGGACGTTTACTCCCAACTCCACGACGCGCTTGACGACCTCGGCACCCCTAAGCTTAACGAGAGCAACGCTGCCTACGACGCCATCCATCGCTCGATCCTGGCCGGACTCATTGGCCATGTCGCGCGCTTCGAGGAACGCAACAGCTACAAGGCCGCGGGCAACCGAATGGTCTCCATGTTTCCGGGCTCTGCCCTCTACGCCCGCGGCGAGCCCGTCAAGAAGCCGCTCCGCAAGGGCGACAAACCTCCGCCGAAACCCAAAGCGAATCAGCCGCCGTGGATTGTGGCCGGCGAAATCGTGGAGACTTCGCAGCTCTTTGCGCGCACCGTCGCGGCCATCGATCCGCAATGGATTTTCCAGCTCGCGCCGCATTGCTGCAAAGTCACGCATCAGAATCCGCACTGGAGCGCGAGGGCGGGCAACGTGTTGGTCGAAGAGATCGTCACGTTGCACGGCTTGGAAGTGCAGCGCCGCAACGTGGCCTACGGCAATATCAACCCCAAGGACGCCACCGCAATTTTCATCCGCTCTGCTCTCGTAGAGGAACAGTTAGTGCCATCCCAAGCCCGGCTGGGTGACGAGGCCGACGCCGACCGGGATGAGGTTCGCATTCTCACGCCGCTGCCGGAGAAGAAGCCGGAGTTAGCGCCGCAACACCGCTTTCTTGCGCATAATCGCAGCATTCGCCAGAAGATCGAGAACTGGCGCACACGCGTCCGCCACTACAACCTCGCTGATCTCGACCAGGTGCTAGCCGAGTTTTATGCCAGGCACATTGAGGGTGTTTCGTCGCTGCATGAGTTGAACCGGATGCTCCGGGAACCCGGCGTCCAGGAGCGCCTCTGCATTTCCGAAGCGGATCTGACGGGCGGCCAGGCGGTCGGGTTCGATGCGGACGCTTTTCCCGACACCGTGCCGATCGGCGGCCAACCCATCGCACTGGCCTACGCCTACGCACCAGGCGAAGAACACGATGGTGTGACGATGGAAATCCCCTTCTCGCTCGCTCAGACCGCGTCGGCCGCAATGGTTGAATGGGCAGTTCCAGGTTTGCGCAAGGAAATAATCGGCGAATTGTTGCGGGCACTGCCCAAGGGCATTCGCAAAGAGCTCATGCCGTTCGCGCCGAAAATCGTCGAAATTCTCCACGGGTTTGAGCCATCGGGCCATTCGTTCCTTCAGGATCTCGCGGGCTTCATTCGCCGGCACTACCGCGTGGAAATCCCGGCCTCCGCATGGCCCGCCGATCCTTTGCCCATGCACCTGCGACCGCGTATCGAGATCCTGGATCACCAGCGGAAGTCGATGGGTAGCGGGCGCGATCTGGCGCAGCTCCAGCAACGCCTGAAGCAGGCGAAGACCGAACCAGCGCCAGCCCTCGACTCCGCCGAGTGGGCGCGTGCCGCGCAGCAGTGGGAACGCTTTGGCCTCACCCACTGGACTTGCGGCGATTTGCCCAAGCGCGTTACGGTCAGCGAAGGTGGTGGCCTCCCGCATTACGCCTGGCCGGGATTGGAATATGCCGAGGGCGAGGTGAATGTCCGGTTGTCCCGCACGGCGGAATTGGCTCAAGCCGCAAGTCTGCCGGCGGTGCAAAGGCTGGTGGAGCTCGCGATCCAAAAGGACCTTGCGTGGCTGGAAAAGGATCTGCGCGCCCTGTCGCGTTACGATTCTCTTTATGCGCCGCTGGGCGACAGCGCGGAGTTGCGCTCGACGGCACTGGAACATCTGAAGCGCTATTTGCTCCCCGCAGAACCGTTGCCCGAGCTGAGCCAGAAAGCCTTTGACAGCGCGCTCGCAGCGGCGCGGAACCGCCTGCCCGGCCTGGCGCAGCAATTCATGGATCGACTCGGTTTGATTCTCCAATTGCGCCAGCAGGTGCAGCAACGCATCGGTGCGGCGGTCGTGGCCGCGCCGAGGTCACAGAAGCTTTCCTCGCTCAGTCAGCTCGGAGCCCCGGTTCCTCGTGAGCATGCGCTGGCGAATGAGTTGGCCAATCTGGTTCCCGCGCGCTTCCTGGAGCGCACGCCGTATGAACGCCTGCCCCACTTACCCCGTTATCTCAAAGCGCTGCTCATCCGCCTCGAGCGGGCCACCCTTCACCCGGCCAAGCATCAGGAACGAGTACGCCAACTCGCGCCATACTTGGAGGCCCTAAAACAACTCGAAGCCCAACCTCCACGGACCGTAGAAGCCCGGCATCGACTCGATACCTTTCGGTGGATGGTGGAGGAATACAAAGTCTCGTTATTCGCGCAGGAGGTCGGCACGGCGATCCCCGTTTCGCCCCAGCGCCTCGACCGGCAGTTGGAGGCGGCGCGCGGTGCTGCGTAAGCGCGTTTGCACCTCACAACCTTACGGCCCCCACGGATCAATAGCGCCTGCAGCAAATCAATTTTAGGCCAGCATACGGGCGAGCACTACGACCAGGAGCGCAGCCGGCACGAAAATGAGCTGGGCCAGCAGCGTACCGGCTAATCGCCCGACGACTTGCCATACCACAATATGACTAACCTCGGCGACTGGCCGGCTCCCGCGCAGGGCTTGGTCGGTGATCAGAGCGGAGACCGGGTCGATGAGTATGACCAGAAGAAGCGTCCCGATGCCGTTGATGACTCCGCTCAGGGTGGTTGCCGTGCGAGCCAAGCCGGGAGCCAGTGCGCTGGCGTAGATGGTCGAGCTGACGCCGACCGTATAGACGCCCGTGACGAGGATGTTTAGCAGGAGAAAGGAGCGCGGCAGGTGGAACCGTCTGGCTTTCAGAACACTCTCCGGCAACGGTAGCCGGAAATGCTGGCTGATCCGGCTGAAGCCGCGCAGGGAAAGCGTATGAAGCAGCAGGGCAGGGAATGAACCGTGGGATTCGTAGGCCAAGGCGCCGCGGCTGAACAGGGAGGTAAAAGTCGGGATGAGCACGGCCCCAAGCACGGTTCCCACGCTGGCGGCGGCGATGATGCAATGGAAATCATAAATCAAGCCTCCGAGTCGCCCATGTTGCACCATGCGGTCCACCGCCGAGCCTAACAACGGCGCTTGCAACGTGTACGCAACCCGGCTGGCCAGGGAGACAATGCTAAATAGCGCACCCGTCAACGCTAGGCGCCCTGTGCGCGCTCCGGCGATGCGCGAAGCGTAGGCGGCGGTATCCAGACAATGAACCACGCCCGTCAAAAGCAAAATCACGATAAGGTTCGGCACGCCGCGAGGATGAGCACCAAGGCCGGAACTCCGCAAGCGGCAACGCGACCGCCTGTTGCTTTCACGCCACCGCCATGGGAATCCGGCAGCACTCCGCATCACCACCTGCAGATGGGATCGCGTTCTGGCCTGCCGCCGATGAGTTCCTCAGTGCGCCGCCGTCATGACCAGGACCTGTTCCAAGGTCGAGGTGCCATCGCGCACGCGGTCCAGGGCCACCATGCGCAAAGTGCGCATGCCTTGGCCGATTGCTATTTTGCCCATCTCACGCGAGTTGGAACGCGAGATGATCAAGCGGCGGATTTCGTCCGTAACGGTCATCCCCTCAATGATCGCCAGGCGGCCGGTGTAGCCGGTGTTTTTACACCGCTCGCAACCGCGGCCACGATGCAAAGCCACACCATCAAAGATGCTCGGGTCAATGGCCAAATCCTGGTACATCTTGGCCGGGTAAGTTACGGGCTCCTTGCAATGCGGACAAATGCGGCGCATGAGCCGTTGGGCGCACGCCAGAATGACTGAGGAAGAAATGAGGAACGGCGCGATGCCCATATCGTCCAGCCGGGCGATAGCTCCGGGAGCGTCATTGCAGTGCATCGTGCTCAAAACTTGATGGCCGGTCAGTGCCGCTTCCACCGCGATTTCCGCCGTCTCCGTATCCCGAATTTCGCCAATCATGATGATGTCCGGGTCCTGGCGCAAAATCGAACGCAGCGCATTGGCAAAGGTGAGCCCGATTTCTTTTTTGACGGGCACTTGGTTGATGCCCGGCACCTGGAACTCGACTGGGTCCTCAACCGTGACGATGTTGTAGGCTGGATTATTGAGCTCGTTAAGGGCAGAATACAGCGTGGTCGTTTTGCCTGAGCCGGTGGGACCGGTCACGAGGATCAAGCCATGCGGGGCGTCGATGGCCGCCTTGAACTGCTGGAACGTATCCGCGTCGAGGCCCAGCTTGTCAATGCTGGCCGAGAGATTCGATTTATCGAGCAAGCGCAGCACGACTTTTTCCCCATGCACCGTCGGCATGATTGAAACGCGCAGGTCATAATCTCTGCCGCCGACACGGATGCGCATGCGCCCGTCCTGGGGCAGGCGCCGCTCTGCGATGTCGAGGCTGCTCATGATCTTGAAACGCGACACCAAAGCCATTTGCATCTGCTTCGGGGGAGGGGTGGCATCAACCAACACGCCATCGATGCGGTAGCGCAGCCGCAGCACCTTCTCAAAGGGTTCGATGTGGATGTCGCTGGCACGGTCCTTGACGGCTTGGACCAGAATGAGATTGGCCAGTTTGACGACCGGCGCTTCCTCGCTCGACGCCGCCAGTTGGTCGAGATTGACCTCCTCGACCGCCTCCTTGGAAACTTCAACGTCCTCCGCGTCCGGATCAACCTCCCCTTTCTTCTGGGCATCCTGGATGATGTCCTCCATGCTGCCGCTCTTGGACGCATCGATCGCATTGAGCTTGTCCAGGATGGCCTTTTCCGACGCGATGAGAGGAGACACCTCGAGCCGGGTGATGCGCCGAACGTCGTCCAAAGCCAACACGTTCAGCGGGTCGGCCATGGCGAGGTACAGCCGGTTGTCCAGGCGGGAGATGGGAACGATCTTATGATTGTGCGCCAACTCGCGCGGCAACAGGTCCGCCAGCTCGGGTGGCACGCTCACGCGCGCCAGGTTGATGGGCGGCGTGTTGAGGACGCGCCCCATAGAAACGGCCATGTCTTGCTCGCTGACGTAGGCCTTCTCCAGGATCAGCTTGAGGAGGCGAGTGCCTTCCTTCTTCTGCTGCTCGAGTAATTGCTCGACCTGCTTCGTGGTGAGCAGTCCGTCCTCGACTAACGCATCCGCGATGCGCTCTCCAAATGATTTGACCGGGGGCATGGGTTCAGCGGAACACTTTTCGCAGGTTCTTGACCAAGTCTAAAGGCGAAACCAGATACCACAGCAGCCGGTTGGGTGTCGCCTCGGACAGTTCTTTAGCGGCCTGCTGATTAAAGGGATTGGCGGTGGCAACAAAAACCGACTTGCTCATCCGGTCGAAGGGTAACACGCACCAGCGTTGGCACGTGGCGCTCGGGAAGGTCCGCGCCAACTCCATGTCCATGTCGTAGGTGTCGAGCGGCAGGAAAGCCGAGCGGGATTTCTCACACAACACTTTGAGTGACTTATCGAGCGGCAAAATACCTTTGTCCGCCAAAAGCTGAATGAACGGCTCACAAACCGCGTTGGGGGGCACCGACAAATCCGGGGTGGACCAGCACAGATCAAAATCGCCGGGGGTGATGATCTTCGTCTCGACAAAGAGCTTAAGCATCGTGCGGCGGCCATCATCGATTTCCGCCGGGATCGGTTTGGCGGCGGCCCTATAGCCGTTCGCAGAGGGGCGAACCGTTTTTGCGAAGGTGGTGGTCTCCAGCCCGGGTTCCACCGGGAAACTGTTGGCCTTGGCCTCGATTTGCTGAAGAGCGGTCTGGACGTCCGGGTCATTCGGATAGCGCTGGAGGATCGTCTCATACTCGAGGATGGCTGAGGAAAGCTGGCCCATTTGCACGTAGGCCTGGGCAATGCGCTTGGAGGTGGCGACCACTTCCTTCTCCCGCCCCAGCTTCGAATACGCCTCTTTGAGGATCTCGAGCGATTGATAGTCGTTGGGCTGTGATTGAGTGATCACTTCGAACATCTCAATCGTCTGCGCCAACTGCGCCTCTTCGCCCGGATTTAATGAGCTCGACATGCGAATTCGGTTTTCGCCCCTCCAATGTCGCTTGTGCGCAACTCCACGGGAGCGGGCCACACCCTAGCAGCAAGCTTTCGGCCAGTTTTCCGGCCCACCGCAATTCCCTCAAAATTCCCGCTACCCAGCCGCTCCTTTCCACTCCTCAGACACTTCTGTCCCATTTTTGAGATGCTCTGACCTCTTGCCCTCCCCGCACAAAGATGCGGTGGAACCAGAGCTGGCCAAGCTGCTATGAATGGGCGGTGATGCGATGCTTGAGAAGCGAAATCGGCCCGGAAGTGTTAACGGGCGCGAGGCGACGCCCCAACCCCTCTGTCCTTAGCCCCTCGCGCCGTGGCCCTACACACGCGCGAACGCGTGGGCTGGAAATAGCCTTGCTCACGTTGTTACTGGCTGGCCCCTCCCTGGCTGGGGCGCAGGATGTCTCTCGCCAAACCGCGCGTTCCTCCCCTGCCTGGGTGCGCGATGGGGTGGTTTACGAGATCTTTGAGCGGGACTTTTCGCCCGCCGGCGATTTTAACGGAATTACTGCGCGCCTGGGCGAACTAAAGGACTTGGGAGTGAACATTCTCTGGCTCATGCCGATCCATCCAGTCGGCCAAAAGCTTCGCAAAGGCACTTTCGGCAGTCCTTATGCCGTGCGCGACTACTACGCCATCAATCCTGATTATGGCACGGAGGCCGACCTGAAGCGCCTGGTCACCCAGGCTCATGAGCGTGGCTTGAAGGTCATTCTCGACATGGTGGCCAATCACACCGCCTGGGATTGCGTCCTCATGGCCCATCCAGAGTTCTACAAACAGGACGCAAGCGGGAAAATCGTTCCCCCCGTTAAGGAATGGTCGGACGTCGCTGGATTGAACTATGGCAATCCCAAACTCTGCGAGTATATGTTGGCCATGCTCAAGCACTGGATTGACCCGGCTGGGTTCGACCTGGATGGTTTCCGCTGCGATGTGGCCGAGATGGTGCCCACCCGCTTCTGGGAGGAGGCGCGGGCCGAGTTAACCAAAGTAAAGCCCGACATCGTGATGTTAGCGGAAGCCAGCAAGCCGGAGTTGCTCGTGAAGGCTTTCGACCTGGATTACTCCTGGCCCCTCCACAGCACCCTCAATGATGTGCTGCTGAGGGGCGCGCCGGCTTCGATGTTCAGGCGTTCCTGGGAAGAAAGCCGCCGCCAGTTTCCACTCGGAGCGCTGCACATGCGCATCTCCGACGATCACGATGAGCCTCGGGCCGTAGCGCGCTTCGGTGTCAATGGTGCGCTCGCAGCCTCGGTCTTCATGTTCTCGCTCGATGGCGTTCCCCTCCTATACAATGGAATGGAGGCCGGGGACGCGACGGAATCAGGTGATCCAGCACTTTTCGAGAAGCTTCCCATCTTTTGGCATCCCAAGGACCGGCCCCCGCTTCGCGAGATTTACCAAGGCCTGATTCGTCTGCGCCACGAACACCCGGCCTTCCGCAACGACCGAGTGGTTTGGCTACCCAACTCGGACGAGGCCGACTTGGTGACGCTCCTGCGCTCGGATGACAAGGAGGAATTCGTCACCATCGTTAACTTTTCCAACCGCCCGCTTAACGGCTCAGTGCAGGTCGCGCACGAGCAAGAGTTCAAACCCGTCAACATTCCCGGCGCGGCACCCTGCCCGAAGGAATTTCCGCGCTTTCACCTCCACGGCTTTGAATGGCGGATTTACCAGCGGGCGAGCGGTCAATGAGGATGGAAAAGTACTCGCTGGGGGTAGGCGATCGCTTTGCCCACCAGGCGAAGGCCCAACTCAGGGCTTGCTTCTTGGCGGCCGAGCGGGGCGTTGAAGTTGTCCCGGTTTGGAACAAATCCAACCGCGAGCACGTCACCATCGGCTCCGAGCCCGCCAGCACGCGCACGGCGGCTGACGCAGCCGTGAAGGAACTCGGCTGGCAGCGGCCTTACCACATCGACGCCGACCATATACGGCTCGAGACGGTGGACCGATTCGTGCCGTACTCGGATTTCTACACCATTGATGTCGCGGATTGGATTGGGAAACCCGCGGAGCCAAATGCGCTCAAGGCCTTCATCCAACGCCATCCTGAACTAGTGGGAAGTCTGACAATTCCTGGCATTGAGGAAGCCTTTCAGACCTTGCCGGCCCAGGTGGAGCAAATGGCGGGCAAGTACCTGCTGGCGGCCCAGGAGGCAGGCAGGATCTACCGTCATATTGCCCAGAACAAAGGTGAAGAACAGTTCATTACTGAAGTGTCCGTAGATGAGACGGACAGCCCGCAGACACCCATAGAATTGTTGGTGATCTTGACAGCCTTGGCCGACGAAAGCATTCCACTGCAGACGATTGCGCCGAAGTTTACTGGCCGGTTCAACAAGGGGGTTGACTATGTGGGGGACGTGGCGCAATTCGAGAAAGAGTTTAACGAGGATTTGGCGGTCATCGCCTTTGCCATCCGTCGGTACGGCCTGCCGCCCACCCTCAAATTGAGCGTGCATTCCGGCAGCGACAAGTTCTCGATTTACGCGCCGATGCGCCGCGCGCTAGAGCGCTTCAAGGCGGGGCTGCACCTCAAAACGGCTGGAACCACCTGGCTGGAGGAAGTGATCGGCCTGGCAGAGGCCCAGGGCAGCGGCCTGGCGCTGGCCAAAGAGATTTACGCTGGCGCTCTCGATCACATCGATGAACTGAGTGCGCCTTACGCGGCGGTCATTGATATCTGCCGTGAGCGGCTACCCTCGGCAGCCACTGTGCAGCGGTGGAGCGCCGAACAGTTCGTGGCCGCGCTGCGCCATGACCAGCAGAACCCAGCCTACAATCCCGACCTGCGACAGTTGCTCCACGTGGGCTACAAGATTGCCGCGAAGATGGGCGCCCGCTACTTACAAGCTCTCGAAGCGCATCACGCCTCGGTCTCCCGCAACGTCACCGAGAACCTCTTCCAGCGCCATCTCAAGCCGCTCTTTCTCGCCTCCGCTTCTTTTTGATTGGCGTTTGAGCGAAAATCCGTTCTGCTGGCGATGGACATCGTCCATTGGAACTATGAGCACACTTTGGTTTTCCTATGATCGTCCCCTCCGGTGGGTAGCCATCCTGCTGGCTTGTGGTTTCGGCCGGTCGATGGTGACCAGTGCGCAATCACGAGCTGACGACAAAACAAACCTCTGGGAACTGGCCCGGGCGGAAGCCTCCGTCCACCGCTTCTCAACCCTGTTCAGCGCTTACGACGTGCGCCAGTACCTTAGCAGTGGCCTGGGTCGGCAAGATGCGATCTCGTGGTGCAAGAAAACGGGAGTGACCAAGGTTTATATCGAAGCTTTTCGTGACGGTTATCGCGCGGAGCGACCGACACTGGAAACCGCCAAGACCCAATTTCGCGACGCCGGCTTCGAGGTTTCCGGGTGCGTGACCACCACCAGGGTGGGCAAGTCGTCAACTGGCTGGAAGGACGTCGCTTGTTGCTATACGGACCAGGCTACCCAGGACAACCTGCAGAATATTTTCGAATACGCCGCCGGCTTGTTCGACGAGATCATGATTGACGATTTTTGGTTTACGGACTGCGCCTGCGAACAGTGCGATGCGGCCCGTCGCGCTAAAACCGTGGTCATCGGCGAGCACAGCTATCCCGTGCCCGGCGACGCATGGGAAGATTACCGTTGTGAATTAATGCTTCGCCTCTCGCGCGAGCGCCTCCTGGGACCCGCCAAGAAAGTCAATCCCAACGCGCGGCTCATCGTCAAGTACCCGCAGTGGTATGACAACTTCCAGGAGCGCGGTTACGACGTGACACGCGAGACGAGGGACTTCGACCGAATATGGGTGGGCACCGAGACGCGCGATTTCAACGACGCGCACTGGGGCGGCACCGCGCAGTACGAAGGCTACTTCATCATGCGCTGGCTGGGCGGCATCGGCGGGGACAAGTGCGGCGGCGGTTGGTATGACTCGTTGGGCACGACCGAGCGCACCTATTTGGAACAGGCGCGTCAAACGGTCCTCGGTGGCGCGCATGAGTCGATGCTTTTCTCCTATGGCTCGCTACAACACGACCCCGGGCCAAAGGACATTGGAGCTTTGCGGGGGGAGGTCCCTGCCTTGATCGCCCTCGCCAAGGAAATCCGCAGCCATTCCATTATTGGTGTCGCGGCCTACAAGCCGCCCAGCAGCCCTCCCGGCAAGGAAGCGCGAGTTTTCGATTTTCTCGGGATGATGGGTGTGCCGCTGGTTCCCTGTCAGGAGTTTCCCTCCCATGCCCCGGCCGCATTCTTTTCAGTACATGCGCTCAAGGACCCTGATTTAGCGGCCAAACTCAACGCCCTCATCGGGACCGGGAGTCCCGTTCTGCTCACCGATGGGCTGGCTAAAACGCTGACTAACCAAATACAAACTGAGGCGCCAAACGTCCACATCCTACCGGTTAATGATTCACCCAAATCGCTCCTCCAACTCGGCCAAAAGGAATTAGACGACCTGCGCGCCTCTCTGCTGCGCCCGTTGAAAGTCAGCTTCCACGCGCCGAACAGCGTGGCCCTGTACCTTTTCAACCAGGGCGTTTGGGTGGTGGAAAACTTTAACGACCAAGAGGTCGAAGTGGAGTTGAATGGAAAGCCGATAACGGTCGCGGGCCGTAGCTTGTGCCATTCATGGAAGTAATTGCAGCTCAGGCGACGTCTCGGGGAAAACTGACACGGAGAGTAATGCTCGTCCCTCTTTTCAGTCCGCTTTCCACCTCCAAAGTCCCCCCCATAGCCTGCGCCCGGCGGCGCATGTTCCCCAGTCCGTGGCGCTGGCCTTCGGCCGCCAGCGGATCGAAGCCCCGTCCATTATCCTGGACGATAATTTCTAGTGACTCGGCGGCGACCTTTGCTTGGACCCGGACTTCCTTGGCTGCGGCGTGTTTGAGCGCATTGGTTAGCGCTTCTTTGACCACGAGAAAGATGTTGTGGCGCATCTCTGGCGGCAGCGATCGCGCAGGAAGATCGGGCGGCAGGTCCAGTCGGCAGCGGGCAGTGTCGCCTTCAAAAAGCTCATTGGCAAAATGCGCGATATATTCCACCAGGCTTTGTAACGAGTCGCTCCCGGGCCTCAGAGCCCAGACGATTTCCTCAAGCGCCCGCACTGTCTGCGCCGCGGATTGAGAGATTTTGTGCGCGTGGGTTTCGACCAGCCGAGGATTCTCTTTGTCCGCTTTCGTCAGATCGCTTAGCAGCGAAATTCGGGTCAGGGAGGAGCCCAGGTCATCATGAAGGTCCTGCGCGATGCGTGCCCGCTCCCGTTCCAGAGCCCGTTCCTGTTCCAGGTATTTAAAGCGGCGCTGGTGCTTGCGGTCCTCGACGAGCCGCGCGGCTCCGCCGACCGAGAGCAACAGTCCCAGTGCGACCAAGCCCAGGAACCAACCGGCCTGCCAGAAGTGCGGCAGCACCACTAAGGGCAAACTGGCCCCGGATGCGTTCCACACGCCGTCGCTGTTGCAAGCGGTTACGCGGAACCAATACTCGCCCGGCGGCACGTACGGGTAAGAGGCTGCGCGCTGGGTCTTGGCCTCGACCCAGTTAGGGTCTAAGCCCTCGAGGCGGTACCGGAAACGTACGCGGTCCGGAGCGTCCCAGCTTAGCCCGGTATAATGGAACTCCAACCGGTGTTGGCCCGGAGCAATTCGCAACTGCTCAAAGCCCCGTGAGCCGGTAATTGGGCGGGGGGCCGAAGGCGGAAGTTGTCTGAGTTCCGCTTCGGGCGAGCTGTCGGAGCCAGCCTTCCCCGCCTTGCTCTTTGCTAGAGTCTGACCCGAAGCCGCTGTGGACAGCTCAGTCTCGATCCCATCGACCAGCACATCTTCGAGCAGAACCGTGGGCGCGGGCGATCGGTCGGCGCGGGGACGTGGGTCCGCCACCACGATCCCTTTCAGCGTGGGGAACCAGAGCTGGCCGGACTTGGTCCTGAGCGCAGCGGGGAAGAACCCGCCCGTACACTCCTCGGAGGCCATCCCTTCCGCCCGGCCATAGACTCGAGGATAGACGGTGGAAGTCTTGTGTGCGGCTACGTCTTCCAGTTCGGACTTGCGCACGCAAGCGATGCCCCGGTTGCTGCCCAACCACAAGCGGTTCATGTCATCCTCCACAATTTGCGAGATTGTATTGTCGGGCAATCCTTCGCGGGTCGTAAATGTAGCGGTTTGCCCGTCGCGCCATCGGCTCAAGCCTCCTCCGACTGTGCCAATCCAAAGCGTGCCCCTGGCATCCAAATAGAGCGTCCGAATGAAGTCGCTCGAGAGCCGGCCGCCGCTTCCGAAATGAGAGCGCGCCCCTTCCTTCATCCGCGACAAGCCTCCCCCCTCGGTCCCAATCCAAAGCGTCCCCTCGGCGTCCTGCACAATCGCCGTTATGGGATGGCGCTGCGCATAATTAGTTTGCGCTGTCCAACCCGATGCACGCCACCGCCACAGCTCGCCTTCCCGCGTTCCTACCCACAATCCCCCCTCCCGGTCCTCAGCCAATGAAATGACGTTGCGCCCCTCGAGGCATAATTCGGGTTCAGCAGGAAGTTTGGGATCTTCGAAGTGCAAAAGTCCGTGTCCTCGCGCCGCCCAGCAGCCGCACTCAGTGCCAGCCAGCAACGCACTGACGTCCGGATAGCGGGGTGCCGAATCGCCGTTCATTAGCGGGCTGAAGTTCCTGCCTTCCCATTGATAAAGACCACCGGGTTGCGCCGCCCAGATTACTCCAGGTGCAACCTCCGCCAAGCCCTGCACCGGTCCGTAGTCCAGTCCCTCCCCCTGCCCGAAGGAGGACAAGCTGCTGCGCCGCACACGGTTCAGCCCTGCCCCGGTGCCAACCCAGAGGTTGCCGTCACGATCGACCAGCAGCGATTCGATGAAGTTGTCGGAAAGGCCGCTGCTGGCGTCGATCTGAGCCTGCTTGCCCCCTTTGAATTGAAAAAGCCCCTCGCTCGCCGATCCCGCCCAAACTGTTCCGTCGGGTTGCTCTGCCAGCGTGCTCACGTACGGGCGCGCCGAATGGCGCGGGAGGCGCGTGGGGCGCCACTCATTGCCCTCGCGGCAAAGCACGTAGTCGTCGCCCGCCCCTAGCCACAGCCGTCCGGCTTGATCCTCGAGCAGACAATGCGGGTCCAACAGCAGGTTGTCCACGCCGGAGGTATCCGTTAGTCGAGCAAATTGGCCGTTCGCAAAACGGAAAGTCCCCACCCCGGTCGCCCCCAACCAGATCCCGGTCCGTCCTTTGAAAAGCGCGGCGATGGGCATGCCCTTAAATTGACTTGTGCCTGGCAAAGGCGCGGGTTGTCCATTCTCCCAGATCACCAAACCCGCCTCGGTTCCGATCCAGAGGCGCCCAACCTCGTCCTCGGCCAAGGCGGTGATGGAATCCGACGGCAAGCCATTCTTCGTCGTGAAGGTGGTGAAGTGGCCAGCTTGGAAGCAGCTCAAACCGCCGCCTACCGTTCCAATCCACAGGACGTTCTGGCTGTCCTCGAACAGCAACCTTACTCGCGCGTTGCGCAACCCTTCCCGCAGCCCAAAGGATTCGAAGCGCACGCCGTCAAAACGGGCCACGCCATCGTCGCTGCCCACCCACAAGTAGCCGTCGTGCGTTTGGGCGAGCGCACGCACGGAGTTCTGTGGCAACCCTTGCTCCCGCTGCCACAGGCGAAATGTTAAAGGCAAAACTCCCCGCCCTGCGGCGCCGGCATTCTCGCCCGGCCCGGCAGTGGCTCCGCTGACAAAATCGTTGAACGATGTAGCTATGGCCATGTCGCTGAAAATCCAGCCCTCACCGGCCCCGTTGTGCCGAAGTCGGATTTGATCAAACGAAGCATCGGCCTTGAAAGTGGTTGTCTTCGTGGCCGGTTGTCCGGCCTCGGTGGCCCCTGGTCCCAGATCGGGACTCAGCCAAACCGTCACCAGATCGCTGGCCCCGGCGCCATACTGCACTTTAAAAACGATGGTCCTTTCAATGCCTCGCCGCGGGAGCTCATAAGAAAAATAAACGCCGGGCGAGATTGGCTCCGGGCTGGAGGAACGCAAATCGAAATCCCCAGGCACGGTATTGGACGGCCCCATCTCAGCCGTGTTGAAGGCGCTGTAGGCATAGGCCTTCAGCGAATTGCCCAGCGCTAATCGCTCCTGGTCCCCCTCGTAAAGCTCGAATGCGGCGGAGTAATACTCCGTGCTCCAATCGGAAAGCGGGTCCACGTGGAATTTGAAATATAGCGTGCCTTGTGAGGAAGCATCCCGCTTCACTGCCCCGCCCAGGATGTCCCTGCCGGGGCCGGTTTCATGTGCCAGCGTGGTTCCCAAGTCGCTCCAGAGAATCGCCGCGCGCGAAGCCGCCGGCCAAACCACTGCGACCAAGGCAAGCACGGCGACTTGGAACGCGGCGGCAAAACCCAGCAGCGAGGCCGTTGCTGGCACGCGCACAATCTTTCCCCGTTGCCGGAACATCGAGTGGATTATGGCGGCTGTGGGCGCTTGGCACAATCTTTTCGAGGTTATCCATGAGGTTAGAGTTACGCGCTGGTCGCGCTCTGATTCTTCGTGCCGGGGTCTGGCTCAGTGCTGGCGAACAGCGGCACGATTTTGGGAAGCGGTGACCGACTGGAGGGCAGGCCCACGTTGGCTTCCGAGGTTTGATTAGCTTTGATTAGGTTTGATTGGAGCGTTCGAACGGCGGCAACGTCTGTCGCCGTTTGGTCCACACCGGAATTTGCGTTCCTCCCGACGGCCGGCTCGTCTTGCGTCAGGTCGGTCGCGGGGCAGTCCTCTCGGAGGGGAGCCGGGAACGGAGTTATGGCCGGCATAGTCGTAGGAGCGGGGGACGGGCTGGTAGGCTGTTCTGCGAGACACTCTGAGGTTTGATTGGCTTTGATTGGGCTTGATTGAAGGACGTCCTGCTCGACGGTGGCGTGGTGGGCCTTGCGGTTGGCCGAGTCGGGCTGCTCAGTGGCCGCCGATTCAGGAGCTTCCGAACGTGCCCGAGCCGGGCTGGGGGCCTCGAGGAGACCGAGTTGATTAAGAACCTGCGCCAGGGCTTCGTTGGACAATTCCGGTTCCGCCAGGGGATTGGCCGGGCTCTTCTTCCTATCCGCAGATTTGGTGCTTAGCTTCATTTGAACGTTGGGGACGGTGCGCGCCTTCTGCGCCTTGGTGTCCTCACGCCGCAACTGGGTCAGGCATCGGACCATTCCCTGCAAGCGTTTCCAGCGCTGCTCCGGGGCGATTTCCGGGGCCAGGAGCGTGTGGACCGAGAAGGCCAATTCTGCCACGAGAATCGTGGACAGGCGTTCGCTCAGGTGAGCGCCTTGGGCCGCGTCCTCGAAGCCCAGGGCTTGGTCGGCGATACGGCACACGAAATCGCGCCGTTCCTGGTCGGCCAGCCAATCCCGGTAGCCGCCCTGGCGCCACTCGGTCAGGTTCTGGGCGTTAATGGGGGCGCCCTCGAAATGCTCGGCGAGCACTTGCTGGACTTGGGCGGAGGAATTAAGCCAGCGCAGGAGGGACTTGCCTTCGTGGCCTTCCTGGAGGCGTTGGTTCAAGGTTTGGCGTAGTTCGTAAGGCAGCCGGGCGATTTTGCCGTTCCGGGCCGCTTTGCCGTTTTCAGGTATCGTGTTCATAGTATTCATATTTAGTTTAACTATCTTTTCCCGAGAGCATGCCATACCAGGTAGGACAAAAACGGTCCGAGTGAAAAAAATAGTTTCACAAATATTGTACACATTTACTTATGATTCTAAGCCGGTTCGCAACCCGAGCGGCTGACCCGGACCGGGGCGAAGACTTTGACGGAAATATTTCAGGACAGAAAAATGGTTGGGACTCGTTTGTCTGGGTCCGCGCGTGGCGCTCGTAAGTCAAGCAACGTTTGGCCATTGCAAGCGGGCCGGCACTACCCGGTGAACAAGTTGTGAATAACCTTACGGCAGGACCCTGCGGGGCTGGCGCCCGCGGCCGAGCTCGGATACGGCGAAACCTTGAGGGGTCTTGGAGGCGGAGGGGGATGGAGCGAACCTGTTGACGAGTGCGCGAGTACCTGCGATTTTGACTCCGTGACTGTAGAAGTGACATACCCGCACATCGTGAAGGAGCCAGGCCAACCGGCCCGGCTGGAGCAGCAGCCGAGGACGCGAGTTTCAATGATCGTGCGGGACCACTTGGAATGCGGCTTGTCAGCGGACGAGATTGTGCGCCAGTACCCCTACCTTAAGCACGCGGAGGTATACGCCGCTCTCACTTACTATTACGACCACCAGGGGGAGGTTGACCGTGAGATGGAAGAAGAAAACCGCCTGCTGGAGGAGGCCAACAATCAGAAGCAACCCCCCGTCGCAGAGAGGCTGCGCAAGATCAAGAAGAGCTCGGGATGCCCGTAGCCTTCTACATGGACGCACATGTCCCTGCGGCCCTAACCGAACAGTTGCGCTTGCACGGGGTCGAAGTGTTGGCAGCGACTGAGGAAGGGACGAACCGCTTGCCGGACGACAAACTCCTCGAGTTGGCGACGGAGCTCGGTCGCGTGGTTGTAACCCAGGATGTCCGTTTTCGCGTAATGGCAGAGGACTGGCAGCGGCTCCAACGTCCTTTCGCTGGTCTCATCTTCGCGCGGCAACGCCGAAACCAAGTCGGGCTTTACCTGCCTGATCTGGAACTCGTGGCCAAGGCATCTGAACCGGAGGAATGGAGAAGCGTAGTCGCTGGCCTGCCGCTTTAAACCCGCCGATACCCCATCAAAGCCCGGGTGACCCAGCGCAGGGGAATTGCTGCCTGTGGTGAACCTCGCCGCTATCTATCTACTTCCCTGTGGTCACAGGTTTCGGTCATTCGATCATTTCAAGCTTGGCAAGCGGGAAAGAGAGCGGCTAGTGTCGGTTGGTGAGCAACAGGAAAGCGTCCATTTCGAGGTCACGCTCGTACCGGGAGTTGGGGGAATTCTGGGACTCACACGGGTTGGACGAGTGCGGGAGCCGGACCCACCGAATTTATCGAGCTGGTATCACAAATTGTGATACCAGCGCGGCGGTCTCTTCCGCGTCCGGCCAAGACGAGTGCGCAGACGACGCAGGTTTGGAAACCTGCGACACAGCCGCGATGGATCGCGATGGATCGGGACCCTGCGCGCAAGCTGGAAGCCTGCGCCACGGTGCATGGCGCGCCCCTGCGCCGCAGCGGACAGAGTGTTCCGCCCCCCTCACCCGCCTGACCTATGCCGCCAAAAAACAAGACCAAAGATAAGATCAAAGGCAAGACCGTGGCCACGCTGCGGCACGGGGATAAGCGCAAGAACCTCCCCACCGTGGAGTACGAGTCGCTCATGCGCCAGGAGGACAAATCACCCATCGAGGTGGCCTACGAGCGCCGCAACCGCGACCTCGACCCGCAGTTCGTCTGGCGCGGGAAGGACGATCAGGACTGGTCCAATCTCGTGGTCCCCGCTCCGCCGCTCTACATCCAGGAAAAGGTCCATCCCAAGGTCCTGATTGACGATCTCCTGCGCCAGTCGAAGGCCCGCGCCGACGCTGTCGCTCCACAGGTGGATCTGTTCGCGGATTTCAACGGCTTGCCTAAAGATGCCCGCGCCACCGAGTTCTACCAGCACGACGCCAACTGGTCCAACCGCATGATCCTGGGCGACAGCCTCCAGGTGATGGCGTCGCTGGCCGAGCGCGAGGGCCTGCGCGGCAAGGTCCAGTGCATCTACGTGGACCCGCCGTACGGCATCAAGTTTAATTCCAACTTCCAGTGGTCCACCACCAGCCGCGACGTGAAGGACGGCAATCCCGAACACATCACCCGCGAACCGGAACAGGTCAAGGCGTTCCGGGACACTTGGCGGGATGGAATTCATTCATATCTGACTTATCTCCGTGACCGGCTCACGGTTGCGAGAGACCTACTCGCGGATTCGGGCTCAATCTTCGTCCAAATCGGCGATGAAAATGTGCACCGGGTGCGAGGATTAATGGACGAGGTGTTCGGGCCAGATAACGCTGTGACAGAAATACTCGTCAAGAAGAAGGGGAGCCAAAAAAGCTCGATTCTGGATCCCGTCAATGATTTCATCCTTTGGTATTCCAAATCGCCCAGGACGAGCGGACTTGTGAAGTCCCGCAGTCTCTTCGAGTCCCGGCCCCTTGACTCCGAAACCATAGAGGAATTTTCAAGAGCTGAATTGCCCACCGGCCAGGTGGTGAACCTCAAGAATTATGAGGTCGGAGGCGAGAAGGTCGATTTTCGGGCATATCCACGTAGGATCGAGAAGGAGTTTTCCGGAGCGCGCCTTTTCCGTCCGTGGCCGATAACCAACGGTGGTTTCAGGGCGCGGCAAATGGATCCGGTGTTGTTTGAGGGAGAACCGGTCTCACCTCCGAAAGCCCGATGCTGGAGCCATCCATCTAAGGCAGACAGCTCGGCACTGCTTACCGGCATGGGGCGCAACTTGGTTGCCGGCCGTCTTGTAAAATCCGCCTCCGCCCTGGACTTTAAACGCTACCTTGATGATTTTCCTTTTAAGTCCATCTCTAATTGGTGGGATGGTTTCGGCGGAGCCCCAGACCAGATCTACGTCGTTCAAACTAATGACCGAATCATTGAAAGATGTCTGCTGATGACCACGGATCCGGGCGATCTAGTACTCGATCCCACCTGTGGTTCCGGCACCACAGCCTATGTTGCTGAGCAGTGGGGCCGACGGTGGATCACGATTGACACGTCGCGCGTCGCGCTCGCTCTGGCGCGTGCCCGGATCATGGGTGCACGCTACCCATTCTATCTGCTCGCCGACAGTCCCGAGGGCCAGCGCAAGGAAGCAGAAGTGTTGAAGAGAATTCCAATTCAACAACCGACCCGTGGAGATATTCGCCATGGTTTCGTTTACCACCGCTGCGCCTCCATCACGTCCAGCGACATCGCCAACAACGCAGAGATCGATGTGATTTGGGAAAAATGGCAGCAAACACTCGAACCATTGCGCGAGCAATTGAACGCGGCCCTGAAGAAATCCTGGCAAGAATGGGAAATCCCGCGCGGGGCAGGCGACCCGTGGCCCGCAGCGGAGCAGCGGACCTTCAACGCGATCAAAGCCGAAATTGCCAAGGGCAGGGAGGGCAATCCCGCCGTGATTCGCGAATCCCTTGGAGCACTGAACCGCGGCCTGAAGCGTTCCTATACCGCCAAGACGCTGCCCGAGCAGCCGGTCGATCCGTGGCCGGAGAAGCCTACGCAGTTGCACCAGGAGTGGTGGGAGGCGCGCATCGCCCGGCAGAAGGAGATCGATGCCTCCATCGCCGCCAAGGCCGAGTTCGAATTCCTCTACGACAAGCCGTACGAGGACAAAAGCAAGGTCCGCGTTGCTGGTCCCTTCACCGTCGAAAGCGTGTCACCCCACCGCGTGCTGGCCGTGGATGAGAACGACAACGTCGTCGATGGTTGGAAGATGTCCGACAAAAAGGCCAAGTCCGGCTTCGCGGGCACGCCCGACTTCGCCTCGGTGATCCTGGAAAACCTCAGGATCGCCGGGGTGCAGCAGGCGCACAAGGAGGACCGTATCACTTTCACCTCGCTCACCGGCTGGCCCGGCAAATACATCTGCGCCGAGGGCCGCTACCTGGAAGGCAAAGGCG
>Ga0209517_10003502_pt1 | contig 21261 bp, 17 predicted proteins | sample PeaSoiMetSII2010_FD_187695 | JGI IMG/M metagenome (GOLD analysis project Ga0209517, IMG submission 187695) | Peat soil microbial communities from Weissenstadt, Germany - SII-2010 (SPAdes) (version 2) | ecosystem: Environmental > Terrestrial > Soil > Wetlands > Peat | place: Germany...
CGGAGGCGGTGCGGGATGCAGGCAGCGGTAGCACGGCCCGTCGGGCATGCCGAACACGGTAGCCTGCCCCTCGAATCGGAAAATCGAGCCGTAAACATTCGGCTTGCCCAGAAGAATGCACGCGTCGTTCACCAGATAGCGTGTGGGAAAATTGTCGGTACCGTCCACGATCACGTCGTAGTCTTTGAACAGCTCCAGGGCATTCTCGCTGGTCAGCTTCACTTCGTACGGCGTGATTTCCACGTCGGGGTTCAAGTTGCTCAGCCGCGCCTTGGCCGCTTCGGTTTTCGGCTTGCCCACGTCGCTGGTGCCAAAGGTCACCTGCCGCTGCAGGTTGGTGAAATCCACCACATCGAAATCCACCAGCCCGATATTCCCGATGCCCGCAGCCGTAAGGTAAAGCCCAAGCGGTGCGCCCAGTCCGCCGGTCCCAATCAGCAGCACTTTCGCGCCTTTCAGCTTGAGCTGACCCTCCATGCCAACTTCCGGCATGATCAGGTGGCGGCTGTATCGCAGAATCTCTTCATTGGTCAAGCCCGTTGCCGGCGGGTGCCCGGTCAACGGCTGTGCTTTGGCGGACATAGTACTCCTCGCATCTCCATTCTACCTGCTGCCCGCACTTCCGAGAAGCCATTCATCGCGACGACCGGCCGGCCGCAAACAAAAGGCATTTCTTCGTTCCATGACACTCCGTTTAGCGGCACGGCTACGTGACAGAAAGTCGCTACGCGGGTGGAACGCGAAGCGGCCAGCGAACAACTCCAAGCAGTTTGAATGACGCCTCGTGGCATTGGCCCACTTTCGGACCAGGCTTCATATCCGGCACCGATACTCAAGCGGCAATTCGCAGTGTAAAATCGCTCGTCATGTTAAGTTTACAGAAGACATGCGCCAAGGGTGGCACGAACGAATTTCGGTGCAAGTATTGACAACGAAGATGGCTGAGGCCGCACCATGCGCTTAGAAAATCTTTCGCTTCGTCAGGTTGCAATTGCAGTTCCAATTCTGGGGCTTGTCAACTGGGCGATTTTCCTTTTTGCATTTTTGCCCAAGATGACGGAACAAGATCGCAAAGGGATTTATGCTGGCTGGATGTCTACCCCTTACCCGTATGCCGGTTCTATAGCTCTTATCTGCGCTGCCATTTGGTTTGTCTTTTTGTATCGTGGGAGCTATTCGACGCAAGGAAGAAGAGTTGCAGCGTTTGCAATGGCGCTGGGGGCCTCGTGCGGGATGTTGATAATTTTGGTAATTCGCATTACTTGGCATATCTAGATTTTGAACTTACAGGCCGCCAAGCCGTGCCGTTTGCATTTTGATGCACGGGCCAACGCTTGACGAATGCCATAACCGGAAAGTGACTCACACGGGGTCGGCCTCGGCCTTTACACCCAACACCAGGAATCGTACTCTGGAATGGCCATGTGGAATGTCGATGAACGCTTTGAAAAGAAAACCATGGACAGCCTCGCGGCTCTCGGTTTTGCCGTCGGCAGTACGCGCGGTGTCGTGCGCGTGGAAAAATACGGCTCCGGCGCGGAGTTCCGCCAGGTTCCCGACGGCCACTTCCAGATGACCATCATGCCCGCCATCATGCTGCACGGGCAATTCACCCGCCTTTGGGACGCCGGCTATCAGAAATTCCTGCTCACCACCGACGGTGTCAAAGTTCCGGCCCTGGCGGAACACTTGGCCAATTTGCGCAAGTTCAACGAAGAAATGCGCACCGCCCTGGGTGTGCCCACTTTTTATAACGAAGCGCTCGGTTCGGTCAGCCAGGTCAGTGTATACGACCGCGTGAAAGGCCGCCCCGGTGATGTCCCGGACAAAACGGTTGGCGTGCGCGTTCCGGGAAGCTCCCACTAACAGCCTTGCGCCCGGTCCTCGGTCGATCCAATCTCGGCCAAGCATAAACACACTTGTCATTCCGAGCGAAGCGAGGAACCTGCTTTCTCCGCACCTTCAGATGTCGATTCTCACTTACAATCCAAGCCGATTTTTCTTCCGGTGAAGGTGTTGGCCGGGTTTATTCAGGGACGGAACTTGGGACGCGTAGCCGAACTTTTTGGAGTGCGGCGGCTTGTCGCCGCTTTTACGCCCCAGGCAACTCCGCAGAAGCGTCTTTCTCTAAGCGCCCCTATCCGCAAACGCGCTTCCTTCTGGCTTCCTGCGAACCAAGGGAAAATGCTTGCATCGTGCCCCTTGGCAGCGCACGCTGATTGCATGCTGGTGGTGCAAGCACAAGGCCCCGGCGCGCACTGCCGGCCACGGAGGACACACGGATGGGACGCGCGGTTGCCTTGATGGACGATCTCTTCTTCCAGATGAAAGTCGCGGAGACCGCCAAACACTTAGGCGTGGAATTCAAGGTGGCAACCACGGGTGAAGCTCTGCTGAGCATGCTCGGTCCGCCCACCAAGCTCGTCATCGTTGATCTCAATGCGCGCAGCAACCCCGTGGCAACCATCGAGCATATTCGCGCAACTCAAAAAGAGCTGCGCGTGGTGGCGTTCTTGTCCCACGTGCAGACGGAACTCGCCGCGATGGCCCGGGCCGCTGGTTGTACGGACGTCTTGCCGCGCTCCGTGTTCACACGGGATCTGGCTGCCATCCTGGAAACCGCCAAGGATTGAGAGGAACATTTTGCGCGATCGGAAAGCTCGCCGTAGCTGCGTTTATTTCTCCCTCATCATTTTCTTACTCTGTGCAACATCGCAGCAGGGGTTTGCCCAGCCGCCTCCCCCCGCCGATCCTACCTCCACTTTGCGCGACACCCTGTTTGCCGCCTGCTCGCAAAACTCCACCGAATTTGCCCGCGCGCTAACCGTGCGTAACACCCAGGCGTTTTCCCGCATGACCTCCGCAACGCGCACCACACTCCTCAAGCGCTTCGTCCTGCTGGACAAGCCCGGCCAGCCTCGCGCCGAAATTGATGCCGCCGGGGATCTCAGTGTCTATTGCGCCACTTCAGACGTCACCACTCAACTGCAAATCGGCAAACCCGAACTCCGCGACAACCTCGCCTACATCTCCCTCACCGTCAAGAATGCCGCCGCTGCCAATGAAGACGACTCTCATCGCGTACTCATGGGCTTCGTTCGTGAAGCCGGGCAATGGAAACTTCTCTCCCTCGGTCTCCTCATGCTGGATCTGCCCTCGCTCGCCGAGGAGTGGGATCGCGCGGAGATCAAGAACAACGAACAATCGGCCGTCGACTCCATGAAAACCCTGGCGCAGGCCATCGAAACCTATCGCAAAACCTACACGCGTCTTCCGGATAGCTTGGCTGTTCTCGGGCCACCTCCGCAGGGCCCCGCGAAAAGCGAGAAGGCTGACCTGATCGATGCGGAACTCGCCGAAGGACGCAGGGATGGCTATTCCTTCCGCTATGTAATTGTCGGCGCAAATGCCTCAGGCGCTCCCGCAAAGTATGAGCTGGCGGCGATTCCTATAGATTACGGCCGCACAGGTTCACGCTCCTTCTTCCGTGATGTTTTAGGAGTCCTGCACGGCGCGGACCGCCGCGGTGCGGTGGGCAGTGTCACCGATCCAAAGGTCGACTAAACAGCTCGCGGAAAAACTCCGAAATGCAGGGGGGTCGGAGCTTTAGCTCCGACATTACGTGCTTGGCTATTATCGGGCTCGGTAGACCCTGGGCTTCAGCCCAGGGCGCGAAGCGCCCCTGAGGAAATGGTTTTAAGACTTTTTCCGGAGCCTCTCAAGCACCGCTCTAAATTGAAACAACACCGTTGACCGATACGCCTAACTTCTTTCCCTTCACTTGCGGGCCTCCCTCCTCGGCGGGAAAATGAACTGAGGTCATCCGGCTTCCGGCGAAACACTTCCACGTGTGCCTCGCCACTCTCCAGGCAGGCGAACCAGCATCGGCTGGCTTGACAGGAGAAGCGAGATGCCGGATGTGACGGTAGAGCGGCGAAGTGCGCCGCGAAGCCAACTCGTGCTGGCCGCGGATGTTGTGGAACTCCCGCGCGGCGCGAAGTTGAGTGCCCGCACTGCCGACATCAGCCGCACCGGCTGCTACATTGACACCCTCAATCCTGTGCCGCAAGGTTCCCGCGTCCGCCTGCGCATTACCCATCATGACGAAGTCTTCGAAGCTGTCGGCCGCGTTGTGTACGTCAGCCCCAGCCTCGGCATGGGTGTCGTGTTCGTGGAAACGGATGCCGAACAACAGGCCCGGCTCGACCGCTGGCTGGCGGAAAAAGATCAGGAATTCTGACGCCACTTTCTTTCGCCGCCAGCCAGAAGTGCGCTAACATTCACGTTTCGCCTATGCCTCTGGCCTCTCTTCGCGTCGCCCTTCTTCTCAGCCTCGGCCTGTTCTCTGCCGCCGCTCCCATTACCTTGGGGCAACAGGTTGAGGACTCTGTTTATGGACCCTTGCCGGTCTTTGAGTTTCACAGCGGCTTTTGGGTGAACCTCCATCATTTTCTCTACCACGAAGCCAGGGCGCGCGCCGCCGTTAAGGATTTGCGGGAAACCGCTGCGCGGCCTCCAGGGCCGGGGTTGAAACAATCTCCCGGTTCTCAGCCCTCTCTCACCCCCGCCGAACAGCACACCTGGGATCAGGCCGTGACCTACTATGTTTCGGCTTACGCCAGCAGAGACCTGCTGGTCAACATTGATCTGATTCTCTTGAAGAACCAGCTCGGCGATTTTGAGGACTGTAACGAACTCACAGGCAGAAAGAAATCTGCTTGCGACGCCGGACTCCCGGGCAATGTCGGCGTTATCCTGGAGGCCGCCGCTCCCATCTATCGTGCGCACTGGTGGGCCGACCACGACCGCGCCAATCGACGCTGGGTCGTGCGCGTCGCCCCCCTCGTTCGCGAACAGGGCGTCGGTCTCTCCGAGCGCCTCGCGGACGTCTACCAGTCCAAGTGGCCGAAAGAGAAGATTCGCGTGGAGGTTTGCGCGTTCGCGAACTCCGCGGGGGCTTACACTACGCTCGACCCGCTGCGCGTCACCATCGCCAGCATCGATCCCCGCAACCAGGGCCCCGAAGCGCTCGAGGTCCTCTTCCACGAGGCCTCCCACGATATCGCACGCCCCGTCGAAGCCGCCATCGCACGCGAGTGCCGCCAGCGGGACAAGCCCATTCCCCGCGACCTCTGGCATGCCTTGATCTTCTTCACCACCGGCGAAGTGCTCCGCCCCATCATGCAGCAAGCCGAGCAGCAAAATGCTCCAGACGATGATCTTCCCCCGCAGCGCCACTCCACCACTTTCGTGCCCCCGGCACTCCGCGAAAAACTCTCCCAACGCGGTTGGGAAGAGTATTCGCGCCTGCTCGCCATCTACTGGCAGCCCTACCTGGACGGCAAAGTCACTTTCGAGGATGCCATCGCCCGTCTCGTCTCCGCCGTTTAGTGTCTTGCTCGAGGGTGTTTGTCCCAGGGACACGTCCTATGTTAGTCTCTCTTCGGCAACAGTCAGCCCGGCCGAAAGCCACGCACGTCCCAACGTCGCTCGACCCACCTATCCTTCTCGCTTGAGCGCCGATCGGGTGTCGAGCCAACTCCGCGGGGCTTCTTCCGGGGCAGAGGAAACTTTACCCCTATGGCTGCAAGACAAACCGCATCGAAAACCGAAAAGGAGCCCCGCGAGATCAAGCTGGCCCACTCTCCGGATTCGGACGACGCCTTCATGTTTTATGCCCTGGCCACGCACAAACTGCCCACCCCCGGTTTCAAGTACACTCATGTCCTCTCGGACATTCAGGCGCTCAATGAAGCCGCGCTGACGGAAACCTACGACGTCACCGCCCTTAGTTTCGCCGCCTATCCCTCACTGCGCGACACCTACGTCCTCCTGGACACTGGCGCCAGCTTCGGCGAAGGCTACGGCCCCATCGTTGTCTCCACAAAGGCCCTGAAGCCCCATGAACTCAAGGGCCTGCGTATTGGCGTGCCCGGTCTGAAGACCTCCGCTTATCTCACCTTGAAACTCTTTGAGCCGGATTTTGAGGCCGTAGTCATGCCCTTTGACAAGATCATGGAAGCGGTCAAAACCGAAGTTGTCGAAGCCGGTCTGCTCATTCATGAAGGGCAGCTTTTCTTCCCGCAACTTGGCCTGCATCGCGTCGTTGATCTGGGCATCTGGTGGCAGGAACTCACGGGTCTCCCCCTCCCCCTGGGTGGCAACGCCGTGCGCCGCGCTCTGGGCCCCGAATTGGGCCGCTTGATCGCCAAGACCATTCGCGACAGCGTCACCTATGGCCTCGAACACCGCGAAGAGGCCCTGAACTATGCCATGCAGTTTGCCCGCAACATGGATACGGAGTTGGCCGACAAGTTCGTCGGCATGTATGTCAACAAGTGGACCCTCGGCTACGGCGAAAAAGGCAAAAAAGCCGTGCGCGCCTTGATCGAGCGTGGCACTCACGCCGGCCTCCTCCCCGGCCCTCCCGATATCGAATTCCTCTCTGAGTAGCCAGCCCTCATTTTTGGCCACGATCTGTCACCGGCAGTAATCTCGTGGGGATGCCTCTCTACTGGGTCTGTAGCGGCCGACCTTCAGGTCGGTAACTCTTGGGGTCGCCGTCGCTTCAGGAAACACCAGGCGTGCCTTGACGCTCCCCCCTGCATCCCTATAGTGTTCTCCCGTCATCATGAATCGTTTCCTCTTCTTGCTGGCCGGCGCGCTTCTTTCGATCACCTTCCTCACAACCTGTTCCGCCGCGCAGACTCCCGCCGAATTCCGCGATCACCTCCATGTTCCGGAAGACTGGCCCCACGAGGCCGTGCGTGGCATGCATGGCATGGTAGTCACAGACGAGCCGCTCGCCTCCCAAGTTGGCGTGGAAATCCTGAAGCGTGGCGGCAACGCCGTGGATGCCGCCGTCGCCACGGCCTTCGCTCTGGCCGTGGTCGAGCCCGCAGCCGGAAACATCGGTGGCGGCGGTTTCATGCTTGTGCGCCTGGCCAATGGCAAAGCCACTTTTTTTGATTACCGCGAAACAGCGCCCGCTAAAGCCTCCCGCGACATGTACATCAAGCCCGATGGCAAATTGGACGAAGGGGCTTCCACCATCGGCTATCGCTCCGTCGCCGTACCCGGCACGGTCGCGGGGCTCGCGCTCGCGCTGAAGACGTATGGCACCATGAACCTCGCTTACGTGATTCAGCCGGCCATCCACTTGGCCGAAGAAGGATTTCCCATCAGCGAGAAACTTGCCCGCGAGTTGGAGAAGGAGCGCCCTGGCCTGCAACGTTTTTCGATCAGCACCCGCATTTTCCTGAACAACGGCACACTCTTTCACGCGGGAGACACCCTGCGCCAGCCGGAGCTCGCTGCCACGCTCAAGCGCATCGCCATGAAAGGTCCCACCGAGTTTTACCAGGGCGAGACCGCGCAGATGCTGGCTCGCGACATGGCCGCACTTGGCGGGCTCATCACCCTCGATGATCTCGCGCATTACCAGCCAAAAATCCGCGAAGTCCTCCACGCCACCTATACAATCGACGCTCATCGCTGGGACGTTTTATCCGCCCCGCCCCCCAGCTCCGGCGGCGTCGCCGTGATCGAAGCCCTCAATATGCTTCAGGATGTGCCCTTGAAGGGTTGGGACGACCCGCAAAGTGTTCATGTCGTCGTCGAAGTGATGCGCCGCGTTTTCGCCGATCGCGCCGCCTACCTCGCCGATCCCGATTTCGCGAACGTCCCGGTCGCGGGCCTCACCGATCCCTGCTACGCCAGGGAACTTTTCGCCACCATCGACCCGCGCCGCGCCTCCTCCAGCAAATTGATTCACGCGGGTAATCCTAACTTCTGCCATCAAGGCCTCACCGCCAGCGCCGCGCTGCAAACTTTTGCCAGCCTCGGCGAAGGCCCGCACACTATGCACTTCTCCGTGGTGGACGCCGTGGGCAACGCCGTTGCCTGCACCACCACGCTCAACGACAGCTACGGCTCCCGCGTCACCTCCTCGGCCGGTTTCCTTCTGAACGACGAGATGGACGATTTCACCACGCAGCCCGGTGTGCCCAACGCTCTCTTTGGACTGATCCAGTCGGCGGCCAACAACATCAGTCCCGGCAAGCGCCCCTTGAGTTCCATGACGCCAACTATTCTTTTGCGTGATGGCCAGCTCAGTTTTGTCACCGGTTCGCCCGGCGGCCCCAGAATCATTTCCGCAACGCTTCTCAGCATCTTGAACTGGATGCGTCTCGGCATGGACGCGCAGTCCGCCATCAACGCCCCGCGCTTCCATCACCAGTGGCTCCCCGACGAGATCCTGCTGGAAAAATCATTTTCGCCGGATGCAGAAGAGCAGTTGAAAGCCCGCGGCCACGAGGTGCGCTGGTACGGACACATCGGCTACGTCAACGCCATCGGCATCGACGCCAAAACTGGCGAACGCTGCGGTGCCGCCGACCCCCGCGACGCCGGCTCCGCCGTCGGCTATTAGCGTCATCTATCCCATTGCCCGTCATTCCGAGCGGAGTCTGCGCAGCGAGGAATCCCTCTTATCATTGACCCGCTCAACTCTGTCATTCCGACCGGAGGGATGGCGCTTTTGGCCATCCCGGAGTGGAGGAATCCCTCTCCAATCTCAAGTTTCACGCTAAAATGTTTCCGGCCACCCATGCTCCGAATCTTCTCCACCTATCTCTTCGTCTCCAAAAAACTCACGCCCGAAATCCTCAAACAAATCTCCGCTGCCGGCTTTCAGGCCGTCGAAATCTTCGCCACGCGGAGCCACTTCGACTACGCCACCAGGCAGGAAGTTCGCGCCATCGCCCAAGCCCTCGCCGATTACCGCCTGCAGCTCGTTTCGCTGCATGCCCCCACCAGCCGCGACCTCAGCCTCAATCGCGAGGGTGCCACGCCGCTTTCCATTTGCGAGGTCGAACGCGTCCGCCGTATCGAAGCCATGGACGAATTGAAGCGCGTCCTCGACGTCGCCGACGATCTGCCCTTCCCCCGCATGGTCCTGCACATGGGCGGCTCCCGCGAAACCGCTGACCCGCGCAAACGCGACGCCGCTTTCAGCTCCCTCGAGCATCTCACCCTGCACGCGCACCACGCCGGCGTCACCATCTGCCTCGAAAACACGCCCAGCGAAATGGGCGATCCCGTCTACCTTCGCTCCTTCGTGGACGAAACCCGCCTCACCGCTGTCCGCCTCAATTTCGATATCGGCCATGCCCACCTGGCGGAAGGCCCGGAGGACGCCCGCATCGCCAAAGGTTTTGAACCGTTGCGCGATCTCGTCGTCAGTGCTCACATCCACGACAACCACGGCGAAAAGGACGAGCATCTCCCGCCCTACGACGGCACCATCGCCTGGCCCGCCGCCCTCGCCATCCTAAAATCCGCCCCCGCCGCCGCCGATCTTCCCCTCACCCTCGAACTCAAGGAAAAGACCGGCCCCGAAGCCCCCTCCCTCTTCGACCAACTCACCGCCGCCTCTAAATCCCTCTCCCGCCTCGAAGAAGACTGGAACGATGCTCCTGTTCCCGCTATCTAGGAAGCAGTCTCTTCTCTGTTAAACTATTCGTTTGAACCAACAACAGAGCACATCACCATGACCATCATCACCATTGAACACGCAGGCCAATACGACTCCCAGGAAGTCACCATCCGCGGCTGGCTCTACAATCTCCGCGAATCCGGCAAGCTCCTTTTCCCCATCTTTCGCGACGGCACCGGCATCATTCAGGGCGTTTGCTCCCTGAAAGAAAATCCCGAAGCCTTCGAGGCCCTTAAAGGCTTGACCCAGGAATCCAGCGTCATCGTCACCGGCAAGATCCGCGCCGAGCAGCGCGCCCCCGGCGGCTACGAGATCGGCGTCAGCAAAATCCAGATCGTCCAGAAAGTTCCCGAGTCCACGCCTTTCCCAATCCAGTTAAAAGAACACGGCGTGGATTTCCTGCTCGACCAGCGCCATCTTTGGATCCGCACTCCCCGTCAGGCCGCCATTCTACGCATCCGCGCCGAAGCAGTACGTGCCGCGCGCGAATTCATGGACTCGCAAGGCTACACGCTGACCGACGCCCCCATGTTTACCCCCGCCGCCTGCGAAGGCACCAGCACGCTCTTTGAAGTCAACTACATCGACGACCAAAAGGCCTACCTCACGCAAAGCGGCCAGCTTTACATCGAAGCCACCGCCATGGCTCTAGGCAAGGTCTACACCTTCGGCCCTACTTTTCGCGCCGAAAAATCAAAAACTCGCCGCCACCTAACCGAATTCTGGATGCTCGAACCCGAAGCCGCCTACGCCGAACTATCCGACATGATGGACCTCGGCGAAGGCCTCGTCAGCGCCATCGTGCAAAGCGTCGTCAAGAACAAGTCCCGCGAACTCGAAACCCTAAAGCGCGACGTCAAAAAACTCGAGAACATCAAGCCCCCGTTCCCCCGCATCACCTATGAGGAAGCCGTCGGCGTCCTCCAGAAACACGGCAACCCCGCCAAATTCGGCGACGACTTCGGCGGCGACGAAGAAACCATCATCTCCAGTGCCTACGGCCGCCCCGTCATGGTCCATCACTACCCCGCCGCTATCAAAGCCTTCTACATGCAGCCGGACGCCCAGCGCCCCGACCTAGCTCTTTCCTTTGACATGCTGGCTCCCGAAGGCTACGGCGAGATCATCGGCGGCAGCCAGCGCATCCACGACTACGACCTCCTCCTTAAACGCCTGAAAGAAAACAACTTGCCCGAAGAATCCTTCCAGTGGTACCTCGATCTCCGCCGCTATGGCAGCGTCCCGCACGCCGGCTTCGGCCTCGGCCTCGAGCGCACCGTCGCCTGGATCACCGGCATCGAGCATATCCGCGAAGTCATCCCCTTCCCCCGGATGATTTACCGGGTATATCCTTAATCCCGGGTAGTTGCCACGCAAAGCGGGCCTTTCGGCATATCGATCGTCTTACAGCTTGCGGAAAAACCTCGCAGGTTAGGGGGTCGGAGCTTTAGCTCCGACGTTAACTGCTCGGCTTTCAATGCGCTCTAGCCCCTGAGGAAATGTCGTAACGGCTTGCGGAGGGACTCTTCTCTTTAGGAGGCCGGGGCTTCAGCCCCGGCGCAAAGCTCCTGCTGCCAGTGGGCTTTCGCGCCTTTTGCGTCCGCCGGTTTTTGGCGGAAGCCCCCTGAAGAAAGATCTTCTGGTATTTCCCTGCAACTTGGAAGGTAACTTTCCACCAGGGAGCACGATCACGGAGCAATCCCATGCCTCAAAAGATTCGCATCATCGGCGTTCCCATGGACCTCGGCGCCAGCCGCCGCGGCGTGGATATGGGCCCTTCCGCCCTGCGCGCTGCCGGCCTGCAAGCTCGCATCAAGCATCTCGGCCACCACGTCGAGGACATCGGCAACATCATCGTGAAACAACCCGAGGAAATGCCCGTCGGCGAAAAGCGCTCCAAATACGTTGACGAAATTGCCGATGCCTGCAAAACCCTGGGCCACGCCGTGCAAAAATCTCTCGAAGAAGGCTACTTGCCCCTGGTCCTCGGGGGAGATCACTCCATCGCCGCGGGATCCACCAGCGGTGTCGCCGCACATTTCCGAAAGGAAAAAAAGCAGATCGGTTGCATCTGGCTGGATGCCCACAGCGACATGAACACCCCCGAATCTTCACCATCGGGCAACGTCCACGGCATGCCCCTGGCTGGCATCCTCGGCTACGGCGTTCCCGAGCTCCACGACCTCTTCGGCTACAAGCCGAAAATCGAGCCGCAAAATGTAGTGCTGGTGGGCGTTCGCGATCTGGATTCCCACGAAAAGAAATTCATCGAGAAGCTGGGCGTCAGAACTTTCACCATGCGTGACATCGACGAACGCGGCATGCGCGAGGTGATGGCCGACGCTCTCAAGTTCGCCATGGATGATACCGACGGCGTCACCGTCAGCCTGGACATGGACTTCCTCGATCCCAGCGATGCGCCCGGCGTTGGCACGCCCGTGCGCGGCGGCGTCACCTATCGCGAAGCCCACCTCGCCATGGAAATGATCGCGGACAGCGAAGCCATGGTCTCCATGGAAATCGTCGAGATCAATCCCATCATCGATGAACATAACCGCACCGCGCTCCTCGGCGTTGAACTCGCCCTCTCCGCCCTCGGCAAAAAAATCCTCTAACCCCCCTTCCTACTTCTGTCGCAGAGGCGCACCCCAGTGGCACAGTCACTCTGACTGTGCTTTTGGGTTCCTCCGTGTCTTCGTTAGGGCGCAGCACGCTGCGCCCTTTATCCCCACGATCATTCAATCTTGGCCCCTCGCCTGCCACTTTCCACTCTGTCGTACCGATCGCACAAAGCGGGGCCCAATTTTTTCTTTCGCCCAGAATCATGTCGCCTCGTGCCGCGGCGTGGAATAGTCCCAACTCTGCCCCTCCCCCCGTTGAACTGCTATGGCGATTGCGGCTCTTCCGAGTCCAAAAGGGAAGTTCAGCGTTGCATCGTTGCACACAAAGTACGCTGGTTCCATTGCCGCAGGCAGCCGGCCCGTGCATGTTGCAAGTAAGCGTTCTTTTCACTACGGAGGAAATACCATGCGCCGTTTTATTCCTATTGCACTGCTGCTGGGGCTCTTTGTAGCAGTTACCAGCCTTCCGGCCAGGGACAGCGAGCCGAAATTCAAAACCGCGGAAGTAAAGCATCTCACCAAACTTGATGACGTGGACCTCTCGCAGGACTTCCTGAACGATGCTTATGACCATCTGCGGGAAGAACTGCAAAAGACGAAGCTCTTTGGCAATGTGGTCGCGGATGGCGCCACGGTTACCGATGCCGATGCGCCAGATTCGGTTATCGTGGAATGCAAGATCATGGAATACAGCAAAGGTCACATCACCGTATCCACGGGACACATGGAAATCACTATCACCCGCCGCAGCGACCATACCGTCCTTCAACACTTCACGACGAAGGTCGGGTGGCCGGCTCATGCCAAAGACGATTTTAAGGGAAAGTATACTGGCGCGCAGGCCGCCCACGAGATCAAGAACGCGCTCAAGTAGCGCGCCTATTGTAAGCAGCGGTCCAAAAGGCTTGCGAGTTTGCCCGCGTCAGGACGTGCACATCGGCTAGCTCGTGGCGCCGCGGCCGCAAGCAACCGGAATTGGCGGGCGGCCCGGGCACCACGCCTCAACGCGTTGGGCGCCCCAGGTGACGCTTTTTCACCTGGGGCTTCTGACTCTCCCGATTTATAGCAACAAAATCATCCCCCTCGGGCGGGCGGCCCGGGTGTAACGCCCTGAAGCGTTGCGTGCCCCAGATGACGCTTTTTCACCTGGGCATTTTGATTTTCTTGTGCAATCGGATCGAACTCGTGCCCTCTTAACTCTTCTCCAATTCCCACCGGCTTTTCCTGTGATACACTCTCCCCTGCCAATCGCACGACATTACTTCTGACTCCTGAGTTACCGGCCACTCAATGCGCGAAATCCTTTTGATACATGGAGGAGATTATGTCCGCCCGCAGAAATCGCCTGCTTGTTCGCTGCCTCGCCTGCCTGCTGTTGGTCTTGGCGTTCCTTGTCAGCGTTCCACTGGCAAAGGCACAATCCAGTAACAAGGCTTTGCTGCTGCGCAAGCCCACTGTCAGCCGCACGCAGATCACCTTCAGTTACGGTGGCGACCTTTGGATTGTGGATCGTAATGGTGGCGAAGCGCGCCGCTTGACCAGCGACGTCGGTATCGAATCCGATCCGTACTTCTCGCCCGACGGCTCACTCATCGCCTTCACCGGCGAATACGATGGCAACCTGGATGTCTACCTCATTCCCGCCGCGGGAGGCGTGCCCAAACGCCTCACCTCGCATCCCTACCCCGATCAGGTCGTCGGCTGGACCCGCGATGGCAAACGTGTCCTCTTCCGCTCTGCTCGCAACAGTTATTCCGGCTTCAACCGCATCTTCTCCGTTGGCATCGAGGGCGGCTTGCCCGAAGAAGTGCCTCTGCCCATGGCGGAAGAATTGTCCTACTCTCCCGACAGCTCTCATGCGGCCTATGTGCCATTCACGAATTTCAGGGAGAACTGGGATTTCCAGCGAGGCTTGAAGCATTATCGCGGCGGCACCGCTTCGCCAATATGGATCGCCAACCTCGCCGATTCCACCATCGAGAAAGTGCAGCGCAAGGATTCCAACGACTCCACTCCGATGTGGATCGGCAACCAAATCTACTTCCTCTCTGACCGCAACGGCTCCGTGAATCTCTACGTTTACGACACCTCTTCCAAACAGGTCAGCGAAGCCATCCCCACCAACGGCATGGACATCAAGTCCGCTTCAGCCGGCCCGGACGCCATCGTCTACGAACAATTCGGCTCGCTCCATCTTTTCGATCCGGCCAGCGGCAAACAGCACCCCGTCGAAATTCAGGTGACCGGGGACTTCCCCGCGGTCCGCCGCCATTTTGTCAAGGCCGCCGAACAGATCGAAACCGCCAACATCTCTCCCAGCGGTGCGCGCGCCGTCTTTGAAGCCCACGGCGAAATCCTCACCGTTCCCGTCGAGCACGGCGATATACGCAACCTCACCAATTCCCCGGGCGTGGCGGACCGCGATCCCGCGTGGTCCCCCGACGGAAAGTGGATTGCCTTCTTTTCCGACGAATCCGGCGAATACTCGCTGCACTTGCGTTCGCAGGATGGTTTAAGCGAGGTGCGCAAAATCAATCTCGGGACTCCAACAACTTTCTACTATTCGCCCGTGTGGTCTCCCGACAGCAAAAAGATTGTCTACAGCGACAAGCGCCTCAACCTCTGGTATGTGAACGTTGATGGCGGCACGCCCGTCCTGATTGACACCAACACTTACGAAAGCGGCCCCGGCTCGGGCTTCAATCCCGTGTGGTCGCCGGACAGCCGCTGGGTGGCGTACACGCGCCAACTCAACAGCGGGATGAGCGCCGCCTTTATTTACGGCCTGGAAGATAAGACGCCGCATCAGGTGACCGACGGGATGAGCGACGCCGCTTTCGTCGCCTTCGACAGAAACGGCAAGTATCTCTACTTCATGGCCAGCACCGATGACGGCCCCGCAATGGCCAGCAGCATGGGTTCCTTCAAGGTTCCCGTGACCAGCGCGGGCTACGTGATCGTCCTTCGCAAGGAGCTAAAATCGCCGCTCGCTCCGCAAAGCGACGAGGAGAAAGTCACTGCGCCCGCAGCGTCTTCCGGCGGATCCGACGCCGCTAACAAGGAAAAATCTGTCGCCGATCTGGATGATTGCAAACCCGGAGGCGAATCCGGCGCCGCAGAACCGTCCAAGGAATCCGCTGGAAAAGACAGCGATAAAGACAAAGATAAGGACAAGGACGCCAAGGGCAAGAAAGACGAGGACAAGTCCAAGGAACCTCCTCCTGTAAAGATCGACTTCGACAACATCGATCAGCGCATCCTTTCCCTGCCCTTCCCGGCCCGCAATTATGGCCGCATTGTCGCGGGAAAAACGCACGTCCTCTATTTGCTCGAAGGGCCGCAGGTGGATGATCAATCCGGCAATTCCGGCCAGATTGTGCACAAATTTGATGTGTGCACGCGCAAGACAGACAAGCTGCTCGACAATGTTGGCGGCTTCTTCATTTCCGCAAACGCGGAAAAGGCTCTCTACGAGCAGTTGCCCGAGCCGAATCCTTCCGGCGCTGGTGGCGGCGGAGGAGGGCGTCCCCACGGCGCGTGGTTCATCAAGCCCGTGGATGCGCTCGGCAAACCCGGCGAACCCGGCAAGCCCGGCGGCGCGCTGAATCTCGGCTCCATGGAAATCGAAGTGGATCCCCGCGCCGAGTGGGAGCAGATGTATCGCGAAGTCCTGCGCATCGAGCGCGACTTCTTCTACGACCCCAACATGCACGGCGCCAACCTGAAAGCGCTCGCCGCCGCGTATCAACCGTACGTTGACAACGTGATGAGCCGCGTCGATCTCAACTACATCTTCGCCGACATGCTCGGCGAAATCACCGCGCAGCACATCTACATTTACGGCGGCGATCGCCCGGAAGTGAAGCACGTCAGCGGCGGCTTGCTTGGCGCCGACTACAAGATCGAGAACGGCCGCTATCGTTTCGCGCACATCTATCACGGCGAAAACTGGAATCCCGGCCTGCGCGCTCCGCTCACGGAGCCCGGCGTGAATGTCCACGAAGGCGATTATCTGCTCGCCGTGAATGGCCGCGAACTCCTGGGCACCGACGAAGTCTACAGCTTCTTCCAGGAAACCGCGGGCAAGGCCGTACAGTTGAAGGTCGGCCCGGATCCCACCGAAAAAGATGCGCGCGCGGTAACCGTTGTTCCCATTCCCAGCGAGCGTGCGCTGCGTTTGCGCGCCTGGATGGATGACAACCGCCGCAAAGTCGACCAGCTCAGCAGCGGCCGCCTCGCTTATGTCTATTTGCCGGACACCTCCGTGAACGGCTACACCAATTTCAATCGCTACTACTTCGCGCAGTGGGACAAGCAAGGCGCGGTGATTGACGAGCGCTTCAACGGCGGCGGCTGGATTGCCGACTACATCGTGGACTGGCTCAAGCGCCCGCTGCTGGCCGCGGCCATGACACGCGAAGGCAAAGACAACCTCATCCCGCAAACGATTCTTGGTCCCAAGGTCATGCTCATCAATGAGTACGCGGGCTCCGGCGGCGATGCTTTGCCCTGGATGTTCAAGCGGCTCGGCACCGGCCCGCTCATCGGCACGCGCACCTGGGGCGGCCTCATCGGCATTGGCGGCTATCCTTCACTCATCGATGGCGGCGGAATCACTGCGCCGCGTTGGGGCCTCTTCAATCCCGATACCGGCGAATTTGATGTGGAAAATCGCGGCATCTCGCCGGACATCGAGGTGGAGTTCAGCCCCGCCGCCTGGCGTCAGGGCCACGACCCGCAACTCGAACGGGCCGTCGCCGTCGCGCTGCAGGATCTGAAGGATCATCCGACGCCGCCCATCAAGCGCCCGAAGTATCCGGTCTACAATTGGCCGGCCGTGCGTTCCGCGGCCAGCGCGCCAACCAAATAGAAGGGGGTCGGAACTTCATCTCCGTTCATGGTTTCCAGCCGGGAACGCCATTCTCCTGAATGGCGTTTCGACCGCCGCCAACCGGGAGCTTGGCGTTCCCGGCATCACCGGCCTCTCAAAAAATCTCCCTAGCGCGATTTTGACGTGAACCCCGCGTAGGTCAGGTAGGCGCCGAGGATAATGGCTATCGCGGCGTTAAAGTAGAAACGTGCTTCGTAGTGCCCCCCGAGGAGACATCTCCCAGCCAACTGTGCCGGCAGGAACAAAATCACCAGGCCTTTGACCAGCGATAGCCAACCGACCAGGGTGACAACCACCGGCAGTACGCCGCCGTGCCAGATATTGTGGCCCAGCACCATCGCCAGGCCAGTGGCCAGCGCGAACACACCAGCAAGGTACAGCACCGGCGCGTTGTGCACCATCGCCTGGATCGTCTCCACCGAAGCGTGTCTGTGCGCCAGCATAGCCAGCCCCACGAGAACGCCATAGAGCCCCAGCAACTTACTTAGAAATATCGTACGTGGCAACATTGTGTCCTCCGTAGTAACAAAGCCCCAATTTCCGTTTTGACTTCCGGCCTGGCCACCAATCTATATCTCGCCGCCTTAACATACAATGCCGGGTGCCCCATCCTCGTTTTGTGAGGGTGGGTCTTGGGTTTCTCCTGGGTTTGGTGGCACAGGCATTCCTGCCTGTGCTCCTGGGCCTCTCCTTCTTGTGTAGGGCCCGTCCTTCTGAGGCGGGCCGGTGGAAAATTGTCGGCGCGCCCCTCACTCCCGCCTCTCTCTCTCCATGGGGCTTCTGAGCCTTAGCTCCACCATCGCGCTCGCACCGCTCAATGGGTTTTGATTTACGCTGCACCCCTGCGAGGGTATAATCCTGACAACGTCACCATCTACTTACTACTCACCGGTTCGCTACGGAGGCTACCGAGACCAAAACTTCCTAAAAGGAGAATTCACATGGCATCCCCATCGGTTGCATTGCAATCCGCTCCACTCCCCAACACGTGTCAGCTCCAGGTCCGCGTTTTCGACGGCACACGGAATCTGTTTCCCTCGGCCACAGACATCCTCTACAGAATCATTGACGCCAACCAAAACCAGGTCTTCGTAGGCGAAAAAGACGCCTCTTTGATTTCCTTTGTCCTCCCATTTCACGACAACTTCCTCGACACCTACACGGTCATCGTATTCGCTGATGGCTACAAACAGGCTGGCTTTACGCCCGTCAACCTCTCTCGTTCCACTCCCACAATCTTCGATCTGATGCTCATTCCCAAAAATGCCGACTACAACTTTGCCGATGCGACCTGGGATGCTATGAAAGCCAACCTACCCTTCCTCGCAAAAGGCGCCGACGATGCCACAGGAAAGCAACGATACGAACATTTGATGGAACTTAAGCCGAACAGCCTGGCCTCGCTCCTGAACCTCACCACCGCCATGGCCCAAATCCAGCTCCCCCAAGGCACTCCCCTCCAATATCTGAAGCAGGTCAAGTGGGACGCCTCTCTTGCTCAGGACCGCTTCTTCGCCTATTGCGACCCCGAGCTCCTCAACCAGGTCCGCACCGCCGCCGCGCAAGGCGAATTCGCTCCGGAAATCAACCCCGGCTTCTTCCATCCAGATGCCACCGCCAGTTGGAAGCAAATTCAGTTCGGCGAGGCGAACGTTCAACTGACCTTTCATGAGGGAGACACCATGGTAATTGACGGTCAAACTTGCATCGTCGTCGAACCCGATATCGACTATTACAAAGACCTGGCCGCCCACGCGCTTCTCGAAGTCATTCCGAACGCCATCACGCACAGCCTGACAAATCCCCAGGAAGTTTACGTCCTGCGCTGGATCGCCGGACGCCACGCTGGCGTCGCCGAGTTCAACCCGCCCTACACCATCGTGGGCTAGCGCCGACACGCGTTATCCGGGCCCATCCGTTGTGATAAGCTCGGCTTATGACTGACCACTCAAATGGCTGGAAGAGGTTCTTCGAGTGGTGTGCGCAGGTGGCACCTGCAACCGTTGTACTCGGGGCCATCATAGGTCTGATTATTTACGTAATCCATGTTGAGACTTCAGATTTACGCCACGATTCTGCAGACATGAAAGCAAGAATTGCGGACCTTGAGAGCGAGCTAAAAGGGACTGACAAAGAGTTCAAAGACCAGCTCGCCAAGACGAACGACCGAATCGACCAGGTGCTTAGCCGGGCCCTCGAAAGAACTTTCCCTGCTACGAGGGGCACAAAACCTACGATTGGAACTCTTGAGAAGGGCGCAAAGATAATTTCTATAGCCAAGGCTACGAACACAGTGATCGACCGAATCGTACTTGCAAAGTACGGCTCTATCGTATCTGAATGGAGTGAGGATCCTCTTCTCGGCGCTCCCGCATGGAGCAACTTATCAGAGGTGGTCAATTATCGGTCCTTCTTAAATGCTGACTTCGTGCCGACGCCGAGCGACCTGACGACTTGGCCTGAGAATAGTAATTATCGCATCTCCGTTAATGCTAGGCCGAACCCGTCTGTGTCAGGGCGGGTACTTGCTTTCCGCATCTTGTTTTCCGGAGGCCGCGTAGCACCTGACCATTCCGCCCGGCTGGAGGCTCTTTCCAACCCGCAATCGGCGAGCAGCAACGTGGGATTGTTTGTCATCCAAGAAGGATCAGATTCACTTGTACTTGATGGCATGTACATGAAAAACGTGATTGTTAGGAATGCCCATGTATTTTACGGGGGAGGGCCAGTCAGGCTTGAAGACGTTTCCTTCGTGGACTGCATTTTTACATTCGCAAAGAATAAGCCATCCATAAAACTGAGCAATTCAATTATTCAGGCTTCCGCTGTCACCTTCTCGCTGGTGTCGCCTGCCTGAACTAACGGGCGGGTGCCCGGGCCCACTGCACTGAAACGTAGGGTGCCCCAGGTGACGGTTTCTCACCTGGGGATTTTGACTCTTGTGCGTTCTGCCTGATCCCACATCCCTCATTGCCCCATTTTGCAGCACTTCTATTCGGACGCATTCCCGCCCGATGTGATTCAGTGGCCTGCGGCGGTTGTCCGTCTTCCTGCTTGGGTAGATGGCCGCAGCTTCCTGCGAAAGGCCGCGCGGGTGGGCCGGATCTCGAAGCGTACGCCTTCCGCCTGCTGCAAATAAGCGACAATCTCGAACAAGTTGCGCGCCTGCGGATTGCCACGGGGGCCGAGCATGCGCATCAGGCTCTTCGCGGAACGGTGCGTAACGTCGCTCAGCTTGGTAAATCCCACTGTCGCGTTGATGAAATCGCGAAGAACGATCTTGCCGGTCTCCACGTCACCGGAAAGAAAGTTCTCGATTCCCTCCCGGAGTAGCGCTTTGCGAAAACCAGGATCACGCTTTACGCGCGCCCGGATGGTTTCCTTGAAATCTCGCGTTAAAGCCATGATCATCACCCTCCTGCCTCTTTTCGTTGTTTGTAGTCTTGCCAGCGCATCAATGCCGTCCTGATGTCTTCTTGTTGACGTTTCTTTGTCCCGCCGCCGACCAGGATCACAAGCCACTCGCCGTCTTTGCCGAAGTAAATTCGGTAGCCCGGGCCAAAATCAATGCGGTATTCGTGAACACCGGCTCCAACGCTTTTGGCGTTGGAAAAACTGCCTTGCTGGATGCGCGCCAAAGCAGCCGCCACCTTGGCTGCCGCTTCTCTGTTCAGGCGGTCAAACCAAACGGCATACGGACTGCGCCCCAGTGCGTCAACGTATTCGCGTACTTCGACCATAACTAATGGTAACACATACGATACCATTGTCAAGGCCATCCCGCCCTGCCCCATTTTGCAGCACATCTGTTCGAACACCTTTCCACAGTTCCGGTACCTGGAATTGGCATAGTAGTTACTTGTAGGTACTTTTACTTTGCGATATTGTTTCGCCGTGAGCAACCGACGAATCGATCCAGACTACAACCTGTGCCAATTCCAGTTTGCCAACGGGAAATGCTGCGGGATGCCCGCGCACCCGAAATACAACGGGCTGTGCCTGAATCACGGCACGATACACAGCCGCGCGAATGCGCGCGAAGACGATCTCTACAATTTGCTGGTCAGCCCCGCCAGCGGACTCCTTTCCCAGGAGGAGATTAACCTGGCGCTGACGAGACTGTTTGAAGCGCTGGCGGCGAATCGCATCTCCACGCGGCGGGCTGCCACGCTGGCGTACATCGGGCATCTGCTGCTGCAAGCGTATTCGGGATTGAAGGCGGAAGCGCGGATGACCGAATTGCAGGGCGCCAG
>Ga0209517_10003504_pt1 | contig 21256 bp, 11 predicted proteins | sample PeaSoiMetSII2010_FD_187695 | JGI IMG/M metagenome (GOLD analysis project Ga0209517, IMG submission 187695) | Peat soil microbial communities from Weissenstadt, Germany - SII-2010 (SPAdes) (version 2) | ecosystem: Environmental > Terrestrial > Soil > Wetlands > Peat | place: Germany...
AGAAACCCAAACCGAGTCGTAGCCAGGACTCGGGTCCCGGAGGACCTGGGGGACTTCGTGCGCCCGCGAAGGGCGACAGCGCTCCTAGCGAGGTGCCGCTGGACGGTGCCACCTTCATCGAGCAGCCTAAGAAACCGGCCATAGATCCGGGAGCGACAGCCGTCGCGAACCGCTCCTTGGATGGGAGTGTCTCCTCGCGGCTTTCTTCAGGGCCGCAATCCTACGGTGGCGTATACCGAGATGTGGTGCTGCAACCGGGTGACCTCTTCGGCGGCCGGTATGAAATCCTGCAACTGCTGGGCGAAGGCGGCATGGGTTCTGTTTACAAAGCTGCCGACCGCGAGGTCGAGCGGACGGTGGCCCTGAAGTTGATCCGGCCGGACCTGGCAAGCAATCCCGCCATCCTCGCGCGATTCAAGCAAGAACTCCTTACAGCTCATCAGGTTACGCACAAGAACGTCATTCGCATATACGACCTGGCGGAAGCGGAAGGAGTCAAGTTCATTACCATGGAGTTCGTCGAGGGCGATGACCTGCGACGTGTGCTTTTGGACCGCGGGAAGTTGTCACCCGAGGAGGCCGTGGAGATCATGCGGCAGGTTTGCCTGGCGCTGGATGCAGCCCATTCGGCGGGAATCATCCATCGCGACTTGAAGCCACAAAACATCATGCAGGACAAAAATGGGCGAATCCTGGTGATGGATTTCGGCCTGGCGCGTTCGGTGGAGTCGGGCGGAATGACCCAGACGGGGGCATTGCTAGGGACAATCGAATACATGTCGCCCGAGCAGTCCATGGGCAAGACCCTGGATCAGCGCTCCGACCTGTTTGCGGTGGGACTGATTTTTTATGAACTGCTTACCGGCAAGACGCCCTTCAAAGCAGAAACCGCCATGGCCAGCCTGTTATTGCGCAACCAGGAACGAGCGGTGCCGGTGCGGGAGTTGGACGATTCGATACCCCCGGGATTGAGCGATATAGTGAGCAAGTGCCTGGAGCGCGATTTGAATTTGCGTTACCAGAGTGCTGCGGAGATTCTGACCGATCTGGACGCGTGGCAGGGAAAGCGGCCGATTTCTGCTTCGGTGATTATCCCTGGGCCCAGTGTGGTGGTCGCAGGGCAGCGCGCCATCCCGTGGAAATGGATCGCCCCAGGCGTCATCGTGCTTTTGTTGGGGATTGGTGGATGGGTGTATCGCGGGAAAGAGGGTTCTTCACCGGGGACCAAGGTAGCGGCCGGGCCAGAAATGTCCCTGGCTATCCTGCCATTTCACAACGCTACATCGGACCAGTCGATCGACTGGATCGGAGCGAGCCTGGCGGACATGTTGAGCACGGACGTGGGGCAGTCTGCGCACATGCGCATTGTGTCCTCGGACCGGCTGCGGCAAATCCTGAAGGACTTGCGAATACCGCCGAATGCAAATCTCGACCCGGACATGCTGCGGCGAATCGCCGAGTTGAGTAATGCGGACACGGTGGTATCGGGCCAGTATGCGAAATTTGGCGATCAGATTCAGATTGACGCAACGTTGCAGGATCTGAAGCACAACCGGCGCGAGCCGCTGAAAATCCAGGCAGCGAGCGAGAAGGAAATTCCAGCGACGGTAGATGGCCTGGCCGAGCTCATCCGGAAGAATCTTGCGCTTTCGTCCGATGTGCTGAAGGAGTTGAAAGCCAGTTCGTTCCAGCCGACGTCCAAATCCGCGACGGCGTTACGCGAATACAACCAGGGCGTGCAGTTACTGCGTGATGGAAAGACGCTGGAGGCGGTGAAATCGCTGCAGGGGGCGGTTCAGAATGATCCGCAATTTGCGCTGGCTTACGCAAGGCTGGCGGAAGCCGATGCAGCGTTGGGACACGACACGGATGCCGAGCAGGTGTCGCGGAAGGCGGTGGACTTGAGCCAGGATCTGCCACTGGCGGAGAGGTATCTGATCGAAGCCAACCACGCGCGGATCGTCAAGGACACGAAGAAAGCTATCGAATCTTACGAGAATCTGGCAAAGACGATGCCGGACAATACTGATGTGAACTACGCGCTGGGAGAGCTGTACCTGAATCACGGCGACTATGACAAGGCGCGGCAGCGCTACGCCAGTGTGTTGAAGAGTGATCCCAAGAATCTAAACGGCCTGCTCTACTCGGGATGGCTCGAGGTGCAGGCGGGCAATTCGCAGGCGGGGCTTGAGCCGCTAAACCGAGCGCTGAATCTGGCGATCGAATTGGACAATCAGGAAGAGAAGGCTCAGATACTGCAGGCCATTGGCGTGGCGTACGAGGGGCTGAACAAGCCGGACGAGGCGCTGCGGAACTTAGAGCAATCCATCGAAATCAATCGCGCGCTCGGGAAGAAGGGAGGCGTAGCGAACAACCTTGTGGTGATCGCGGATGTACAAGCGTCGCAGGGCAAGGCGGAAGCGGCAGTGGCAAGCTTCAAGGAAGCACTAGATCTCGATCGGGAAATAGGCGCGAAGAAAAACGAAGCCGACACGATGATTGATTTGGGAGTGCTGTACGAAGACAAGGGGCAATACGACAAAGCGATGCAGTTGTACAAAGAGTCGCTGCAAATGCAACGAGACTTCGGCAATGAAGCCAACCAGGCGATCTGCCTGAACAACATCGGCAACGTCTATCTGGCCCAGGGCAAAAGTGACGACGCGCTTACCTATTATCAGCAGTCACTGCAACTGCGGGAAAAACTGGGTATTCCCGCTGACATCGCGCAAACGCTTCACAATTTAGGTGAGGGCTATGCGCGAGCAGCGCAATTTGACAACTCCTTGCAGTCGTATATGCGGGCGCTGGACCTACGACGAAAGAGCGAAGATAAACTCGGCGCAGCATTGGAATCGTTCGGAACGGGAATGGTTTTCCTGCACCAGGGGCGGTATGGGGCGGCTGTCAGCTCGATCCAGGAGGCAATGAACGGCTTCACGGCACTGAAGGATCGCACTGGAATGATGGCACAGATTCAAAACGGCTACGCGCAGGCCCTGGTAATGGCGGGCAAAGGGATCGAAGCAGCCAAGCCGCTTGAAGATGCGGAAGGGCTGGCACGCGGATTGAAAAACGACAGCTTGCTGGCGGACATATTGAGTACCCAAGGCAATGTGCGGTTCTATGGAGGTGATGTGAATGCAGCGAAGACCTTCTACCAGCAGAGCCAGCAGGCTGCGACACGCGCAAAAGATCAGGACAAGATCCTGGGCGCGAAGCTGGACCTCGCCAAAGTAGCCATCGCGCAGGGGCAGTCACAAGCTGCCATCGCCGCATTGCGTCTAGTGATTGGACAGGCCGACGCGATTGGATTCAAGTCCTTGTCGGTGGAGTCCTCGATGGAGCTTGCCTCCGCCATGGTAGCGGCAAAAGACTATACGCATGCAAGTCAAGAACTGGAAAAGCAACTTGGAGTATGCGAGAAGTTGGGACTGCAGATGGAGAGGGCCAGAATTCAATATCTCCTGGGCGAAACGCTCCGCCTTGGCGGAAACCCGAGTGAGGCAGCAAACCACTATCGGCAGGCCCTCACTCAACTCGACGAGATGAAGAAAGAACCGGGGGCAGAGAAACTAATGGAACGTTCCGATCTGAAAACCCTGTATGAAGAGGCTACGCGCTGGTCCCACAGCGGGTAACAAAAAAAGCAAGAGGTCCGCTTGTTGTCTAACCAAGTGGACCTCTTGCCGAGCCTAAAGCGGGTCGACTTCAATTTTTCACAGTAATGCTGAACGATGTGGACCCATCATTGTCCAGGTCGCGGTTCAGACTGGTGGCCTTAAGTTGGTTGGTAATTTTGCCACTCGTGGTTGTCTTCGGAACGTTTACCACAACCAAAGCGCCAGCAGCGGAAAGTGTGTTGAGCGGCGCCAAGGTTGAAATCTTGCAAGTAATTACATTGGCGGAAAAAGAGCAACTGCCTCCATAAGAGGTGATACTCGAGATGGAAGCACCGGCCGGCAGTGACACTGTGTCGGTGAGAGTTACGCCGTAAGCGATATTCTTCTTGGCCTCATTGATAACGCCAATGAGGTAGGCTGCTTGCGATCCGGGCTTAACGCTCGAGGCCGCGAGGTAGCCCGCGTCAACATCCACCGGTTGATCCACCACAGTATACGGTACGGACGAAGCGGCTACGTTCCCTGCCACGTCCGCTGCATTTACAGTAAAACTGTAGTAGTTGCCGGTTGCGGTTGTGATCACTATGCCGCCGGCTGGACCGGTGCAAGAAGCGATGCCAGAGGCAACGCCATTCGTGGGTGGATCGAAGCAGCTGAAGGTTCCGGTCGCGACCTGATTCAGCAGGTAGGCATTGGGAACGCCGTTGTAGGTGGCCGGAGGAGGCGTCAAAGTTGGACCCGTGATTTGCGGTTTCGTTGTGTCCACATTGACTTGTGAATAGAACAGCTTCGTCTGATAGCACGGCGCCTTAATCGTATTAAAAGGCGAAACGGGATTAGTGCAGGTGGCTCCAGAGGGCAACAACTTGATGTTGCGCTCGACGATGCCAGCATTGTCAGCGGAAGAATACTGTAGGTAATACTGACCGTCTGGCAAAGAGACCTGGTTTTGGCTGCCCGGGAAGGTGACCACGTGAACGTGGGTGGTGTCCGGAGCGGGTTGCGCTTGCGCCGGTGTAGTGGATGGATAGACGTCATTGAAATTCAAATCGGTGAACTGATAGGACTCGCCGGCAACTGGCGCCGGAGAGTAGAAATTGTTGTCTGTCGAGGGCGTAGGTGGGCAAGTCGCGGAGCCTGGAGGGCACGCTGGGTTCACGACAAATCCCAAGCTCAGAGGCGACGTGAACCAGAGAGAAGCCGAAGAGTTGCTATTGCTGGGCGGGTTGTTCAATTGAGTGCCGTTTACGGTGAGGGTCGTTAGGGGCTCGGGAACGCCATAAACGCTGGCGAATTGTCCCTTTTTCCCTTTACTCTTTCCGCTTGCTGTGCCGTCGTCTCCGAAAATGTACACAAGGATATCGAGCAAATCGCAGGCCTGTGGCCCTGGGCTAGTGGAGCTGGCGCCCAAGGTACTGGTGCAGACAGGGTTGGGAGCACTGGCGCTGGCGAGCCAATCGGATGTGTTGGTCGTCACGGGGCTGTATTCGAGCAAGGCGGCCGTCGTGCCGTCAGCAATGGATGGGAGAAAGGGTAGACTGAAAGTGTCCTGAATCAGGATGAAATTAGATGGATTTGGGTTGGTGATGAAGGGGCAGTTAGCGTCGGCCGGTGGGTTTGTCGCATTGAAACACGCGTCCTTGTAAATGGAGCCCTTGGCACCTATACCACCGGGGTTGTCACCTGTCTTCGGGAAGATGTGAGACACGGAATAAGAGGTCCCAATCACGTAAGGCGGCCAATCGACACCGTCGGTAACAATCACGTTCGTAGACTGAATTTGTGGGTTGGTAATCGGAAGAGTGAGCTGACCTGCTGCAGTGAAATCAACGACCTGGATGACCTGGGTGCCCGGGGTGTCATTGAACACGAGCGGGGTGGGACCGGTAATCGAGAGCGGTGCGGTCACGGTCTGAGAGAAGGCCCAACTCTGGAGGTCTTGTGTTTCAAAGTCGCCGCCAGTGGCACCTGTGAAACCGACATAGGCGGTGCCATTCACAAGACCGATAGTGGAAAGATCGACAGTAGCACTGAGGACCGGGGCCTGATTGGAGGTGTTGGTCTTGTCGAGATAGATGCAGAGATTGCCGGTCACTGTGGAGTCGCACGGCGTTGTGCCAGGCGGATTGTATTGAATGGAGACCGTATGCGGGTTGCCGTCAGACAAAGTACTGGCGATGGAGTAATTGATAGCCAAGGTCGAGTTTCCACCGCCGGAACAGTTCTGGTTATGGTGAGAAGTGTTATACCCGGTACCGCAGCTTTGGATGGCGACGTGATTGGCATTGGAGTCCCAACCATTTTGGTAAGTATCAAATTCAATGGCCAAACTGTTCGGGATGCCGGCATTCGGCTGATTGTTTGCGTCATCACCGCCATAACCAATAGCTCCGCCATTTCCGCCGGTATAACCGATGGCCGCAAGCCCGCTGGCGCTAGTGTTGGTCAACTGAGCATTCTGAATGACGAACGCGATGCCATCCGCGGGCGGATTGCTCGGATTCGTAAACTGAAACGTGAAACTCGTGGAGAAGCCGTTTGCCACAGTTTGGGGAGCGACAGCCCAGGCTGAACCAACTTGGTTTCCCGAGCTAGCCGTCAACTGGAGAGCGCCGCTATTCGTGGTGGCATTGTAATTCGTCACCATGAGGCATCCGGGAGGAAGAGAGTCTGTCGAGTAGGGACACACGTTGGTCGAAGTGAAACCACCCGCACCAATGGTGACCTGCGCGAACAAACCTGGCGCTGTGGCGCCAGCAAGCACGGCTAACAAAGCCAGAATGGAAACCCGAGCTGGATTGCAAAACATTTTCATTAGATCCTCTCTGAATCAACAGTTCTCTTTGAAGAATGGCCAACCATTCACCACAAAAAAATGAGACAGGGTTTGGGGACAGGCGCACGAATTCAAACTGGTCAAAACAGGCGTCATTCTGGCGTGGGCGGTCGTACAAGTCAAGAAAATAATGGACTAAATGGGTCCACTATGGGAGGAATTGGATGGGTACAGCGCTTGGGATATGGGGTGCAGATGCTCTAAAACTACTGGTACTCGCTTTGGGCGAACGACGACCCGATTCTCGGGCAATTCACAGAACCAGTTGAGGAATAACGCCGGCCATCTAGTCTGATCTACCACCCACAGCCGCTGACAAGCCAATCCGCGGTTGGAACGATGGTCGAAAATAGCTTGTGATGCGAGTCGTGCGACCTGAAGGAACTTTGCAGGCATCCGTTCGCCAAGGAGGAATTAGGGTGCGCACTTGGCGGCCACCAAGCCTCGGGCTAGAACTTGTATCGAATCCCCTTCAGGGCTGGATACAGCTTGCGATACTCGGAGTACTGCAGGTTCATCAGCGAGACAGTTTGCGGGTCGGGGCGCACGGTTTTGGCGACGCGGACGACGGTCTCGCACGCCGTTTCGACAGATGGCCATGCGCCAACACCAACACCGGCAAGCAGCGCGGCTCCATAGGCGCCGCCTTCTTCCGCTTCAATCAATTCCACGGGCATGCCGTAAATGTCAGATTGGATCTTTTGCCAGAGAGGGGATCGCGCGCCTCCACCACCCAGGCGAATGGATTCGATGGGCACGCCAATTTCCTTGAAGAGCGTCAAGGAATCGCGAAGACTGAATGCCACACCCTCCAGAATGGCGCGAATCACATGCGCGCGCGAGTGTTGCGCGGTGATTCCGACGAGCCCGCCGCGCGCATCAGGATCAAGATGGGGGGTGCGTTCGCCCATTAAATAAGGCGCCCAGAGCAGTCCTTCCGCACCCGGCGGCGTTTTCGCCGCTTCCTCCATGAGGCGGTCGTAGGGATCGCGGCCATCATCTTTCCCGGCGCCAAATTGATCGCGGAACCATCGCAGAGAGAGCCCTGCGCCCTGGGTAACTCCCATCACGTGCCAGCGGTTGGGAATCGCGTGACAAAAGGTGTGAATGCGTCCGCCTGGCTCCAGCACCGGCTTGCTCGTGGCCGCGAAAACCACCCCGGACGTGCCGATGGTCGCACTGACTGCGCCAGCTTTAACGATGCCCATGCCGACGGCACCGGCTGCCTGATCACCAGCGCCCGCAACCACGGGAATGCCGGCGCGAAGTCCGGTGGCGCGAGCACCCTCTTCGGTGGTCCGTCCGGTGATTTCGGGCGATTCGTAAACTTTCGGAAGCAGCTGCTCATCCAATTGCGAAATCTTGAGGATTGGCTGGGACCAGCGGCGGTTGACGACGTCGAGCATCAGGGTCCCTGAAGCATCGGCAACGTCGATGGCGCGCGCGCCGGTCAAACGAAACCGCACATAGTCCTTGGGCAAAAGGAGCGAGCGAACGCGCGCCCAGATTTGCGGTTCGTGCCGGCGCACCCACCAAATCTTCGGGAGAGTGAACCCCGTCAACGCCGGGTTGGCGGTGAGCTCAATCAGGCGGCGGGCGCCGACCTGCTCCGTGATTTCGCGGCATTCTTCGCCGGTGCGCTGGTCGCACCAGATGATCGATGGGCGCAACACGTTGTCGTGCTCATCCAGAAGCACGAGGCCGTGCATCTGACCCGTCAGGCCGATCGAATCAATCTCGGCGGGTTGCACACTGCCTTTTGCAAGGCATTCGGCGATGGCGCGGCACGCCGCCCTCCACCAGTCATGCGGGTCTTGCTCCGCCCAGCCGATTTGCGGAGAGCTCATGGGAGCGTGCTCTGCGGTTGCGCTGCAGAGGACGCGCCCCGATTGATCGATCAGCACCGCACGAGTCCCACCCGTCCCGACATCGATCCCTAAGAGTTTCATTTTCTTAGCGCCTGCCATTCCGTTTGGAGTGCTTTCGCGGGGATTGTCATGTCCACGTAGCTCTCATCTTATGGCCCTGGCGAAGTGTAGACAACCCTTACAAAAAGGATTTTGCAGGCGCTTTCCGCGATGCGTTCCTCCTTAGCTGAGGAAGAAATTCTCGCTGTCGGGGGGAGTATACTGGGAGATTAAATTCCACCTAGAAGAAACTTTATGAATTTTACGAATTGCGTTCGCGGAACGTTGAGCCTGGCCGATGGCGCCTGGGGTACCGAATTGCAGAAACTCGGTGCGTCCTTGGGATCCTGTCTGGACGAATGGAATCTCATGAAACCTGAGCTGGTGCGTCAGGTGGCGGAAAGCTATATCGAGGCCGGGAGCAAGGTAATTCTGACCAATACCTTTCGCGCAAATCCGATTAGTCTTGCGCCGCATGGGCTGGACGGCAAGTGCGCGGCGATCAATCGCGCCGGCGTGAAGATCTCGCGCGACGCGGGGGGACGCGCGGCGCTGGTGTTTGCTTCGATGGGCCCGAGTGGAAAGATGCTGATGACGAAAGAGGTCACGCCAGAACAACTCCACGGCGCATTTTCCACGCAGGCCCGGGCGCTGGCAGAGGAAGGTCCCGACGCCCTTTTGATAGAAACGATGATTGATGTGACGGAAGCCAAGATTGCAGCGGCTGCGGCTCTGGAGACAGGCTTGCCCGTGATTGTTTCGTTCGTCTACGATTCCGGCAAGAATCGCGACCGGACAATTATGGGCGCGACGCCTGAGCAAGTGGCCAACGCTCTGGTGAGCGAAGGTGTCCATGGCATTGGAGCTAATTGCGGGGTCGGCGCGCGGGAGTACATTGCGGTCTGCAAGCGCCTTGTGGCGGCGTGTCACCTGCCAATCTGGATCAAGCCGAATGCGGGCTTGCCCGAGATTGTCGGAGGCGCGGTGAAATACAAGACGACACCGGAGGAATTCGCCCAGTCGGCAAAGGAAATTGCGAACGCAGGAGCGACCTTCGTTGGAGGCTGCTGCGGAACGAGTCCGGACTTTATCCGTGTGCTGGCCCGGGATCTGGCGTCTGGAGGGGAAAGGGGTCTAGTCTAATCCTCAGAAGAATAGATTCTGCGCGAACTTATCCTGAAAATGAAGTTGACCGGCCAGTTCGACATATTCGACCTGTTTGACAAGCGACTCACCCAGACGGCGCTGAGAGCCGGAAATGAGCATTTGCCTCGCGCCAATCCCGGCGGCATTGCCAACCTGGCGGAATTTGCCGAGAGGAATTTTGGGAAATAGCCCGATGCGCACGGCGCTCTGCACATCCAGATAGCTGCCAAAAGCGCCGGCAATGACGAATTCATCCAGCGCTGACGCGTCCACTCCGCCCACCTCCAGAAGAACCTCAATGCCTGCGCGAATCGCGGCCTTGGCAAACTGAATCTCGCTGATGTCTTGCCGCGTTAAGACGATTTCGCCTCCGCTGCCGGAGTTTTCTGCACTGACCAGAACATACTCGCCGCCACCGCCATTTTGCCTTACGCCCGCCGCGCCTTTGCAGAAATTTCCGCGCGACTCCAGCGCACCCGCATTGAGCAAGGCCGCAATCGCGTCGAGAATTCCAGAGCCACAGATGCCGATGGGGAGGCGCCGTTCAATGGTGTAGATCTGGATGGCGCCGCGCTCGAATAGCACGCGTTCAATGGCGCCCGGGGCGGCGCGCATGCCGTGCCGGATATGCGCTCCTTCAAACGCCGGCCCCGACGCGCATGAGCAAGTCAACAAGCGGCCGTGGACGCTCAGAGTAACTTCGGTGTTGGTGCCGATATCGATGGCGAGAAACGGAAGACCCGATTTGCGCGCGCCGGCGTCAATGCCAACAAGCATGGCCACGTGATCGCCACCCACATAACCGGCGATGTTTGGCGGAGTATAAATCACCGCGCCGGGGGCAATCTTCAGGCCAAGATCGCGCGCGGCCAGGTGAAGTGGCTCAGTCGTTGCAGGCAGATAAGGTGCCATGCCCAACTGCTGAACAGGGAGACCCGCGAAGAAATGATGCATCGCCGTATTTCCGGCGACGACCAACTCCACGATTTGTTCCGGCGAAATGACGAGATCGCTGCAGAATTCCCGCACCATCTGGTTCAGAGTCTCGATGACTCTGCGTTGCAGTTGGTGCGCGGCCTGGTCTGAATGGTTCGCATAACTAATGCGGCTGATGACGTCCTCGCCCCAGGCAATCTGAGGATTCATCAATCCGCGTTGGGCGATGGTTTTCCCTGTCTCCAGATCCACGAGGTACGACGCGAGTTTCGTTGTTCCAAGATCAACCGCAAGGCCGAAGATGCGGGTATTCTCCGGGAGTATGCCGACAATCATAGGAGGCGAGAATTCCTTGCTCACCGCGACGCGGACATGTCCTGCGAAGTGCGCCGCAGTTTCCGCCAATTGCTCGAAGCTTTCCGCGCCCGGCTGTACATCCCGGCCCGCGGCTTCATTGACTGTTACCCGGAGTGTGCTGGGGAGCGAGGCGTCTAGTGCGAGGTCAAAAGGCACAACCACCGGGTCCAACGAGACGCCGAGTTCCCGGCCATCGAGTTGAACGCGTTGCGAGGAAGTGAGAGACCCTGGCGGAATCTCCAGAGTGACGTCGCATACCGGAATGGCCTGACAGGCAAGACGGTGGCCTCCTTCCAGGAGTTCCGGCCCGAGTTTCTCTCTCTCCTGCAAAGTGGGCGCGGAGAGCGAACCCGCGGTGAGGCGTACCTGGCATTGGCCACAGGTCCCGACACCGCCGCAAACGGCCTGCAATTCCACGCCAACGGATTGCGCGGCCGACAGAATTGTCTCTCCCGGCGAGATTTCCGCGCGTCGTCCAATGGGTTGCAGTTCGACGACAAAGCTTTGTCTGTGGTGGGCCATGGAGCAATTCAGCGGTCAATCGGTTTGTGGCGGCATTTCGCGGAAACACTGCATTCGTCGCAAAGATGCCCAGCAGGCTGCGCGTGGGTGCCAAACCCCACGGCCAGGGAGAGCGATTTGCGCGGCACCATTAAAAAAGAAGGATTGAGAGCAACACCGATCGATTGCGCCTCCAGCAGAGAAAAGATCTGCGTCTGACCCTCAGCGAGAGGCCATCCGCGCATGCCGGGGTAGAACTGACTTGTCGCCCGCAGGCCATCCTTTGCCGCCAGTGCAGCAAAGAAACGGCAAGCCGCATTGGAGAGAAGACCAATCGCGGCGGTGCCAAAACCGTCCAGAGCAAACTGCCGGGGCAAATCCGCCTGCGACGCCTTGTCCATTTCCTCTTCCAGCTTTCTTCCCAGCGTGGCCACGGCGAGAAAAACTCCCTGACATCCCGCGAGCTTCCGCGCAACTCCAAACCCCTGCAACTCAGCGCCGCCTCGCAGCGTCACGCAAGACAGAGAGACTCCGCAAATATCCAACCGGCGAAAAGCCACCTGCGGATGAATCAAGCTGTTGCCTTCGGCAATCGCGCGTTCTGCCAGAGTGATAAGTTGAGGCTGGCGGTCGCGAATTTTCTGCGGCTCGGCCCCCTGGCCGCGCAATACCATGTCCACGGTGATTGCAAGTTGCCAATCGCAGAGGGTCTGCGTGGGATTGCTGGAGATGAGATTCTGTGTCATGCGGCGATCGCTCGATTCCTCAGTTCGTCATCAAATTCCCGGCAGATGCGCCATGCCGGCGCGTTTTGCGTGTTTAGTCACGAGGGCGCGTAAATCGTTTTCAACCTGTGGCGAAATGGCAGGCCGTTTGTAGGCCGCCAGGAGTTCCTGCACGCGATCGCGGGCACGCGCAAAGGCATTTCTTGCTCCGGCCTGCTCCCAGGAATGGAGCGAACCGCGGTCAATCACTTTAGATGGAAAATGCTGCTCCATTCGAAAATACTTCCGTGTTTCCGGAATTTTCAGGAAATCACCTTGCGCGCCGGCTTTTGCAAACATTTCAAGCGCCAGCGATTCGGTTCGTGGCTGGATAGCCTGCAAAAGGCGTTGCGCCATGGCAATGGACTCCGCGTCCAGCACGAGCTTCTCCGCGCTGTGGCATGCCAGCGAATCCAGCATACCTGCGCCAGAGATCATATTAATCCCGCCGAGCGCGCCGAGTATCGCTGCAACGCCGCTTTCCTGGCCTGCCTGCGCATCCAGGCATTTTGCGTCGCTGCCGATCAAATAGCCGTGCGTGGGCAGCCCGAAAGATTTCGCCACCTGCGCGGAAGCCATGTTCAACATGACGGTTTCAACCGCGCCCATCGGGGTGATGCCACTGCGCATGTCAAAGATGGCGGGCGCACCGCCCCAAACCACCGGCGCGCCGGGTTGCGCCAACTGATGAATGGTGATGGCGCTGATGCATTCGGCGGCATGTTGGACGACCGTACCGGCGAGGGTTACGGGGGCAGCGGCGCCGGAAAGCGGCATCGCGACGATCTCTGCGGGAACCCAGGCGCGCGCGAGATCGATCAGATTCTGCGCCGCGAATTCCGACATGTGCAGCGGCGGCGAAGGACACACATCGAAAATCGCCCGGGGTTTCTGGCGGAAAGCGGCGGGGCTGCCGCTGTCCGCAACAAGCAGGTCAATCATGGCAGGCGCGCTAAACGGAGAAAATGCACCGGTCACGATGGGCTTGTTGGAATACCAGAGCACCAGGAACAACCGGTACAAGTCGCCAATGTCTTTCGCGGCATCGTTGCAAACCACGGCGGTGGATTGCGCAGCGTATTGCGGCAACATCTCCGCAACCTGCACCAAACGCACCAAGTCGGCAGACTGGGACAGGCGGTGCTCGAGAGTTTCCGGATCCAGGATGTGCACGCAAGAGGAGCCCGGATCGAATTGCACGTTATCGCCGCCGTATTTCACGACGGGTTCGCCGGCGCGATTGTGCAGTTGGAATTCTCGCGGAACGCTCTCGATGGACATGCGGGCCAACGATTCAGGAATGTGAGCCACGCCGTCTTCCACCCGCGCCCCGGCGGAGGCCAGCAGATCGCTCGCCTCGGGACTCTGCACGGTCACGCCGCGTTGAAAGATGAGAGCGAAGGCTTCTGACAGGATTCGCTCGAGGAGTTCCGCATCCAGTAATCGTAGGTTTGGCTGCATTTGCAATCGGCCCGGTTAATTCTTATCTGACAGGCAATTCTCCCTGTTTTTTGAGGAGGCTCTTGGCAAGCGCCACGGAAGCGAACGCATCTTTTCCATAACCATCCGCGCCGATTTCATCGGCCCAACTCTGTGTGATCGGAGCGCCGCCTACAATGACCTTCACGCGCGGGCGAAGCCCATGCCGCTTCAAAGCTTCGACCACGTCCTTCTGCCCCGTCATCGTTGTGGTCAGCAGGGCGGAAACGCCGATGAGGTCGGCGTTCAATTCCTTGGCCTTGAGGGCAAAGGACTCAAAGGGAACGTCGACGCCAAGATCGAAGACTTCAAATCCGTTCGCCGCAAGCATCGTTCCGACGAGGGTTTTCCCAATTTCGTGAATATCTCCTTTCACCGTTCCCAGAACAACTTTTCCAAGTGATTCGCGTGTCGCGCCAGCCTTCTGAATCTCCGGCTCCAGGGCGGAGGTCGCTGCTTTCATGGCTTCTCCTGCGAGCACCAGGTCAGGAAGAAACATCTCTCCTGCTTCGAACTGCTGGCCTACGACGTTCAATCCGGGAACGAAACCATGATGAATGGCATCGAGCGGAGGAATGCCTTGGGCGATTGCCTTCAAGCCGAGTTTCCTGGCGTGGTCAGGGTCGCCATCGATGATAGCCTGCTTCATTTCCCGGAAGAGTTCATCCTGCATAAAGGCCTCGCGTCGTCCGGGAATAAGCCGCGGGGCGTGGCAAACTCCAGACGGATACGACACAGACTTGAGCTGTTGTTGATGTGCGGTGGAAGAGAACTCTGCCTCTCCTCCCCATTCGGGCCGCGCAGTGCGCGCTAACAAGAGACCCGGGAGCGTGTGTCAATGATAAGTGTGAGCCGGGTTTGTGTCCACACGCCAAGCCAGCGGCCGATGCAGCGATCATGCCGCAGAGAGAAACGCCCGGGCCTCAGGTCTGCGGAGCTGCCGGAACGCCTGTCTGGCGCCGCTCGCAGGAGCAATCTCTCAATGCGCCAGCCACTGGTAACTCACAAACGCCAGCCTTTTGCTGTCTGGCGACCACGAAGGCACATTGATCGTTCCCTGCCCTCCAAAGAGTTTCGCCAGCACGGTGATCTTTCTATCTGGCAGGGACATCAGCCGCAACATCACGTCCTTATCCTCAGGGTGGCCTTTCACGCTGGCGTCGTAGGAGAGAAGCACCATCCATTTTCCATCCGGCGAAACGTGCGGGAACCAGTTGTTGTATTCATCCGACGTGATCTGTTCCTGCTCGGAGCCGTCGGCGTGCATCCGCCAGATCTGCATCCTGCCTGTCCGCTCAGAATTGAAGTAGATGTACTTTCCATCGGGAGAGTAATCGGGCCCGTCGTCAAGGCCCGGCGCCGTGGTCAGTCGTTTTTCCTCGCCGCCGGTCACGGGAATTGTATAAATGTCAAAATTGTCATTGCGCTGACCGACGAATGCGAGGGTCTGGCCATCGGGCGACCATCCGTGCCAGTAGGAAGGAGAATTTTGAGTCAGCCGCTTCGGCGCACCACCGCCGATAGGCAGGACATAGACCAGCGAACGATGCTCTTCCTGGGATTGGTCGCTGACAGCCAACAAACGGCCGTCTGGAGAAATGCCATGATCGTTGTTGCAGCGGTCCGCGAAGCCGGTGTCGATCGTTTCGGGCGCGCCACCGGTAACAGCAATTTTCTCGATGTGCCCATTGCGGTTGAAGAGCAACGTTGCGCCGTCGCGCGACCAGTTCGGCGCTTCAAACCGGCCCGGGGCAACGTAGAGGACGCGGCGATCCGTCGAGTCGATCGCGATGGTTTCCAGAGAACTGTAGAGTGCGGGCTGAGCGGATGTCGTCGCTGGCGTCTGTAGCGTCACATTTGTAAAGACGGCCGTTTCCAAAAGGTCTTTTTCATGCGAGCACACGCCGATGCCCACATAGTACGTGCCGTGAATGGGCACGCGGATCGATCCACCGGCAACCTGCACAGGGTCGCTGCCTTTTCCGAGCAGCATGTAAACGTAGTCGTCGTGCTTTTCCAGTTGCAGCCGACGCGGGGCGGAAAGATTCGCCTGGATTTCGTGCGTCGTGGCTCCTCTCTCATCCCGATACTGCAAGGAGGTCATACCTACTCCGTGCAAGGCAACGTCGACATACGGCGAATCGGGGTCGAGTGTCTGCCGGATCATTAACACGGCTTTTCGATGGGGATTCTTGCCTTGGCCCAGGAAGCCCACGTCTGCCGCCAGCGAAATATCCCCGGAGACTTTCTTCCACACGAAATGGAAAGCGTCCGCGGCAAACCACATGTTTTCGCCGCTACCGCTAATGGTATAGCTCTGCTTTCCGGCGTCGTATTCCACGGAGCCCGGATGGAGAACGGTGCCTATGTCTCCGTGTCCTTCGAATATTCCAATGGCTTCAGTTCCCGGTCTGGCATCGAGTTCTGCCTTCACGCCTAAAACGAGCAGCACACTCACCATCAACAAAAGTAGTCGCGACATTTTAGCCTCCACTTTACGATCTCATTGTCTTCCCTGTTTCCGGCCAGCCAGCGTGCTCCGGCCGTTTCGGTGGCACGCACCAAGTCCATATTTTTCAGGAGGTTTCGACGGTTCATGGCTACCCGAGGCGATTATATTCCACACTTGCTGCGATGCACCCAAAATATCCTTTGCCGTTCGGAGGAGTCTGGCCAGCGGCAAGGGACGTTCGGCGATGTGGTGTCCAGTTCTGTCAATCTGAGCGGAGAGTTCGCGGCTTCTGCGCGTGCCTCCCATCACATCCCTGTTTATCAGGATTGGACTACAATAGGAGACACTGAAGGTGCGGGCTCGTTGGGGCGGCGAGTGTGTACCACTATCGGATGTCCTGGTTCCTCGAGGAGACTCCTCAAGTGAGGGTCTGAACCAAATTATGAAAGCGACGAAATCATCCCGCATCCGAAAATCTGGCGCTGTTACACTCCGAGCCGTCGCGGAACATCTGGGATTGACGGCTGGCACGGTCTCCGCGGTATTGAACGATTCACCGGCGGCGCGTTCCATTCCGGCGCGAACGCGGACGCGCGTCCTGGAGGCCGCGCGCGAACTGAACTATCGCCCGAATTTCTTCGCGCGGTCGTTGCGTGTAAGGCGCAGCATGACCGTGGGTGTCATCGCCGAGGAGATCGGGGACGCTTACGGCAGCCTGGTCTGCAGTGGTATCGAAGCCTACCTCCGGGAGCACAATTACTTCTTCCTGACCGTCGCCCATCGCCATGACCCGAAGCTCTTGAGGACGTACTCGGAGATGTTGCAGTCACGCGGAGTCGAGGGAATCATCACGATTGATACGTCGATTGATGAACAGCCGCTGCTGCCCACGGTGGCGGTGGCCGGCCATCAAAAAGTGGAGAATGTCACCAACATTATTCTGGATCACCGCCGCGCCGCCGAGTTGGCCCTCGGCCATTTGAAAAAACTGGGCCATCAGAACATCGCCTTTTTGCGCGGCAATCCGGACAGCTCGGACGCCGTTTCGCGCTGGGATGCCATTCAGGAAGCCGCGCGCAAGTTCGATATTCGCATCCGGCCTGAACTTATCGTCCAGTTGGAGGGCAGGGAATCAGCATCGAAGCTGGGCTATCCGTCAGGCAAAGTGCTGCTTGCGCGGAATGTACCGTTCACCGCGCTATTCGCCTACAACGACATTTCCGCAATCGGGGCCATGCGGGATTTGCAGCAAGCAGGGTTGCGCGTTCCGCAAGATGTTTCGGTGGTGGGATTCGATGACATCACGCTGGCGTCGTACTCCATTCCGCCGATAACGACCGTGCGGCAGCCGCTTGTGAAAATGGGACGCATTGCGGCGCAGACGTTGCTTGACCGCATCGAAGACCGAGCCCCATTTGTTCCGGAGATTGCTGTTGAGCCGGAACTGGTTGCCCGCGCCTCTAGCGGACCGCGGCACGCCTAGCCTTTGCCGCGCACTGTTTTTTCTGAAGATCTCCGCTTAGCTGTTTGGGTGCGCTTATTCGACTCCTACCGGACGCGATCCTCGCAACGCATAGTAGGCGATGTAGAGGTAGCAAATCACCGGCAGCACAAACGCGTGATGCACGCCGATGCGATCCGCGATGGCACCTTGCGCCACCGGGATGATGGCGCCACCCACGATAGCCATGATCAGCAAACCTGAACCGTCGCCCGTGCGCGGTCCCAACTTGGCGATCCCCAGCGTAAAGATGCTCGGGAACATGATGGAGTTGAAAAAACCCACCAGGATGATGCTCCACATGGCCACATGGCCCGTCGTCAACATGGAAGTCATCACTAGTGCGCAAGCGCAGAACGCCGCACTTCCCAGGACGATTCCAGTTTTCACCTTCTGAAGAATGGCGGAGCCGATAAAACGCCCCACCATCGCCCCGCCCCAGTAATAGGCTACAAACCTCGCGCCCGCAACCTCCGGAAGGTTCCCGATTTCCCGTTCCTTAAAATAGTTGATCAAGAAACTTCCAATGGAAACCTCCGCGCCAACGTACACAAAAATCGCGACACACCCAAGGATGAGATGCCTGTATTTCCACAAGCTTCCGTCATGCCGTCCATCGGAGTGTCTCTCCACTTCCGGAATCGCCGGAAGCTTGAACAGGCCAATCAGCACGGCAAACGCGAGCAGGGCCAACCCGATCACCACGTAAGGCATTTTCACAGTGGCAGCTTGTTGCACACGGAAGGCATGCAGAGCTTCCGTGGACATCTTGGCGAGTGCATCCTTGTTCTCGGCCACAGCACCCAGTATGAGCAAGCCGCCGAGGTAGGGGCCAATCGTTGTACCGAGCGAATTAAAGGCTTGCGTCAGATTCAAGCGGCTGGACGCCGTGTCCGACGGTCCGAGCACGGCGACATAGGGATTCGCAGCAACCTGCAGCGCGGTGATGCCGCCGGCCAGGACCATCAGCGCCGCAAGAAACAAAGGATAGGACACCGCGCTCGCCGCCGGCACAAACAGGAACGCCCCAACCGCCATAGTCACCAGTCCCACGACCATCGTTCTCTTGTAGCCGATTGCGTCGATGACCTTCGCGGCTGGAATGGAAAATATAAAATACGCTGCGAAAAATGCAAACTGAATCAACATCACTTTCGTGTAGTTCAACTCAAATACGGACTTCAGGTGGGGCACTAGAATGTCGTTTAACACCGTTACAAAGCCCCAGAAAAAGAAAAGCACCGTCACCATCGCCAGCGCGGCGGGATACCTTTCACTTCCGCCTGCCGCGGGCGTTCCTTGCGAACTGTGGGTGTTCACCATTGCCATTGTCGTAGCGTTCCGTTTCTCCGCTTCTTCGCGGCACTTGCCGTGCCCCTCTTCACACGCCCTTCGACCAAATCAAATCCAAGCGCAATTAATCATGCACTCCGACGGATGGTGGCAGAAGAGATGCAGCATCGTTATTTTGTCATGAATACGCAATGCATCCATGGAAATCTCGTTCTCCTTCCCCTCCCTGGTTCTCTTTTGCCGGCTACTTCTATCGCCAGTTATCTTCTCCATATGGCACGGAGTTTCTCCCCCGCTGCCGGTTGGGTAGAACCTCGCTTGCCGTCCCTCTTTTGCGGTCATTACCGGGACAAAAAAAGGCGGCCCCGAAAGGCCGCCGCGATTTGGAAATTGCCGGCGTCAGGCGTGGGAAGTCACCGCCTCCTTTTTCTCTTGCACGTGTGCCATTCCCGCTTCCAGCACATCCAGCCCCTCTTCGAGCTGGGCGTCGCTGATTACCAGCGGCATGAGGATGCGCATGATGTTGTTCAGCGTTCCGGCGGTAATCGTGAGGAGGCCGTGTTCATAGCAGTAGCGTGCAAGCTCCTTCGTTTCGGTACCGGCAGGTTCCCGCGTGTCGCGGTCGCGCACCAGTTCAATCGCGCACATACCGCCAAGCCCGCGCACGTCGCCGACCAGTTGCCACTTTTTCTTCCAGCCGTTGGCGCGGTCTGCAAAGCGTTTGCCAATGAGCGTGGATCGCGCAAGCAATCCTTCGGTTTCGATGGTCTCCAGTGCCGCCAGCGCTGCTGCGCAGGATGCCGGATTGCCGGCGAACGTGCTGCCCAGGCCGCCGGGTTGCGGTGCGTCCATGATTTCGGCTCGCCCTGTCACGGCCGCAATGGGCAAACCTCCGCCGAGGGATTTCGCCGATGTGATCAGGTCCGGCTCGACTCCATAATGCTCAATCGCAAAGTATTTTCCCGTGCGCCCAATGCCGGACTGCACTTCGTCCGCGATGAACACGATGCCGTACTTCTTACAAATGTCCATGAGGATGGGGAAAAACTCCTTCGGCGGCGCGATGAATCCGCCTTCGCCGAGCACGGGTTCCGCAATCACCGCGGCCACTGAGTCTGGCGACACCACGCGCTTGAATGTGTCTTCAAGATGATGCGCGCAAGTTGTGTTGCAGGACGGGTAGGTCAAGCCATACGAGCAGCGGTAGCAATAAGCATAGGGAACGCGATAAATGTCAGTCAAGAAAGGCGCGAACCCTGCCTTGTAAGGATTTGTCTTGCTGGTCAGAGACAGCGTCAGCATTGTTCGGCCGTGAAATGCATCTTCGAAACAAATCACCGCAGGCCGCTTGGTGTAGGCGCGCGCAATCTTGACCGCGTTTTCCACCGCTTCCGCGCCCGTATTCACAAAAAACGTCTTCTTTGCGGAACTACCCGGCGCCAGTGCGTTCAGCTTTTCCGCGAGAGCAATGTAGGACTCATACGGAGTCACGCCAAAACAGAGATGCAGAAACTTTCCAACCTGATCGCGCACCGCAGCTTCCACCTTCGGCGCGCGGTGCCCCACGTTCAGGCAGCCTATGCCGCCGGCAAAATCAATGTAGCGATTCCCGTCGACGTCCTCGATCCAAGCGCCTTCCGCTTTCGCCGCGAAGATCGGCGTCACCAGGGACGGCCCCCGGGGTATGGCAGCTTCCCGCCGGGCCAGCAACGCTTTGGATTTGGGGCCGGGGATTTCTGTGCGAATCTGAATTGTTTTCATGGTTCCTTGTTCCTTTGACCGAATTTCAGGCGATCTCTTCTTAATGCTCAGTACCAGCCAATCGGTGCTTCGTCGAGATTGACGAAGACTTGCTTGGTCTCCAGATATTCCTCGAGACCCCACGGTCCGAGTTCCCTACCGAACCCGGACTGCTTGTAGCCGCCCCACGGCGCTTCCACGTAGGTGGGTTGCATGTGATTGACCCACACGATTCCCGCGCGAATGGACTTCACAACGCGGAACGCTTTGTAGATATCGCGCGTCCACACCGCTGCCGCCAATCCATACGGTGTGTCGTTGGAGATGCGGATGGCCTCCGCTTCGTTTTCGAAGGGGATCACGCTGGCCACCGGGCCAAAAATCTCCTCGCGGGCAATACGCGCGGAGTTTTCCACGTCATAAAAGATCGTCGGCTCGACGTAGTAGCCCTTGCCGAACGCCTTCGGCCTTCCCCCGCCAATCGCGGTTTTGGCCTCTTTCTTGCCGATTTCAAGATACGAAGTCACCCGGTCGTACTGTTCCTTGCTGACCAGCGGCCCCATTTTCGTGTCGCGATTCAGGGGCGGCCCCAGCCTGATGCGCTTGGCCTTTTCCGTCATGGCCTCCACGAATTTCGTGTAGATCTTTTTTTCCACCAGCACGCGGCTGCCCGCGGAGCAGACTTCGCCCTGATTGATGAACACTCCAAAGAGGGCGCCAT
>Ga0209517_10003506_pt1 | contig 21253 bp, 20 predicted proteins | sample PeaSoiMetSII2010_FD_187695 | JGI IMG/M metagenome (GOLD analysis project Ga0209517, IMG submission 187695) | Peat soil microbial communities from Weissenstadt, Germany - SII-2010 (SPAdes) (version 2) | ecosystem: Environmental > Terrestrial > Soil > Wetlands > Peat | place: Germany...
ACATGGGCCGATTCGAGCGCAACTGAGTGGCGATTTTGGCGGCATCTGATCGCGTGATTACGCGCAGTCGAGTGTTTTGACGCCGGTCTACCGCGCCAAAGACTCGGACGGATTCGCTTTGCCAGGCATTCGACTCGCTTCGAGAAAGCGCTGCACCTCGGAATCGGTCACTTGCGGGAAGTCGGCATACCACTGCCCGACCGCAACAAAAGGTTCGGGAGTCGCAAGGCAAATGCAATCGTCGGCCTCCGTCTTCAAACGCTCACAGGCTTGAACGGATGCGACCGGAACTGCGATCAACGTTCGCCCGGGCTTCAGGCTGCGGACGCAGCGCGCGGCCACGAGCATGGTCGATCCAGTAGCCAGCCCATCATCCACAAGCAGGGCAGTCCGGCCGCGCAAGTCGAGTGCTGGCCGGCCTTTGCGGTACAGCTTTTCCCGACGCTCCAATTCGGCCTGCTCCCTGGCTATGACGGCATCGATTTCTTCTCGCGAGACGCCCAGTGCCCGGATTAAGTCGTGGTCGAGGGTCTGGACCGAACCGCTGGCGATGGCGCCCATCGCCAGTTCCGGCTGCCACGGCACTCCCAACTTGCGCACGATCACCACATCGAGCGGCGCCCGGAGCTTTTTCGCAACCTCCAGTCCAACAGGAAGCCCGCCTCGAGGCAGTGCAAGCACTATTGTGTTCGCGGGAAGCTTGAGCATGTCGAGTTCGGCGGCCAATAGCCGTCCTGCCTCGGCACGATCTGCAAATGGGAGCTGGATCATAAGAGGCCTCCTAACGTGCTTGTTAGCACTCTTCCCGAGAGCACGAAAGTGGCCGTTAACGTGCCACGGCTGATACGGGATCGACAGAACTAAGTGAAGTGGACGCCGATCAAGAAGGATTTCTCAGGATGGCCGGTGCAACCGAATCTGCCCGACCTTGAACGGGTACGCGCGGCATTTTCGTGGGAGCAAGCTCGCGGCGAGCTGGGATCTATTGGCTGCTTCAACATTGGACAACTTGCGGTCGATCGCCACGCTGCGGGGCCGTTTCGTGATCGCGTCGCCCTTCGGTGGCTAGGCCGGGATGGGACCATCCTTGACACGACCTACGCCCAATTGCGAGATCAGACGAACCGTTTTGCGAACATGCTGCGGTGGCTGGGCGTTGGCAAGGAGGATCGCGTGTTCGCACTGGCAGGCCGAATTCCAGCTCTCTACACCGCGGCATTAGGCACACTCAAAAACACCAGCGTCTTCTGCCCGCTGTTCTCCGCGTTCGGTCCGGAGCCGGTCCGGCAGCGGTTGCAGCGCGGCAATGCCAAGGTTCTGGTCACGACCGAGAGGCTGTACCGGAAGACGATCGCCGAGCTGCGTGGGGCGTTGCCAGAACTGAAACACATCCTGTTGACGGATGCTCGCGAAAACCTCGATTCCAACGTATGGGCGCTGGAGCCGCTCCTTGCCCAAGTCTCTCCGGACTTCACGGTCCCGCGCACCGGCCCGGACGACATGGCCCTTCTGCACTTCACTAGCGGCACCACCGGAATGCCGAAGGGCGCCATTCACATCCACAACGCTGCACTGATGCACTATATGACTGGGAAGTTCGCTCTGGATCTGCATCCCGAGGACATCTTCTGGTGTACGGCGGATCCGGGTTGGGTGACGGGAACCTCCTACGGCATCATCGCGCCCCTTCTTCACGGAGTTACCAACCTCATCGATGAAAGTGACTTCGACGCCGAACGCTGGTACAGCGTCCTCGAGAAGCAGAAGGTGACGGTCTGGTATACGGCACCCACCGCGATCCGCATGCTAATGCGACTCCCTGGTGAGCCGCGAGCCCGGTACGACCTCAGTCGTCTTCGTCTGATTGCCAGCGTCGGCGAGCCTTTGAATCCTTCCGCCGTGGTCTGGGGCCAGGAAGCGCTGGGCTTACCCATCCATGACAACTGGTGGCAGACCGAGACCGGCGGCATCACAATTTCAAACTATCCGTCGATGGAGATCCGACCCGGGTCAATGGGGAAACCGCTGCCCGGAGTTGACGCAACTATCGTGCGCCGGCTGAGTGGCGGCAGCGTCGAGGTCCTCGATCAGCCGGATCAAGAGGGTGAACTCGCGCTAAAACCGGGATGGCCATCCATGTTTCGGGGCTATCTGCACGAGCCCGAGCGTTACGCAAAATGCTTCGCCAAAGACGTTTCAGGCAAAGACTGGTATTTGACCGGCGATCTGGCGCGTCGAGACTCCGACGGGTACTTTACCTTTGTTGGTCGTGCCGATGACATCATCAAGACTGCCGGACACATGGTCGGGCCATTCGAGGTGGAAAGCGCGTTGATGGAGCATCCGGCCGTGGCCGAGGCTGGAGTGATCGGGAAACCCGACCCCACCATCGGAGAGATAGTGAAGGCTTTCGTCGCATTGAGGCCGGGACATGCGCCGGACGAGGAATTGAAACTGGAGCTTCTGGGCTTTGCCAGAAAGAAGCTGGGAGCGGCCGTCTCACCGAAAGAGATCGAGTTTTGTCCCCAGATTCCCCGCACTCGTAGCGGCAAGATCATGCGCCGGCTGCTCAAGGCGAGAGAATTGGGAATGCCAGAGGGAGACTTGTCTACCCTGGAGGGAACCGCATGAACGGCGTTCGCGAGCACCGGTTTGACCTGCTGCGGCAAATGTTGCTGATACGGCGCTTCGAGGAGAAGTGCGCGGAGCTATACACGCAGCAGAAGATCCGAGGATTTCTGCACCTTTATATAGGCGAAGAAGCGGTGGGCGTCGGAGTGATCCAGGCGCTTAGGCCCGAAGACGCCATCGTATCCACCTATCGCGAACACGGGCACGCGCTGGCGCGGGGAATTTCTGCCGGATCGGTGATGGCGGAAATGTTCGGCAAGCAGGAAGGCTGCAGCCGCGGGCGCGGCGGATCGATGCACCTGTTCAACGCCAAGAAGCGGTTCTACGGCGGCAACGCCGTGGTCGGCGGCGGTCTTCCCGTAGCTATCGGCTTAGCGCTGGCGGACAAGATGCGCAGGCAGCCGCGTGTTACCTGCTGCTTCTTTGGCGACGGGGCGGTAGCCGAGGGCGAGTTTCACGAGTGCATGAACTTATCTGCTCTCTGGAAACTTCCGGTGCTCTTCGTATGCGAAAACAACCGCTACGCAATGGGCACGCGGCTGGACGTCTCGCATTCGCAAACGGATTTGACGAAGAAGGCTGCCGCTTACAGTGTTCCGGCCGCGGCGGTAGATGGCATGGACGTGGTGGCGGTAGAGGAAGCGGCCAGATCTGCCACTGAGCGTGTGCGGTCTGGCGAAGGACCTTTTTTTCTCGAATGCCGGACGTATCGTTTCCGGGCGCACTCCATGTACGATCCGGAACTCTACCGCGAAAAAGCTGAAGTGGAAGAGTGGAAGAAACGCGATCCCATCCCGGCTCTGATCCGCAGTCTGGAAACGGACGGGACCAAAGTCGACGCAGACGTCGCCGAACTCGAACGGCAGGTAGCCAAGGAGATCGACGAAGCGATTGCGTTCGCTGAGGCGGGCACATGGGAGCCGGTTGAGGATCTCCTTCGCTTCGTCTATTCGGATAAAGGATTGTCCACATGACCTACCGCGATGCCATTCGGGAAGCCATGCGCAAGGCCCTCAAGGCTGACGATCGAGTCTTCCTGATGGGCGAGGACGTCGGCCGCTATGGCGGCTGTTACGCCGTGAGCAAGGGGCTTCTGGCGGAGTTCGGACCCGAACGGATTCGCGATACGCCACTATCGGAATCGGCGTTTGTGGGCGCCGGGATCGGAGCCTCGCTGGGTGGCATGCGGCCGATCGTCGAAATCATGACCTGCAACTTCAGCCTCCTGGCGCTCGATCAGATTGTGAACAATGCCGCTACATTCCTTCACATGTCGGGTGGCCAGTTCAATGTCCCGGTGGTCATTCGCATGGCGACGGGCGGAGGGCGGCAACTCGCGGCGCAGCATTCCCATAGCCTGGAAGGCTGGTATGCGCACATCCCGGGGATTAAGGTTCTGACGCCCGCGACTCTCGAAGATGCGCACGGCATGCTGCTCACTGCCTTGCAGGATCCCGATCCGGTTCTGATCTTCGAAAACGCGCTGCTGTATAACATGGAGGGGGAACTGCCACCCGATGCCGGGCCGATTGAGATCGACCACGCCCGTGTGCGCCGGCCCGGCCGGGATATATCGGTGATCACCTACGGTAACAGCCTGTGGAAAGCCCTGGAGGCGGCGCGAACTTTGGCGGAAAAAGGAATTGAGGCGGAAGTTGTGGACCTGCGGACACTTCGCCCGCTGGACGATCGCACCTTGGTGGAATCCGTTTCGCGAACCCATCGGGCGCTGATCGTCGATGAGGGCTGGCGGAGCGGAGGAATCTCGGCGGAAATCAGCGCGCGTCTGATGGAACAAGCCCTTTACGACCTTGATGCCCCGGTCGAGCGTCTTTGCGGCACCGAAGTCCCCATGCCGTACGCTGCGCACATGGAAGCGGCGGCGATCCCTCAGGTGACGACTATCAGCGCGGCAGTTGAGAGAATGGTCGCATCGCATGGGTGAGTTTCGGATGCCGAGCCTCGGCGCGGACATGACCGAAGGCACATTGGTCCAATGGAACGTCAAGGTTGGCGATCCGATCAAGCGCGGGGACATCATCGCAGTGGTGGGCACGGAGAAGGCCGATATAGAGGTCGAGGTCTATCAGACCGGCACCGTAGAGAAGTTGATCGCCCAGCCGGGAGATAAGCTGCCTGTGGGAACTCCGATCGCGCTGATTCACGTGGAGGGAGAGGCTCCGAGCCCGGTCGTGCCTGAGATACTAGCGCCGAAGCCTGCCGGGCGCGTCAAAGCTTCGCCCATGGCGCGGAAGCTGGCGCAGGATCTGGGTGTCGATCTTGAAAAGATCCCCGGCACAGGTCCGCATGGGGTCATCGAGCGTCACGATGTCGAACAGGCAGCTCAAGCAAAAGCGCCGGCGCCCGCCGGGCGCGTTGAGAGTGCCGCGCCCACGGAGCCAGTGGCAGGCATGCGCCACGCGATCGCCATGGCGATGGCCCGATCGAACCGCGAGATTCCGCACTACTATCTCTCGACTCAGATCGACATGAGCGTCGCCCTCGATTGGCTGCGGGAGTTCAATGAGAAACGCTCCATCGAGAATCGAATTCTGCCGGCGGCGCTCCTGCTGACAGCCGTGGCGCACGGACTTGTGCAGGTGCCCGAGCTAAACGGCTTCTGGGTTGACGATCAGCTAAAGCCGTCGCCGGAAGTGAATCCTGGAGTGGCGATTTCTCTGCGTGGCGGCGGACTCATGATCCCGGCTATACTCTCCGCCCAGCAAAAATCCCTGGAGGAGTTGATGGCGGCACTGCGGGATATCATCACCCGCGCGCGTTCCGGCCGGCTGCGCAGCTCTGAGATTACGGAGGGCACGATTACGGTGACCAACCTCGGCGATCTTGGCGTCGAAACCGTCTTTGGAGTGATTTACCCGCCGCAGGTGGCCTTAGTCGGATTCGGCAAAATCATGGATCGTCCCTGGGCCGCCGCGCACGGCATGTTGGGCGTGCGGCCGGTGTTGACGGCGACGCTGGCGGCGGACCATCGTGCCACGGATGGCCACCGCGGAGCCCAGTTCCTGCAGATCCTCGATGGCTTGCTCCAGGAGCCTGGGAAACTATGACTGAGTCCGAAATTCAAACAGCGATCTTTGACGGTCTTCGGAAAATCGCACCGGAAACCGACCCGCGACAGCTTCGTCCCACCGAAAACCTACGCGAAGCCCTGGACATCGACTCCTTCGACTTCCTGAACTTTCTGATCGGCCTGCACCAGCGTTTGGGAGTGGAGATTCCCGAGGCCGATTACGGCCGCCTCACCACGCTGGCCGCTCTGATTCAGTATCTGTCACCGAAGCTGACGGGGGGATCTGCGAAGGTTTCATAGTCTGGCGAGCTTTTCGGCCGTGAGGAATCACAGTTCCCGGACCGCTTGCTCGACTTGCTTTGCGAGAGCTGGATAGTCATCTCCTCGGAGATGCAGCGGCTGTCCGAAAGTGACCTCGACCGTGCCTGGTCTGGGAAAGTAGTCCCCGCGGTGAAGGATCTTCTCCACCCCACGCAAACGAACGGGCACGATCGGCACACGCAGACGGGACGCGATGAGGCCGATGCCGGGCTGAAAAGGATGGATCTCGCCAGCTTCGGTTCGCTCGCCTTCGGGGAAGAAGAGAACCGACCATCCGCGGCTGACCAGATCGCCAAGATACCGCAGCGATCCGCTCGCACCGGTTTCAGTCTGCGGCAGCGGAAACGCGTTGAATAACAGCGCCAGAAGCCAGTACAAGAAACTGTTCCCGAGCCACTGGAACTTCGTGTGCCGCTCCGGATGAAAATGCGCATCGAAGAACTCTTTCCACATCGCCACGCCTGCGCGATACCTGTATCGTGCTGGAAGAGCCGCCAGGATGCACGGCGTATCCATGTTGCTTTGATGATTCGCCGTGAAGATCACCGGTCCGCTCAACGCCGCCAAATGCTCCCGACCCTGTACCCGAGCCCGAGCGAAGAAGCGTGTCAGCGGCAGCCACAAAGTGAATAGCGCGGCATTCCGGACGATGCGCGCCGGCCAGGATCTGCTCCAGCGAGGGACTTCCGTCGGAGTGGGGGATGCCGTAACTCTCGTTAGTTCACCCAGTGAACGAGAGCCAGCCAATGCAGACTCATCGATGCTGGTGTCGAGATGTGACTCGAGATCGATCATGAGTTCGACTCGATCGAGCGAAGTTAGCCCCAATTGGTCGAGAGTAGTGCTTGCAGTAACTTCACGGCCAGGAGCGTATCGCCTCACGACGTCCAGCAAACGATCCCCCGACGGCGGAGGCGGCGCCTTAGCGCCCGAGTCGACCCAGTGTTGGATCTCAGACCGCTTGAGCTTTTCGGTACCTGTCGTCCTCGGCAGGCGGTTTCCCGACCAGACCGAAAGTCCGCGGACTTTCTGGTGATCCTCCAACTGCAGGTTGGCTACGCGAATGATTTCTTCCGGAGATGTTCCACCTTCGAGAACCAGGACCGCGTGCGGGTGGCCTTTACCGACCACCGCGGATTCGCGCACACCAGGGACTGCGTTCAGCACCCGCTCGACATCCTCTGGGAATACCTTGAGTCCCTCCGGCGTGACGATGACTTCTTTCTTGCGGCCTCGGATCGTCAGACGGCCAGTGTCGTCGATAGCGCCGATATCGCCCGTGTGCAACCAGCCCTCAGTGAAGGCCGAGCTGGCCTCTGGAGGAGCTCCATAGTAGCCCGGCGTAACGCTCTCGCCACGAACCAGGATTTCGCCATCTGAGGCGATCTTGATTTCCGTGCCCTCGACAGGCTGGCCGACCGTTCCTTTTCTGACCGCGAAGGGATTGTTGAAGGCGACAATCGGCGCGGTTTCCGTAAGTCCGTATCCTTGCACCACTAGGAACCCGAGACTAGACCAAAATTCTTCGAGTTCGGGTTCCAGCGGAGCGGCGCCTGAGATGAAGGCCCAGAATTTCAAACCGAAGTAGCGGTGAATTCTCCGGTGGTGCCACCAGCGGCGCGTCCAGTGGGTGCCTGCGGGAAGGGGCTTAGCAGCTTCGGGAAATTGTTGCAGCACGTGTTCGCGAAGCACTTCCAACAGCTTGGGCACCACCGCCGCGAGCGATATCCGCCGGCTTCGGATCTGCCGCACGATTTCGTGAGGGCTGTAACCTCGCATGAAGACAGCCTCCGCCGGAATCAGAGGCACAACGAGCATCGTCACGGCCTGGCCGAACATGTGACTAAGAGGGACAAGGTTCAGAAAACGCAGCGGAAATACGGGGTGGAACCACTTGACATATTTCGAGATGATCCTCTCGGGAGTGGCCAGGTTCGAGAGAATGTTGCGATGGCTGATCAGGACGCCCTTGGGTTCTCCCGTGGCGCCTGAGGTGAAAACGATCTCGGCGATATCGTTAGGCTGGAGCGAAACAGCTGGCTGCGCCGGGCTTACACTTGCCCAGTCCAATTCTGAAAGCCCCCACACTGCCGGCCGCGTTTCCCACACTGGAAGTCGGACTTCGTCGCCAATGAGGATGGCGCGAGCGCTCACTTGTTCTTGAACGCGCTGCAGGAAGTCAGCCGAGGCGCGATAATCGATCGGAACAACGATTACGCCCGCTATCACGCATCCCCAGAAGGCAGCGACCCACTCCGACCGGTTCTCTGACCAGAAGATGACCTTGTCGCCTTTGCCTATGCCTTGTGCGCCCAGCTTTGCCGCAAAGCTTCTCGCTGCAGCGCCGACCTGTGCGTAGGTATAGGACCAACTCCGGTATCCGTTGTCGTACTGAAGATACAGAGAAGAAGAACCGGTGAACTGCACGAAATAGTCGGCCAGAGTGAGGCGCTGTACCGAAGGCCGACTCGGAGCTTCGATTAGCATGGTTAGTCCTTCGGCGCCGGCCTCTGCCTCCGGCACCGAAGACTCCTTTGTCACCCGTCTACGCTGCTCGGCTTCCTACGCCGCTGCGGGCTTGCTCTCTGCAGGCTTGGTCTCTTTGCCTTGCTCTATCGGCACCTGACGAGTCGTTTTCTTCTTGGCCTCCGGCACCGGCACCGAAACCTTCAGGACGCCATCGGTCAGTTCAGCCTTGGCTTGGTCTGTCTTGGCCCCTTCCGGCAACGGAATCGACCGATAGAACTGGCCATAACTCCGCTCCCATCGGTGGAATCCCTCATGATCCTCTTTATGCTCTTGTTTGCGCTCTCCTTGGATGATCAAGGCGTCCTCGGTCAGCTCGACCTTAACGTCTTCTTTCTTCAAGCCAGGCAGTTCCGCGGTCACGATCACGTCGCCATTGCATTGCTGGATGTCGACTGTCGGGGCCCAGGGTTCCAGTTTCGTGGCAGGAGCGAAGCCGCGAAAAGCACGGTCCATCTCCTCGTTCAGTTCCCTTAGCAGGCCGAACGGTTCCCCGCCAAAAAACCGGCCAAATGGAAATGCCGGTCTGAAGAGCCCGGTGGAAGCGGGTGTTTCCCGTTTCGCAACTGCCTGTTCTTTGTTTACCTTAACTTCTGCCATCGTCTTCTCCTTTATTGCTACGAGCTAATCTTCGGCTCATCGAGCGAGATGAGTCGTGAACCAATCCGCAGCCAGGCTCGCAACTTGTGCCAGCGTGCCCCGCTCTTCAAATAGATGAGTCGCACCCGGAACAATCTTGAGCTCGGTTTTGCATTTCATAAGCGCCATCGCCTCGCGATTCATTTGAATGACCGCCGTGTCCTTGCCTCCGACAATCAGCAGGGTTGGAGCACGAACCAACGAGGCAGTCGAACCGGCCAAATCGGGCCGGCCTCCTCGGGATACTACGGCCTTGATTACATCCGGTCGCTCGGCAGCAGTCATAAGCGCCGCCGCCGCGCCGGTGCTAGCTCCGAACAGGCCGATGCCGTGCCCGCCGACCTGCGGTTGAATCGCTAGCCAATCCGTAATCGCAACTAAGCGCTCCGTGAGGAGCTCGATGTTAAAACGCAAATGCGCGTCGATTTCGTCGTCCCGTTCTTCCTCGGCCGTCAGCAAATCGACCAATAACGTCCCAAGTGAGTGTTCGTTCAAGACTTCCGCCACGTACCGGTTGCGGGGGCTGTGCCGGCTACTACCGCTTCCGTGAGCAAAGAGTACGACACCTTTAGGCCCAAAGGGCATGCTCAGATCTCCCTGCAGCACCACCTCTGCGGCGGGGATAGATACCGAGGTGTGTTCGATCAGAGTCTCGCCGGGCTTCATGTCGGCAATCTCCTTTTGTTGTTCCGAGTGCAATCTGACTACCAGCCACGGAGCGCGCGCACGCAAGCGTTTCTTGCCATATGAACGGAGGAACGTGGGTGATATACCCCAGTTCTCGATATTTAGCGCTTAGTCGCACAGTCAACGTCCTCGGAGTGAAGCCCCTAAGTCCAATAGCCCGAGTTGAGCACGTGATAACCTCTGTTGAAGGCTCCGTAACGCACGCATGCCGCAGTCTACAAGTGTCCACGCCGAGTTTGTGCGATGAAAAAGGGTTCTCGAAAACCTGCGAAACGACCGGCCAGAAGTACTCGTACGGCGACAGCTCGCAGTGGAGCGAGGTCGCCAGGAGAACAGAAGCTCATCCCGGCAATCCTGAACGCGGCCAAGGACCTGTTGGTCATAGTTTTGGACCGCGAAGGACGTATCCTGCAGTTCAATCGAACCTCTCAAGACCTGACCGGTTACTCGCTGGAAGAGGTGAAAGGTCGGCGGTCTTGGGAGTTTCTGCCAGTCCCGGAAGAAAGAGCTACTGCGAAGAGCCGTTTCGAAGAAGCGCTCAAGGGCAGGGCGATGCACGGAGAGACTCATTTGCTCACGAAACCAGGTCAGCGTCGTTTAATTGCATGGTCTACCGTCTCGGTAAACGATGGCAGGACTGTGAACTATGTGGTTTGTACGGGTGTGGATGTCACCGAGCGTGAAGAAGCGCAGGCGCAAGCGCGGAACAGCAACGCCGCGTTGCTTCAACACCAAAGCGAACTGCAGAGCTTGACGGCTCGCCTTCTTGCTATTCAAGAAGCCGGCAATAAGGACCTGGCCCGGGAACTGCACGACGATCTCAGTCAGAGGCTCGCCGCATTGGGGATGGAGGTTTCGACGCTACTCCAGCCCTCTGTCAGATCACCCGACCCGCTCCCTGAGCGTATCCGTGCTCTCAGCACTAGAATCAATGGCTTAGCGGAAGATGTTCACGCGATGTCCAGGCGGCTCCATCCCGCTATCCTCGATGAGCTTGGTTTGGAAGCCGCGCTAAAGGAGGAATGCCTCGGCTTCTCGGCACAGCTGGGCGTCCCCGCCCATTTCGAATCCGAGGGTGTCCCGGCTCCCCTCCCAGAAGACGTCTCTCTGTGCCTCTATCGGGTGGCTCAGGAGAGTCTTCGAAACATCGCCAAGCATGCTAGCGCGACGAGTGTCCGTGTAGCGCTTCTGGGCGCCGAGGGAGGCCTCACTCTCCGCATTGAGGATACGGGCAACGGTTTTGATCTCAATGAAGTCAAGGGCAAGGGCGGGCTTGGCCTGATCAGCATGGAAGAACGAGCGCGGTTGGTGAATGGCAAGCTCACCATCAAGTCACAGCCTGGAAAAGGGACGACGGTAGAAGTCTTCGTGCCCCTGAAAACGAAATGAACCGCTGGAGACTCCTGCTGGCTGACGACCACGACATTGTCGTCGAAGGACTGCGCCGCGTCCTGGATCAACCCGACCTCGAGATTGTGGGTGTTGTCAATAACGGGCGTTCCTTGCTTCGTGCAGCTCAAGAGATCCAACCCGATATCATCGTTACGGACGTCACGATGCCGCTGCTCAATGGTATCGATGCCGCTCGCCAAATCCGCAAGATTAATCCTAACGTGAAGATCATCTTTCTCACGATGCATCCGGATGTCACCTTCGCGACCGAGGCCTTGGCCGCCGGGGGCTCCGGCTACGTGTTGAAGAATTCCGCAGGGGACGAACTGCCTACGGCAATTCGAGAGGCGATGAAGGGACACATCTACGTCACGAAATCGATCGCGGAAGCTGTGAAGCACGGGCTTTCCTCTCGATCCAATACCTGGCGGAGTCCCCTGGACAAGCTAACCTCACGTCAGCGCGAGGTGTTGCAGTTGCTGGCGGAGGGGCTCCACATTAAGGAGATTGCCTCCAGGCTCAATGTCTCTCCGCGCACTGTAGAGTTTCACAAGTACCGCATTATGGACGAGCTTGGCCTTCACAGTGCAGCTGAACTCGGCCGATATGCGGCAAGGCACGGGATTGTCACGTAAACAACACATTCCACAGGGTCTCTAGCCGACAAAACTAGGACTTTTTCTAGTGGTAGGCCTGGGCATGCCTAGGGTATTCTCTAGTTGCCTTACTCGAAGAAGGTAAGAAATTTGAGCTGTGCAATTACAGGAGGCGGAGCTGACGTATGCAAGTTGAAGACCTGATGACGAAGGACGTTTCATTCTGCAATCCAGGCACGAGTGCCGCTGCAGCCGCGGAAATCATGTGGACCCGAGACTGCGGTGTTCTTCCGGTTCTAGGGGACTCCGACCGGGTCGTCGGCATCGTGACGGACCGCGATCTGTTTATCGCCCTGGGGACAAGCAACCGCTCCGCTTCCGAGGTGCCGGTGGGTGAGATCATGCAGCGGGAACCTGCTGTCTGCGCTCCCGACGATGATGTGAGGAACGCATTGAGGACCATGGCGCAGCAACGAGTACACCGTTTGCCGGTGGTGAACAAATCGGGAGCACTAGAAGGAATGCTGTCCATGAATGACGTTGTGCTCCGGGCCAAGCCGGGGACCGATGGCGTCTTCAAAGACGATGTGATTCGGACGCTCAAGGCGATCTGTGAACACCGGCAGCCAGCTCAGTCTAAACAGGCGAGCGCGTAAAGAGACGTCACGCGTGGCGCGGCCCAAACGAGCGGTGAAATATCGGACGTCGGAGGGGGCGCCCTTCGCGGGGCTGGAGGCGGGAGTGAATTCCATGCTGCCCGTCGCTCCCCGCGCGAAGGGCTCTGCGGTGGGAAACAGACGCTGGGGTGTCATCTTGGCCGGCGGAGACGGAACGCGTCTCCAGCAGTTGACCCGGCTTATTTGTGGGGATGACCGCCCGAAACAGTTCTGCCCCTTGATCGGCAAAGACACTTTGCTGGAACAGACACGAAAAAGGGCGGAACGAAGTATCCCCTGGGAGCAGATCTTATTTCCCTTAACGAAGAGCCATCGAGCCTTCTACCTTCAGGAGCCGGGGATCCGCCCGTCGCAGAGAATTGTACAGCCGGTGAACAAAGGCACCGTACCGCCGATATTGTACAGTCTTCTGAGCATAGAACAGAACGATGAGGAAGCTATGGTGGCGATCCTGCCATGTGACCACCACTATTCGGATGAGCAAACCTTCACAGCTGCTTTGGACTCCGCCTTTGATCTCGCAGCTCAGCGCACCGATTCGGTGGTGCTCCTGGGCGCTCACCCGCAAGGCCCGGAAGTCGAATATGGCTGGATCGAGCTAGGGCCATCCACCGGCGGCGATTCGTTCCGCGTCCGAGGGTTTTGCGAGAAGCCAGCCGTCCATGTAGCCCGGGAACTACTCGAGCGAGGATCGCTCTGGAACACCTTCGTGATGGTGGGGCATGTGCGCAGCTTTCTTAAAATGGTGAACGCGGCCCTCCCGGGCTTGGTGGAGGCGTTCCGCAAGAGTCTGATGTGGGCCGGTACGGAGGTGCACATCGAGGATTCACTCTTCGAGCGAATCCCCTCTGTCAACTTTTCGAGGGAAGTCTTGGCGGTTCAGACCAGGCGACTCGTCGCTCTGCGGCTGGGCCTTACTGACTGGAGCGATCTAGGGCATCCCGAACGTGTGATGGCCGTCCTCCAGGCGGCCGGCTTGGAGCCCTGGTGGATGAAGGAGTGGCATGTACCGAGGCGGCTTCCGGCCGTTGCGGCGCCACTTACAAAGCCAGCGGTAGCGTAAATTGAACTGGGAAACGAAGGCAGCACAAGTCCAAGATGACTAATACTGGCGGTTCTGCAGTCTCGCTGCTCATTATCGATGACAATCCCGGAAGCCTGGACCTTCTTTCAAGCGCACTGGCACAGTCAGGTTTGGAGATCCTCACGGCCTCCGATCCGGAGGTTGGGCTCGACATCGCTTGCGATCGACACCCCCAGATAGTTCTTACGGATCTGGTCATGCCGCACTTGAGCGGCCTGGATGTGCTCGAACGCATCATGGAAATCGATCCGTCGACGGATGTGGTGCTGATGACGGCACACTACTCCTCTGAATCTGCGGTGGAGGCGATTAAGAAAGGCGCCAGCGACTACCTGAATAAGCCAGTCTCAGTAGCGGCTTTGCGCGAGCGCATCGGAAGGCTGATAGAAGATGCCCGTAGGCGCCAACGCGCACTGAATCTCTCAGACGAGCTGCGGGCCACGTCGGAATTCGAAGGAATTGTCGGCCGTAGCCCCCTGATGTGGGAGATGTTCTCGCGCATCCGCCGGGTGGCGCCGCACTACCGTGCGGTGTTGATTACCGGAGGTACGGGAACCGGAAAGGACCTGGCCGCTCGTGCACTGCACCAACTAAGTCCGGTTCCTTCGGGCCGCTATGTCGTGCTCAACTGCTCCGCCGTCGTCGAGACTTTGTTCGAAAGCGAGTTATTCGGTCATGTGAAAGGATCGTTCACGGGAGCGACCCACGATAAACCCGGTCTGTTCGAACACGCGCATGGCGGTACGCTGTTTCTGGACGAGATCGGGGACATGCCGCTTGCGACCCAGGCGAAACTTCTCCGCGTGCTGCAGAACCAGGAAGTACAGCGCGTTGGAGCGCTGAACGCCCGCAAGGTGGATGTCCGCGTCATTGCTGCCACGAATCATGACCTGCCAGCCCTCATTGCCGAAAAACGCTTTCGTGAGGACTTATACTATCGACTCTCCATGGTCGAGATCCAGGTTCCGCGATTGGCCGAACGCAAGGAGGACCTCCCATTACTCCACCGCCACTTCGTCACCCGGTTCGCTGCGCAATACGGAAAAAAGATACGCGGATTGACTCATCGCGCGCAAATCCGGCTTTCACAACATTCCTGGCCGGGCAACGTGCGAGAGCTTGAGAATGTCCTGGGGCACGCTGCCATGATGAGTTTGGGAGATGTGATTGACGTGCAAGATCTCCCAGCGTATCTGCAGGCCGATACTGAGCATGCGGAGCCAGTTGGGGCACCACGTGCTCCGTCTGTTGGTTCACTTGAGGAGCAAGAACGGGCCTTGTTGATACGCGCACTTGAAAAAGCCGCGGGCAATCAGTCGAAGGCTGCACGCATGCTCCGGATCGGCCGTGATGCGCTCCGGTACAAGCTCAAGAAGCATAATCTTGAGGCGCCGGATTCGGGGCGGGCTTCCGCGGCTGTGGGATGATTCCAGTGGCCAGGAACTCGTCTATGATCTCTCGTCTAATCCGAGTAGTTCCTGCGCAAGGATTGGAGTGATCGAGAGTCTCACGATGTTCCGGCGATCAACCCCCGCGGGAAGCGGGACCGAGTCCGTGCAAAAGATCCGCCTCACGCCGAACCGGTACAAGTCCTTCCATCGCGCGCCGGTGAACAGACCATGAGTCACCATCACATGGATCTCGTCCACTCCGGCTGACGAGAGCTTTTCACAGGCGGAGACCAAGGTGCCGCCTGTGTCCAAGATGTCGTCGACGATCACTACTTGGCGGCCAACGTCTCCTATGGGCCCAGTGTGAGTGATTCCTGTCTGAGTGCGGCGCTTCTCGAAATAGGGAATCTTGCTCGGCCTCATGCCCGCGGCGGCCCGAACAGCTTCGCAGCGGCCGATCGCGCCCTCATCCGGGGCCACGATCGTAGCGGCGCCTAGGCCGCATCGGTTTATCGCCTCCGCGAATACTCCCGCAGGGGAGAGCGACACGACAGGCACGGAGAATAGCCGCTTGGCTTCCTGGCTGTGCACATCAACAGTGATCAGCCGATCGCAGCCCGATGCCTTAACAAGTGAGCCGGCCCATGCAGTCGCCAGGCTTCGGCCCGGTTGGTCTTTGTCGTGTCTCGCATATCCGAGGTACGGAAAGACCGCGCTAACCTGACTGGCGCCCTCTTTCTTTAGCGTATGTATAAGCAGTGAAGATGAAAGAAACTGCTCATCCGGAGGGGCAATCGAGCCCAAGAGTACACAGTGTTGTGCGATGACTGGAGTTATCACATGCGCGTGAAGTTCTCCATTCTCGAAACGGGCGACTCTAAACGTCCCAGGCTGCAGTTTCCAGACTGCGTTTTCCAGCGCCAATGCGATTTCCGTATAGGGCTCGAATGCAAAGAGAATCACGATCGTGGGTTCGCGGGTCGCGACCGTAGCACGACGACCGGATAGGACTGTTGCGCTGGGACCCCGTCGCCAAGAACTTCAAGCAGCGGATCGATATCGGCATGCACGGCAATCTCTGTGCGAAACAAACCACGCCGCACCGTGCTTACAAATCCGGTCATGTCCGCGGTCAGCCGAATGCTGATCTCAGGAGCTAACAACGCTTTGAAATTCATTTGCGTCTCCTTCACCGCTTGTAGAGCACGGGCACTGCCATTTCCTGAAACGCCTCTCCTCAATTCAACGGAGGCCCGATCACCGGCTGACCGGAACATAAACCCTGCTCGGGGACACCAGTTCGGCATTTGGCACCTCCGTGACGAATCTCACGTCGCGGAAGCCAGCCTTGGGTGCCGGTTTGAATAGAACGGTGACGCGGTATTGATGAGCCAAGTGCTCGGCCACGTCCTCAAGGTACGGGGCGAAGGAAACGGGAGGACCGAATCCCAGCATGTAAGCTTCGCCGCCGGTCTGTTCGGCAATCTGGGCGAGGTGACTCTGGGCCCAGTTCAGGCGCCAAGGGCTGTGGCCCGCATGGCCGGTGCTGGGCATGTAGATTGCATAGACGACAATCCCCTGGCGCTGGGCGTCTGCGATGGCTTTGTCGAGGTAAGGATTCGACGGCTCCGTGCCACTGAGCGAGTCCGCACCGCTGGTTACCAGGACAACTTCATGACGTGCCGAGCTACTGGGCCACCGCTTTATGAGCTCACTCAGTGACAGATACGGGCTTGGCCCCCCAGTCCACATTGGGACTCGTAGCGTTTGAGCTGCGTGGCTGTGATCCGTTGTGAGGTTCTGCACGATGTCCACGGTTCCATGGTTCATATAAGCGATGCCTACAGCCGTCGTTGCGGGCTGAGTTTCGATAAACTGTCGCAGATCCCCGAATTGCGAGCCGAGGTTCGTGTCTGAAGAGTCGTCCACCAAGAGAAATAGTTCAAGACCCGCATGCTCGCCTTGGAGAGGAACCACGTCGGTTACCCGGAGACGCTCATTTCGCTGGTACGCCATGACATCCTCTGGATGGAGCGACGGAACATCCTTGCCATGCCGGGCTTCGACGGTGACGACCATCTGCACTGGCACCAGTCCCGAGGGAGTTTCCGCCTTGCCCTGAGCCAGGAGCAGCGCACTGCTCATTACGAAGCCGGAGATGAAGAGTAGTTTGCTCATATGTCCCTTCCTAGCGGTGCCCGCCCCGCGAAGAAAATCCGCCTCTGGAGGACCCAGGCATTCGGGGAAATGTCGTCCGGGGAATTCCCGGCGACTGACCCTGTTGTCCGAACTCCCCTTGCCGCGATTGACCCAGGGAACGCGACATTCGGCGGTGACTGAGCCAGCAGAAGCGGTAGGGCGAGGCAACTCAGGGGTAAAAACTTGGGCAAACGCATGGTTCTTATTACCTCGGTATTTGGGTGAGCACGCACGGTACCAACCGCTCACAGCACGTGCGCGTTCTCACCAGACGGATGTCCTACCTGCGACTGGATGCTGAGCGTCGCATCAAATGGGGCAAATCACGCAGCATGCGCGCGGAAACTCAAGCAACTCGTCTAGGCTGCGTCTTTTGGGTGCGTTGCTTGTGAGTTGGTGTCGATTGTCCTTAGTGCGCTGGTCGGAGAGAAGCAACGGAACCCTGGTGCTCACGCAAGTTAAGACGTGTGACAGACGAGCTCTCTCTGAATCGTGCGAAGATCGCCTTGCAAGGTGTCGCTGAAACTTACCGGGTACGGAGCCGATGGAGCTTCCAGCTTCCTGAGATGTTCCGGTAGCCGCTGCAATTCCAATCGGAAGCGCCTACGGGACTCTTCAAGATCGACGTCGCCGGTTCGGCGGCCTTGCCTCATCATGGGCTGCAGTAACTTCTCACCGGGCAATTTCTCATCAAATCTCCCGATTACATCGCGTACCATTTGCCCCGCGTCGACTTGCCGAAATACCTGTTTGCGGCCTGGGTAGAGCACTTTCTTAGGGGAAAGTTTGAGACGTCCTTTGCCACCGTATTCCACCAGTTTGTACGCCATGTCGAGGTGCGACGCGCCCTCCATCACGGCCAGCTTTGTCCCAACACCAAACGTATCGATTGGTGCTCCAGCATTGACCAGATCCTGGATCTGGTATTCGTCGAGCCCGCTGGACGCAAAGATCGTCACGTGCCCCAGGCCCGCCTCATCCAGCATTTTGCGGGTCTGCGAGGCCAGACTGCCCAGATCGCCGGAATCGAGCCGCACCGCCCGCACCCGGAACCGATCGCCGAGCTTTCGGCTCAGGTCGATGACTTTGCGGACGCCTTCCAACGTGTCATAGGTGTCCACCAGGAGCGTGGTCTCGGGGTATAGCGCTGCGAACGCTTCAAATGACTCGGCCTCGCTATCGTGCGCCTGCACGTAGCTGTGGGCCATCGTGCCGAATACCGGAATTCCGTAAACTAAACCTGCAAGAACATTGGAAGTTCCGTCTCCTCCCGCAAGGTAGGTAGCGCGGGCCACCTTGAGAGCTGCGTCAGTCCCATGGGCGCGCCGCGAACCGAAGTCTACAACGCTGCGACCTTTGGCGGCTTCGACGACGCGCGCCGCTTTTGCTGCCGCCAAGCTCTGAAAGTGGACCTGGTTCAACACCAGCGTCTCCATGAGTTGTGCTTCCAGAACCGGCGCGATCACCTGCACCAGCGGTTCGTGAGGAAAGACAAGTGTTCCCTCCGGAATCGCATAGACGTCTCCGGTAAAGCGCAGACCTTCGAGCTGCTGTAGAAATGCATCCGAGAACTCGCTGCGCGTCCGCAGGTAGTCCAGTTCTTCGCTGCTAAAACGGAAGGTCGCCAGAAAGTCGAGAACATCTCCGATTCCGGCCGCGACGATATAGTTGCGATTCGCGGGCATCTGGCGAAAGGTCAGCTCAAACACCGCCAGTTGGTCCATGTGCTCGGCGGCATACGCCTGAGCCATGGCGAGTTCGTAGAGATCGGTGAAGAGCGCTGACGTCGTCATATTGATTCTTCGGACAGTTCAGACTGCGCCAACTTGCGGATAAAGTGGGTCAAATCGCTCAAACTGTCTGTTCTCCCACAACAGGCCCTCTTTTTGACGTCTACGTCTGGCGTTTCTATCTGCAGCCGAGAGGCCAATTTGGTTCCTAAGTTGCTGTTGGGATGTCGAAGATAGGAAATGCCGTTATGCTCGATGCGACGCTACCGATAGTCAAGGACCTGGTTCGCGATGCAGCTCATCCCCTCACGGGAGCCGGCACCGACTATGATCCTTTGCTGGCATTCATAGGCGACGCTCACTTTGTGCTGCTCGGCGAGGCGTCGCATGGCACGCACGAGTTCTATCGCCAAAGGGCCCAGATCACCAAGCGCTTGATCCTGGAGAAAGGGTTCACTGCGGTTGCAGTGGAAGCGGACTGGCCGGATGCATATCGCGTCAACAAGTACGTCCGCGGTCAGAGCGCCGATGCCGACGCAGTCGAGGCGCTCGCGGGATTCAGGCGTTTCCCCGCCTGGATGTGGCGCAATGCAGACGTTCTTGATTTCATCGGGTGGCTGCGGGCGTACAACGACTCACTCCCATCCGGCGCCGAAAAAGCCGGCTTCTATGGACTCGATCTCTACAGCCTGCACGCCTCCATCGAGGCAGTTCTGGGCTACTTGGACAAAATCGATCCGGAAGGTGCGCAGCGAGCTCGGCACCGGTACGCGTGTTTCGAACACTTCGGAGAAGATCCCCAGGAGTACGGCTATGCTGCTGGATTGGGATTGAGTCACACTTGTGAATCCGAAGTGGTCGCTCAGTTAATCGACTTGCAAAGGCGTGCCCGGGAATATGCGCAGAGGGACGGACGGATCGCAGCCGACGATTTCTTCTACGCCGAACAGAACGCCCGGCTGGTGAAAAACGCGGAACAGTATTACCGCACCATGTTTCGCGGGCGAGTCTCTTCCTGGAATCTGCGCGACACACACATGACCGAGACGCTCGATTCCCTGAGCGAACACTTTGCGCTCCAGGGCCAGAGGCCAAAGGTCGTCTTGTGGGCCCACAATTCACATCTGGGTGACGCGCGCGCCACACAGATGGGCCGGGCAGGCGAGTGGAACGTCGGACAACTGGTACGCCAACGGCATGGCGAGGATTGCGTCCTGATTGGTTTCACCACCTATACCGGCACGGTCACGGCGGCCTCGGACTGGGGCGGCTCGGCGGAGCGGAAAAACGTTCGTCCGGCAATGCCTGGCAGCTATGAGTCGTTATTCCATGACATTGGGATGCCAGCGTTCCTGCTAACTCTGCCGCCGAGTACGCACGTCGCCAAGGGACTTCGGGAGCCCATGCTGGAACGAGCCATCGGTGTTATCTATCGTCCCGAATCCGAGCTTGCGAGTCATTACTTCCACGCCAGACTGTCAGATCAGTTCGATGCGGTCATTCACTTCGACCAGACTCGCGCCGTCGAGCCCTTGGAGCGAACCGGGGAATGGGAAGTTGGCGAACCGGCGGAGACATTTCCTTCGGGAGTATAGGCCATGCTCAAAAAATCAAGCGGCTTGCGCTGTGAATCGGCTGAGGGCCAACCTGGTGGCATGCTCCCCGGCCGAAATCATTCGCTCGATCGCCTGCGAACCAGGAATGTAACCGGCAAGGGGAACCCGAGGGTGGATGAGCAGATCGGTGCTACGGACAGCCGAGTGGTAATGCGCAGGGTAAGTACGACCTGCCTGGGGGTGATGAAGATCAATGCCGACCCCGCGCAATAATGAGCTGAGTTCCCAGACATCGGAGCCGATGATGAATTCCGCACCCATGGTCCGGCAGGCTTCCGAAGGCAGGACGCACGCAATACCGCCGTCTTTAAGCCGCTTTCCTTCGCGTCGGACAGGCCGCCGGATGCCGCGCAAGGCGCAGCTGGCGCTGATCGCAGAGCCAAGATCGCCCTTGGTGATCATCACCGTTCGCTTCCCTGGCAGTTCGGTGGTGGTGGCGGCGAACGGGAGCTTCAGGTCCGCGAAGGTGGCAGGGAGATGCTCCGCGCAGAACTGCTCGAGCATCTCGCCGTGCAGGAGCTTGGGCCAGAATGTCCTGCGCGCCAATGCTGCAATTTCGCTCCAGTCCATGCCGGCGGCCAGCATCGCACCGATCAAACTGCCCGCGCTGGTTCCGGTGATGACGGCCGGCTTAATGCCGGCTTCGGCTAGAGCCTTGACGACTCCGATATGGGCAAGCCCCCGCACGGAACCGCCGCTTAGAGCCAATCCAATACGGTGGGAGCGAAACTGA
>Ga0209517_10003507_pt1 | contig 21252 bp, 21 predicted proteins | sample PeaSoiMetSII2010_FD_187695 | JGI IMG/M metagenome (GOLD analysis project Ga0209517, IMG submission 187695) | Peat soil microbial communities from Weissenstadt, Germany - SII-2010 (SPAdes) (version 2) | ecosystem: Environmental > Terrestrial > Soil > Wetlands > Peat | place: Germany...
CCGACGAAGACAAGATCATCACGATTGAGGATCCGGTCGAGTACCAGATTCGCGGCATCACCCAGATTCCGGTGAACGAGAAGAAAGGACTGACGTTCGCGCGCGGACTGCGGTCGATCCTGCGCCATGACCCCGACAAAATCATGGTCGGCGAAATCCGCGATACGGAGACGGCGCAGATCGCGATTCAGTCGGCACTGACCGGGCACCTGGTGTTCACCACGGTCCACGCCAACAACGTGGTGGACGTGATCGGGCGCTTCCTCAACATGGGCGTCGAGCCCTATAACTTTGTGTCGGCGTTGAACTGCATTCTGGCACAGCGGCTGGTGCGGCTGATTTGCGAATCCTGCCGCACCGAGGTGCATTATCCGGCGGAAGTGCTGGAAGCGAGCGGGTTAGACCCGGCACAGTGGGGACAGGTTCCGCTGTATGAGGGGCCGGGATGCATTGAGTGCGCGGGCACGGGTTTCCGCGGGCGAACCGCGATCCACGAACTGCTTGATTTGAGCGACCGCATCCGGGAAATGATTCTGGCAAAGCGGCCGACATCGGAGATTCGGCGGGCTGCGCGCGAGGAAGGCATGCGTTTCCTGCGCGAGTCGGCGCTCGAGAAAGTGCGGCGGGGCATGACCACACTGAAGGAGATCAACAAGGTCACGTTCATTGAGACCACGCGGTAAAGAGCGAGGTTTCAAGGTTTCAAAGTTTCAGGGTTTCAAAGTTTCAAGGCTCTAGAGTTTCAAGGTTCAGCGTTCCCTGGCAAAGTGAGCAACGTTGAAACCTTGAAACGTTGAAACTCTGAAACTTTGAAACGTCCCCCTGTTCCCGCTCAGCTATTGCAATTCTCGGCGGTTGAGTTTCTCATTTATAGAGGAGAGTTGCCCAGAAGGCGTTCTTGAGAATGAGTCCGAGTTCGAACATCCCGAAACCGAAGCTGGCCTGCGAAATCGCGGCGGACCGCGTGCTGGCCGGCCGCCTGACGGACAGGGGCGAAAGCCTGGAAGCGTTTGCCACGCGCGAACTCGAGCCGGGCAGCGTAGTTCCTGATCTGCTGGAGAATAATCTGCGCCAGACAGGGGCGGTGCGAGCCGGGATTGAGGCCGCGCTGGGCAGCCTGGCGGGACGGTCAAAAGATGTGATCGCGGTGGTACCCGACGCCGCGGTGCGCGTGATGCTGGTAGAGTTCGACACCCTGCCCTCCGATCACGAGGATGCGCTTGGGGTGGTGCGGTTCCGGCTGAAGAAATCGCTGCCCTTTGATGTGGAGAAGGCGAAGATTTCCTTCCACGCGCAGAAAGTGAACGATGAGGTGCGGGTAGTAGCGGCGGTGGGGCTGGCCAGCGTGATCGAGGATTACGAGGCAGCGTTCCGGGCTGCGGGATTCAGTCCGGGGGTGGTGCTGCCCTCCATGCTGGCGGCGCTGGGCGCGGCGGATGGGAAGCGGCCGACGCTGGTGGTGAAAGTGGATGCGCACACGACCAGCATCGCCATCCTGAATGATGACCAGCTGCAATTGTTCCGCACGCTGGAAAATCCGCGCGGGGTGACCATCACGGGCGAGCAACTGGCGGAGGACGTTTATCCGTCGGTCGTGTTCTTTCAGGACACCTATCACCTGAACATTGAACGAATCTACGTTGCCGGGCTGCCGGAATCGGGAGGAACCGCGGCAGCACTGCAGACGCACACCGGCGCCGAGGTGCAGGAATTGGTGGCCTCGTCGCAATTGGGGGTCGGCGCGAGCCCATCGGTGCCGCGGTGGAGAATGGCAGGAGTGGTAGGAGCTTTGGTTTCGTAGTGGAGCGGCGGACGCCCTCGTCCGCCGTGCCCCGGACGAGGGTGTCCGGGGCTCCAAGAGAAGATTATGCGTCTTGACATCAATCTCGCGAGCCAGCCGTATGAAGATGCGCGTCAGTTCTGGATGCGCTGGGGCACGGCTGTGGTCGCGGTCGGCTTGCTCACCCTGATCCTGCTGACGCTGGATGTGACGGGCTGGATCAATGCACGGCGGGACCGGGCCGCGATGGCGGAAAAGCGCGCCCTGATCGCCGATCGCGACCGCCTGCGGGCCAGTGCCGAAGAGTTCCTCAACCGTCCGGAAAACCGCAGCACACGCGACACGTCGCAGTTGCTGAATGAACTCATCGAGCGCAAAGCATTTTCCTGGACACGCGTGCTGGAGAATCTCGAGAAGGTGATGCCGGCGCGAGTGCACGTGGTGGCGATTAATCCGCAATTGAATGAAGACAACGAGCTGGGCCTGAAGATGACGGTCGCAGGCGATTCGCGGGACCGGGCGATCGAACTGGCGCGACGCATGGAAGAATCGGGGCGCTTCGCGGATACCAACATCACCGGCGAGCGCTCGACCCAATCCACCACCGGCGATACCGAACAGATGGACATTGTTGCCACCTACATTCCGGAACCGCTGTTTGCGTCCTCGACAGCGCCGAAGACAGAGTCGAAACCGAAGCCGAAGCCGGCGAGCGGCACGCCCAAAGGGAGCACGCGCTGATGCCGGACCTGAGAAAAACGCGGAAGAACCTGAAGACCGCGCTGGCGATCATGGCGGGCGTGGACCTTTTGGCGGCGATCGTGTATTTTTCGCCGCTGGTGGGGTCGGCGGAATCGAGGCGGCAGGAGTTGAACCGGCTGCAGTCCGAACTCAACACCAAGACGCGGCAGGTGGCTCCGCTCAAGGACCTGCCCCACAAGGTCGATATTGCCAGGCACCAGATCGTTGATTTCTACAAAAAGCGCTTCCCTGCCCAGGATTCGGAAATCGTGGACCGGTTTGACAAACTGGCTGCTGCCAATGGAGTTGCGGTCGAGCAGACGACATACAAAAGGGAAGAAGAGGGACCGGGGCAGTTGCGACCGGTGGAGATCCAGGCGGACCTGGCCGGCAACTACATCGCTCTGGCGCACTTCATCAACGCGATGGAACGGGACGAGATGTTCTTCATCATCAACGGTGTCACCCTCGGCGGAGGGCCGCAGGGACCAGTCAAGCTGAGTGTGAAGCTTGAGGCGTACTTAAAGGTGGGATCGTAGTGCAACTGGGACTTGAGAACAGGAAGAAGACGATGTGGGCGGCGGCGCTGGGCGGGCTGGCCATTCTCGCCGTGGCATATCAGTTCATCCCCATGCTGACGGGGCCGTCGTCGCCCGATTCCAGTGCGCAGGCAGCGGCGCCCGCCGTCCCGCGCGTGAGAGCGCATGCAGGAGTGAAACCTGGGAAGAAACCGCGGGTGGAGAGTCTTGATCCCACGCTGCAGTTGCCGCTTCTGGCGACCAGCGAATTGACTCAATACCAGGGAAATGGGAGGAACATTTTCATCTCGCAGGCGGAGGTGGAGATTCCCAAGCCGGGAGCTTCTCCGGTGACGGACGGGAACAAGAACCCGGAGGCGGAAGCCCCGTACCAGGGGCCGAAGATTCAGCCGCCGCCGCCGATCCCCCTGCAGTTTTATGGTTTCGCGAGCAGAGCCGGGGAACCGAGGAAGATTTTTCTCAAACAAGGGGACGATGTGTGGGTAGCGGGCGAAGGCGAGATTGTGGACCGGCGCTACAAGGTGATCCGCATTACGCCCACGTCGGTGGAGATTCAAGACGTGGTCAATAGCGGTCCGCCGCAAAGCATTCCGCTGACGCAAGGGTGAGGGAAGAAGTTTCAAAGTTTCAGAGTCTCGAGGTTTCAGAGCTTCAATGAACACCGCAGCGCTCTGCGCTCGAAATCTTTGAAACGTTGAAACCTTGAAACCTTGTTTGCTATGGCTTTCCATCTCCAGACACGGCGCGGGTGGCGGGGCGAAGACGGCTATATTCTGCTCACGCTGCTGCTGGCGATGGCGTTGATCATCATCTTCGCCGCAGCGATCGTGCCCACGATCAAGTTTCAGATCGAACGCGACCGCGAAGAGGAGATGATCCACCGCGGCGTGCAGTATGCACGAGCGATCCGCTGTTATTACAAGAAGTTCTCGCGCTATCCCACCAAGATTGAGGATCTCGAGAACACCAACAACCTGCGCTTTCTGCGCAAGCGCTACAAGGACCCGACAAACTGCTCCCAGGGAAAGTGCCAGGACTTCAAGTTGCTGCATTTCGGCGAGGTCAAGCTGACTTTCAGCGGAGGAATCGGAGGCGGCGCCATTGCGGGCGCGAGCCCGATCGGTTCTCCGGGTGATCAGAGCGGAGCCGGAGGGCTAGGGCAGACTTCGGCGTTTGGAGGAAACAGCGGCTTGGGGCAGTCTTCTGGTTTCGGCGGGAACAGCGGATTTGGGCAGTCGTCTGGTCTCGGCGGGAACAGCGGATTTGGGCAGTCGTCTGGTCTCGGCGGAAGCAGTTCGTTCGGGAATTCCAGTTCGGGATTTGGAGGGAATCAGCCCTCTGCCAATTCAGCGTCTGGATCGGATAGCTCGCAGCCCTCTTCTCAAGATACGGGGGCGGCGGGATCGAATCCAGCGGCTTCCAGCGGCGACACAAGCGGCGGTACTTCCCCCAATTCCGGAGATAAACTCTCCGGTCAGGTTTTCGGTGGGGGACCCATTGTGGGTGTAGCGAGCTTGACCAAGAAGACTGGCTACCGCGAGTTCAACCACAAGAAGAAATACAGCGAGTGGCAATTCATTTACGATCCGGGAACCGACCGCGGCGGCCTGCTGATGACGCCGTACCAGCCGCAGCTGCAAGGATTCGCGCAGCAAGGCACACAAAATCTCAACGGACAGAACGCCGGCAACAACCCGTCAGGCAGTGGCGGCTTTGGCAGCACTTTCTCGGGGACGCAGAACAATCCGAATTCGCCTTCGTCGGGAGGGTTCGGAGGGTCCGGCACGTTGAGCCAGCCGAACAATCCGCCGGAGCAGCAACAATAGGGCAGGGTTGACTTCAGCAGCGCTGTGACTCAATCTCGGCAAGAAGAACGGCCTCATCGCCGGGATGAGGCCTTAGACCTGAGTGGCCCCTGCAAAAAATCAAAATCCCCGCCCTGTCTCGCAAAGACGGCGAGACAAGGACGGGGCACCCGCAGAGTCCTCGCCTTACACGCTGAACGACGATCCGCAGCCGCAGGTGCTCTTCACGTTGGGATTCTCGAACTTGAAGCCGGCGCCCTCGAGCGTCTCGACGTAGTCGACAATGCAGCCATTGAGATACATCACCGAGGTAGCGTCAACAAATACCTTGAGACCGTCCATGTCGAAGGTCTTGTCCATCATGCCGGCGCCGTTGTCAAACTGCATGGAATAGGAAAAACCGGAGCATCCTCCGCCTACCACGCCGATGCGCAAGCCGGCGGGAACGGGGGTCTGCTGGGCCATGATCTCTTTGACTTTGGCGACAGCGCTGGCAGTCAGGGTGACAGGTGGCGTCTTCTTGGTAACTTCCGGGACGGTTGTAGTGGCCATTCGTATCTCCTTGGCTTTAAGCCGGTTAATTATAGCAGAGGCCAGTTTCCCCGGGCAGTACTGGCGGGTAACCACGCCAGAGGAAAAGAGCTAAAGCATTGGATGCGGCGAGGGGGCAGTTCGTCGCATACTTGGCGGCTGTGTTACGCCTTCCGAACGGTGGGATTTTCTTGGCAGGGACCTTGCCAAACGGGGCTATAATCATTGGCGTTAGGGTCTTCCCCAGGACTCGGTGCAGGGTTCAGCGTGCCCCGCCCGGCCGGAGGAAAGCCCGCTGCTGGGTTGGAATCCGAGGTGGCTTATGGAGCACGCGCTCACTGCGGTAGCGGTGGTTTTCGGAGTCTTCGCCGTCGGTCTGATCATCCTCCTGATCTATAAGAGCACACTCACGATGCATGAGGATGACCAGTTGTTTTTGGATGATGCCAATTCGCACATGCAGGAGGAGCAAACCGAGCTGTTGACCCGGGTCAACCGGCTGGTGCTTCCGGTGCGAGTGTTCAGCATCGGCTCGGGGGTATTTCTGCTGGTGCTGGTGGCGATGATTATCTACCAGAAGCTGAACGAAGTGCAGTAAAGCCGCTGGCGGCCTTGCGGGACCGGGCAATATTTTTGCGGAGCGCAACCAGAGGCGGTCGCGATGCTCAGTCGCGAGACCCCGTTTGTGTGTCCCTTCCGTGGCATGGCTCTCGCCGTGAGGGCTGTGTGGGCCGGGCCTCAAGGTGGGAAGACCTGCCCCATGCACAACCTTTCGTTAAAACGAACTTCTGGGACGGGCCGCAAGTATCGCCGGTCGACGCGATCTATTCTAAAGATTTCCAAGCAGTGGAAGCAGCGGCGCAAGGGGATGCAATCCTATTGGAAACGGGTGCTGGAATCGGACAAGTTAGTCGGATAACTCATGGGTGCGGATGGCAGGCGGGCAACGTTTGCCGCACCCACAGATTCCTACGGCGGGGAGTAATTGCGTTATGCATGCGGCGCCAGCAGAACTGACTTCTGACGTTGAGACCAGGCCAAGCCATCCTTCACCGGGTACGGAACAACCGGCGAGTGGCGGCCCACATCGCATGTGGCTGCGCCGCGGAATTGTGATGGCCGCGGCGGCGATCGTTGTATTCGTGATTGTGCTGGTCGTGACTCACAGCAAGTCTCCCACTGCCGGAAACGGGACGCAGTATTCCTCTGTCCATGGGGCACAATTCCTGCGTCTGAAAGGAACGACGGAAGCGGTGCAGTCACGAGCGATCCTGGTGCCGGTGCTGGAGGGGCAACAGGTTCCCACGCTGACCATCATCCGGCTGACGCAGTCGGGAGCGCACGTGAAGCAGGGGGATCTGCTGGTGGAGTTTGACCGGCAAGCGCAGTTGCGGGACTTCATGGACAAGCAGGCGGAATATAGAAAGCTGGTGGACCAAGTCACAGAGGAACAGGCGAAGGAAAATGCGGCGCGGGCCAAAGATGAGACCGAACTGAAGCAAGCCGAGGACAATCTGCGTAAGGCGGAATTGGAAGTGCAGAAGGCGGAACTGGTCTCGAAGATTGACGCGGAGAAGAATCAGGAGAGCCTGGAGGAAGCCCGGGCCACGTTCGACCAACTGCGCCAGACGTTCGACCTCAAGCGCAAGGCAGCCCAGGCGGGAATTAAGATTCTCGAGATTCAGCGCGACCGTACCCAGCAGACCATGATGCACGCTCAGGGCAATGCCGACCTCATGCAGATTCATTCCCCGATTGAGGGCGTCGTCGTGCTGAACTTGATCTGGAAGCAGGGGACGATGGGCGAAGTGCAGGAGGGCGACCAGGTTGAGCCCGGAAATCCATTTATGCAAGTGGTGAATCCTGCGGTCATGCAAGTCCGGGTGCTCGCCAACCAGGAGGATTTTCCCAGCCTGCGGATTGGGCAGACCGCGAAAGTGCGGCTAGACGCCTATCCGGAACTGGTGTTCCCGGGCAAGGTGGAACAGCTGGCACCGATCGCCGAGCACGGCAGCTTCTCCGATAAGGTTCGCTTATTCGCGGTGATTGTCTCGATCCAAGGGAATGACCCCAAGCTGATGCCCGACCTTTCCGCGGCCGTGGACGTAGACTTGGTGGGCCAGAGCGCGGAGCAAGTTGAGAAACCAGGCGCCGAAGGCGGTTCGTGATGAGGGAACGATTCCGTCAGCTTTGGATTCGACACAAGGTGATAACGATTACCGTCGTCGTGCTGGCGGGCTGCGGAGTAGTGCTGGGGGCGGTTGGCCTGAGCAGGCGATCGCCTACGGTTCCAACGTACCAGGTGAAACGCGATGAATTTCTCGACTCGTCGCAATTCCACGGCGAAGTGAAGGCGCTGAAGTCGATGACGATCAGCGCCCCGGCGGAAGCGGGCGACCTGCAAATTGTCAAACTGGTGGCGGATGGCGCAGCCGTCAAGTCGGGCGAGGTGGTGGTTGAGTTCGACAAGACGAAGACGGAGCAGGATCTGGCCCAATATGGCTCTGCGCTGAAGTCGGCGGACGCGAGCATTGAGCAGGCACGGGCCCAGGCGCAACTGACGGAAGAGGAAGACAAGACGGCGGTGCTGAAGGCAGGCTACGACGTGGAAGCGGCAAAGCTGGAAGCCAGCAAGCAGGAAATCGTTTCCAAGATTGAAGGCGAGAAGGCCCGGTTGTCGCTGGCGGACGCCGAGCAGCGGCTGAGTGAGGCCGATACCAAACAAAAATCGGATCGGAATCTCAACCAGGCGACAATTGAGAGCACGGAACAGGCCCGGAACAAGGCCAAGTACGACGTGGAGCGGGCAGAGCATGCGCTGGCCCAGATGAGCGTGCGCGCGCCGTCAGCCGGAACGATCAGCATTTTGCAGCACTGGACGGGCTCCGGTAGGGCTCCGTACCGCGCCGGAGACCGGGCGTGGCCGGGGGCGGCGATTGCCGAGTTGCCGGATGCTTCGACCCTGCGAATTTCGGCACGCGTGGATGAAACGGAGCGCGGGAGGTTGGCGCTGAAGCTGCCGTGTACCGTGCAGTTGAATGCCATCCCCGACCGTCAATTCACCGGGCACATCGAGTCGATCAGCGAGATTGCCAGCCTGGATTTTTCTGGAGTCTTTCCACCAGCCCGTAACTTTACCCTCGAGATCATCCTCGATCAGACGGATTCGCGATTTAAGCCTGGCATAACCGGGGAGGTGACCGTGATCGTGGACCGCGTGCCCGACGCGATCAGTATTCCGGCGCAAGCACTGTTCCAGAAATCGGGGCACACGGTGGCCTATGTGTGGGAGGGATCGCAGTTTGAGGAGCGTGAGGTTCAGGTCGGCAGGAGAAATCCGGACAAGGTCATGATTGCTCAGGGGCTCGATGCCGGAGAGCAAGTGGCCCTGAAGGAACCTGCAGGAAAGGAGTAAGCGCCATCGGAATGAGAGGGCGACGCGCAATCACGTGGGCGGTGGTGGCGGTGGTGCTTTGCGCGGTGGTTGGGGTAGTGGCGGCGGCGCGGCGGGCCGCGCCCGTGACGGCCGGAGACAGCATCCCGACCAGCCGTGTGAAACGTGGCGATCTCGACATGAAGGTATATGCCACGGGAGAACTGCGCGCCAGCCATTTCGAAATCATGACCGCGCCCCCCATCGGCGGGGGCTCGCTCGAGATCACGCACCTGCTCCACACTGGCACCGTGGTGAGGAAAGGCGATTTGGTGATCGAGTTTGATCCCACCGAACAACGTTACAAGCTGGAGCAGAATCGCTCCGAGTTGTTGCAGGCGGAGCAGGAGATCACCAAGGCGAAGGCCGACGCCGCAGTGGTGACGGCGCAGGATAAGGTCGCGCTGCTCAAGGCGCGGTTCGACGTGAGGCGGGCCGAGCTGGACGTACAAAAGAACGAACTGGTCTCGACCATTGACGCGCGCAAGAATGATCTGGCGCTGGATCAGGCCAAACGCGTGCTGGCTGAACTGGAACAGGACGTCAAGTCGCGCAGCGCATCAAATCAGGCCACCATCGCACTGGCGGAGGAAAAACGCAACAAAGCCAAGCTGGCCATGGACCAGGCGCAGCAGAATATTCAGAAGATGCGGGTCACCGCCCCCATGGACGGCCTAGTCGCCTTGGAGAAAAATGAGAACGCCGCCGGCGGAATCTTTTGGGGCCAGTCTCTGCCGGAGTTTCGCGAAGGCGATCAAGTAGACGCAGGCCGAACCGTGGGCCAGGTGATTGATCCCAGAGAGATGGAGCTGACGGCAAAGGTGGGAGAGCTGGAACGCAACAACATCAAAGAGGGGCAGTCCGTCAATATTGAGCTCAATGCGTTACCGGGAATCAGCTTTCATGGCACGGTGAAAACGCTGGGTGGCATGAGTAGTCGGCGGTTCTGGGAAGCGGATACTAACGCCAAGTTCGACATGACGATCGTGCTCACCGGCAAGGACTCGCGAATGCGGCCAGGGCTTACGGCTCAGGTCGTGATTCACGGCGACCCGCAGAAGAACGTGCTCTATTTGCCGCGCCAGGCCCTGTTTCTGAAGGACAACAAGCGCGTGGTCTATATCAAGGACGGAAATAATTTTGCGCCGCGGGAAGTGCGGATTCAAGCCGAGAACGAAAGTCGCGCGGCGGTTGAGGGAATTGGCATGGGTACGGAAGTCGCATTGGTAGACCCGACTGCTCCGACCAAAACGCCGAGTCCCGGCCAGCCCGCACCCGGCGCGGCGGGAGGAGGAACGCCCTAGTGCCGACTCCCAGGCCAGAGACCGTCGCACGTGTCTTGCGCGGTTCCCATCAGTGGCTGCCAGACCTGCAGTTGGGACTGCAGAACCTGCTGCTGCACCGGCTGCGCTCACTGCTGACGATGCTGGGCATGATTTTTGGCGTCGCGGCGGTGGTTTCCATGCTCTCAATCGGCGCCGGCGCGCGGCAAAAGGTGATGGCGCTGATCGAACAAATGGGTGTCCATAACCTGATTGTCGAAGCAAAAGAGACCACAGAATGGCGAGCCCATCAGCAGGTGCGCAAGATCTCTCCCGGACTGACGTTCGCCGATTACCGCGTGATCCGGGATGACGTGGGGGACATTGTCGCGGCCACGCCGCGCAAACGGATGACGCCTTCGAAGACGATGCCGAAATCACAGCAGGATCCGCCAACCCTGTACGGAGTCAATCCGAGCTACTGGAAAATTGCCGGGCTGCAGGTGTTGGAAGGAAGGTTCTTCACCGACGACGAAGACGCGCAGGCTGCGCCGGTGTGCGTGCTGGGCGCGGCCGCCCGGTCCAGCCTGTTCGGCGCCGCTGATCCGGTCGGGCAGTACGTGAAGGCCAACGAGGTGTGGTTTCGCGTGATCGGGGTGGCCGCGCCGCAGCTCAGTTCGCAAACGGAAGTGGCCGGAGTCCCCACGCAGGATCTCAACAATACAATCTATGTCCCGGTGAACTCGGCAGTCTTGCGTCTCGAGGACAACTATAGCGACGTGCGCGACGAAATCGACGGAATGTATCTGAAGATTCGCGACGATGCCGACATGGGTTCAGTGGCGCAGTTGGTGCGGGCCATCCTCGATTCGTCACATCATTCGGCGGGAGATTTCAGCGTGATCGTGCCCGCCGAGTTGCTGGCAGAACAAAAGAGGACGGAGCGATTGTTCAACGCAGTGATGGTAGCGATCGCCTCCATTTCCCTGTTGGTGGGCGGGATCGGAATCATGAACATCATGCTGGCCAGCATCCTGGAACGGACGCGGGAGATTGGCGTGCGGCGGGCGGTGGGAGCGCGGCAGGGCGACATCATTCGTCAGTTCGTGGTCGAGGCCATGCTGATTTCGTTTGTGGGTGGAAGCTTCGGCATTGTTTTCGGCTTCTTAATGTCACGGCTGATCGCGTGGCTGGCAGGCTGGTCGACGATCGTAACGGTCAGTTCGATTCTGCTGGCCTTCATCGTTTCGATCTCCGTGGGACTGGTCTTCGGGATTTATCCCGCCGTCAAAGCCGCGCGCCTGGACCCGGTCGAAGCGATTCGGTACGAATAAATTGTTGAGTTTTGATTGTTGATTGTTGAATGAAAACCGACAGCCCGCAGTCAACGAATTCAATTCAACAATCAAAAATCAACAATCAACAATGCTGTTATTTCTTGCGGAACGTCTGCAGACACGCTTCCATCAGATATGTCTGGAGGATTCAATGAAAGACTCTCGTCCCTGGCTATTCTTTTGTCTTTTCTTCCTTTTCGTCGCGCAGGGTGTGGCGCAACAGAAAGAGGGATACCGCGAACTGGTCACGCAGCAAGTTCGGTCGGGCAAACTGGGGGCGCCGGAGCATCTGCGGAACTACCTGGTGGAAGGCAAGCTGCGCCTGAGCCTGCGCGATGCGGTCGTGCTGACGCTGGAAAACAACAGCTTCGTCCGGATTCAGGAGACGCAGGTGGAATCGGCCAAGGTATCGCTGCTGGGCGCGCACCAGCCGTTTGATCCGCTGCTGACCGGTAGTTACAACGCAAATAGCGTTTCGTTCCCACCCGGCAGCACATTCCAGATCACGGGGGTCCCGACCGCACCCACGACAACGCTCGCGGCCCAGTTCAATTACTCCGAAACGTTTTGGACGGGGACAAACGTGCAGGCCGGCCTGAGCAGCACCAACGTTCAAACTCAGGTGAACCCTCTCAATCCTTCCGTCACTACGGCGTTGAATTTCCAACTCACACAACCCCTGCTGAAGAACGGATGGCGGTTTCCGAACGAAGCACCGCTGGTCATTGCGCGGCGCAATCTCGAGCAATCGCAGGCCAACTTTGCAGCTCAGGTCAGCAACAGTATTTTGCAAGCGGTCGCTCAGTATTGGGCGGTAGTGGAAGCGCGGGGAAACCTGGACGTCGCGAAACGGTCTTTGGAGGCGGCTGAAGCCTCGTACAAGCGCGACAAACGGGCGCTGGAACTGGGCGCGTTGCCGCCACTCGACATCTACCGCTCGGAGTCGCAGGTGGCTTCGCGGCGGGTACAGGTGATCCAGGGCGAATACTCGCTCAAAGAAGCGGAAGATGCGCTGCGCATGACGATCGGTGCGGACCAGGATGCATACTTCGAGGCGCTCGACCTGGAACTCACCGAAGCTGCCGAACCCGAGGGCGAACTGCGCACCAGTGACGCAGCCACCGCATTGCAACAGGCGCTGGTGAAACGTCCAGAGGTTGAAGTAGCGCGGCAGGCCCTGGCCATTGACGACACGCGAATTCGCCTGGCGCACAATCATCTGCTGCCCGAACTCGACCTGACCGGCATTTATGCCGGCAACGGCGTGGGCGGCGCGCAGTTCAACGCCATGGGCAACAAGATCACGAGCTCTTCGCTGAATCAGTTGTTCGGGTTCGGCTACCCGACATATGGCGGGCAGTTGTCGTTAACGCTTCCCCTGAAGAACCGCGGAGCCAAGGCGGAACTGGGTAATGCGCTGGTATCGCGGCGCAGCGATCTATACGGAGAACGGCAAGTCCGCGAGCAAGTCATGCTCGACGTGAACAACGCCGTCCACCAACTGGAGCAGGCCAAGCTCAGCATCGCGGCCGGCAAGGAAGCCCTGGACTTGGCCAAGAAGAACACGGCGGCTGAACAGCGCAAGTACGAGTTGGGGCAAGGGACAATCTTCCTGGTGCTGGAAGCGCAGACGGAGGAAGCGACGGCGGAGCAGACCCTGCTGCAGGCGCAAGTTGGCTACCAGCTCGCGGTGGCGGGACTGGACCATGCGACCGGGGAGTTGCTCGAGCCGTATCACGTGCAGATTGCGGAACTCGCGCACTAGGACGGTGCGTCGTGGGACTCGCTGGCGCAGGTGCCGCAAAGCGCACCTGTCTGATCAATCTCTCTACAGCCTCAGCTTCTTCTGCACCGCTTCCAGAATCCGCTGATGTGTCTGGCGGGGCGTGCCCTGCGCGTCCACGGTTACAACCCGGCCAGGTTCCCGCCGGGCAATCGCCAAATATCCTTCACGCACGCGGACAAAGAACGCCCGCGTTTCCTGTTCGAAGCGATTCTCGTCGTGGCTTCGGTTGGCACTCCTCGACACGCGCTGGTTGCGGCGCCGCGCTCGGCCGAGGCTGGCTGCCGGGTTTGAATCGAGCAACAGGGTCAAGTCGGGCTGCAGATTCCCGCACAGCACGCGGTGCAACTCGCGCACCGGCTCGCTCCCCAACCGCCTCCCGCTCCCCTGATACGCCTCCGTCGAATCCGTGAAACGGTCGCAGAGCACGATGTTGCCCGCGGCCAGCGCCGGTTCGAGCACCTCGGCAATATGCTGCGCCCGGGACGCGAACATCAGCGCCATCTCTGCCAGAGGAGAAAGCCCGGCCGTACCGGAGTCCAGCAAAACCTTGCGGATTTTTTCTCCGGTCGGCGTGCCGCCGGGCTCGCGGGTCTCCACCACTTTATGTCCGGCCGCAGAGAGCGCTGCTGCCAGCATGCGCATCTGCGTGCTCTTGCCGGTTCCGTCGAGCCCTTCCAGCGTAATAAATTTTCCGCGCCGGGACATCTGCCGCATGATAACAGCGATGCATCCCTGTACGCTCCCCCTCGCGGACTGCTATAGTCTTAAGCTTCTGCCGCACAAATCGGACGTTCATCACAAAAGATGGGGGCTTGCCCTCGCCGTGCGGACGGCGCCCCCACGACGGCCGCCGCGACGGCGGCGCTACTGGGAAGGGCAGCTCGGGACTCTTCGCCTCTGAGGTACAATCTCATCCGTCCATGACTCTTTCCCGCTGCGCTCCAATTGCCCTATTTTTCTTGCTCTCTCACTCACCCACAACTCCAGCGCAGACCTCCATCCTCGGCTTTACGGCTGCCTCCGCCGCGCGTCAAACCGAAATAGAAAGCAAATTCAAGTCCATCCCTACCCCCGACGAAGAACGCCGCCAGCACCGCATCTTCACCGCCGAGCCGCACGTGGCGGGATCGAAGCGCAACAACGAACTCGCGGACTACATCGCCGATGAATGGCGCAAGCAGGGCGTGGAAGACGTCATCATCCGCCGCTACGACGTCTACGGCACCAATCCAAAGTCCGCGTCGCTCGAAATGATCGCGCCCGTGCACTATCAGGCGACTCTTCGTGAAGCTCCGCTCGACGCCGATCCCGACTCGAAAAACCCTGCCATCAGCGGCGCGTGGCTTGGCATGTCGATCTCCGGAGAAGTCACAGCGCCCGTCGTCTACGCCCATAGCGGTAATCCCGAAGATTACGACCTGCTGCGCAAGAACGGCATCAGCGTCAAGGGCAAGATCGTGCTGGTGCGCTATTCGAATCCCTACAGTTACCGCGGATTCAAAGCGCTCACCGCGCAGCGCGAGGGCGCTGCCGCCATTCTCATTTACAGCGATCCGGCCGAAGACGGCTACAAGAAAGGCAAAGTCGATCCCGACGGCCCATGGGGCCCGGAATATAAAATCCAGCGCGGCGCCATTACGTACGACTTCATGGCTCCCGGCGATCCGCAAACACCCGGATGGGCCTCGGTGCCGGGTGCGAAGCGCATTCCGATCGAGCAAGCCATGTCTGCTCCGAAAATCATGGCCCTTCCTCTTTCCTGGCACGACGCACGGCCTCTGCTCGAAAACATGGACGGCCCGCTCGCTCCGGAAGACTGGCAGGGAGGATTGCCCATCCAATATCACCTCGGCGGCGAGGGTGTGAAAGTCCACTTGAAAATCGAGATGGACAACGGCATCCAGCCCTACTACGTGGTCGAGGGCCGCATCCGCGGCGAGGATTTACCGGACGAATGGGTCGTACTGGGCAATCATCGCGACGCGTGGGCCTTCGGTGGCGTCGATCCCTCAAGTGGCACGGCTGCAATGATGGAGATGACCCGCGCCCTCGGCCAACTCGTCAAACAAGGCATGCGCCCGCGGCGGACCATCGTTGTCTGCAGCTGGGATGGCGAGGAAGTAGGACTGACGGGCTCGACCGAATGGGGAGAGCAATTCGCCGACGAACTGCGAGCGAAAGCGGTTGCTTATATCAATGTCGACGAGGCAACCTCGGGCCCGAACTTCCACGGCCAGGCGGTCGCGTCGCTCGCGCCTATGCTGGTCGAGACCACCCGCGCCTTGCAGGATCCGTCCGGCAAGAGTCTGTACGACGCGTGGAAGGCAACGGTTGCGCGCGAGAAAGAAGAAGGCAAGCAATCCGGCCAGATGAACGATTCCGGCATCGCGAATGAAAGTCTGGCCGATACCCGCATCGGCAGCGGCTCTGACCACACCGTTTTTCTGAACTTCGTCGGCATGCCCGTCATCGGCTTGCAGTTCGACGGAGACTACGGCGTCTACCACTCCGCCTACGACGATTTCTTCTGGATGAACCACTTCGGCGACCCCGGCTACCGCTATCACACGCTGATGTCGCAGTTGTGGGGAGTGACCGCCCTGCGCCTGGCCAACGCCGATCTGCTCCCTTTCGACTTTGCCACCTACGCCGCGAACATCCGCCAGTTTGTGGATGAATTAGAAAAAGGCAAGAACATGTGGAGACAGCCGCCCTCGGCTGTCCAGCCGGGCGAAGCCCGGCAGGCACAACTGGACCTCAAGCCGATCCTCGACGCTATCGATGCATTTGAAGTTGCGGGAAAAAAGCTAAACAATTCGCTAAGGGAAAAGCTCGCATCCGGCCAGATCGACCCGAAGCTCGCGGCCACTCTGAATCACGGCATGATGCAGGTCGAACGCAACTGGCTGAACCCCGATGGTATTCCCGGCAGGCCGTGGTTCAAACACATCCTCTACGGGGCCCGCTTTACCTACGCCCACCTCGAATTGCCAGGATTGACGGAAGCGGTCGAAGCGCGAGACTGGCCCAGGGCAAAGCAACAAGCTGAAATCCTGGAGCACGCATTGGAGAACAACACCAAACTCGTCAACGAACTGAACCAGCGCCTGCTTCCCTGACTGCCTGCACAGTAAGACAATCGCAGAAGGAACTGCACGACCGCTTTCTCAAACCGCTGCTTCTTCATCAGCAGCCTCTTCCTGCGCTTCGTCGTCCTCCATGAAGGCGAAGACTTCCTGTTTCTGCCACACCGGCGCGAACGACTGGCGGTGCAGCGGCGAGGGGCCGTAGTCGCGCAGCGCGGCCAGATGCTGCGGCGTGCTGTATCCCTTGTGCGAGGCCAGACCATAGGCGGGGTAGACTGCGTCCCACTCGCGCATCATGCGATCACGCTCGACCTTGGCCAGAATCGACGCTGCCGCAATGGAGGCCGAGAGCGCGTCGCCATGAATGATGGCGTCTTGCGGCAGTTCGCAGTCGAGGCGCATGGCGTCAACAAGGAGGTGATCCGCGGCAGGCACGAGCTGTATCACTGCGTCGCGCATGGCCACGCGCGACGCCTGGTAGATGTTGATCTCATCAATGCGAGCCGCGTCCACGGCAGCAACAGCCCAGGCGATGGCGTGCTCGCAAATGCGTATAGCCAGTATCTCCCGCCGCTCAGGCGGGAGCAGCTTGGAATCGCGCAGCCCGCGCACCCGGTAGGCAGGATCGAGAATCACGGCCGCAGCCACCACGGGACCGAACAGCGAGCCCCGCCCGACTTCGTCTACTCCTGCAACTCGCTTCGCTCCCGCTTCCCAGGCTTTCTTTTCGTAGCGCAGCGTGCAGCGCAGCTTCTTCAGCAAGCGCAGCTTGGCCGCTGAGGCGGAGAGCGGCCGCGTGGGAGGCGATTGGTCCACCGATGACAAGGGAATCGCAAACATCTTCGTCGAGAGAGAGGAATCGCGCAAGAGGGATTTGAGGTCCCGGCAAAAGGAGGCGCAGCAGATGTGAGCCGGGCTCGGCTCGGCGTTGGCCGGGTCGAGAGCCTCTCGACCCGGATGCCGGAGAGTTCCTTCTACGTTTTCTCGACGTCGCGCAGGCGGGCGGCTTTGCCCCTGAGGTTGCGCAGGTAGTAGAGCTTGGCGCGGCGGACCTTCGACGAGCGCACCAGGTCAACCTTGTCAATCACCTTGGAGTGAATGGGGAAAATGCGTTCCACACCCTGACCAAAGCTGATCTTGCGCACGGTGAAACTGGCCTGCGGCCCTTTGTCGCGCTTGATGACCACGCCTTCGAAGGCTTGCAGACGTTCCTTGTCGCCTTCTTTGATTTTCACATGGACGCGCACGGTGTCACCTGGACGGAATTCGGGAATATCGGTGCGTTTGGTCCTGGCCAGCAGTTTTTCAATGATTAGGTTCGACATGGTCATTTATCCTTCGTCTTCCAATTCTGGGTCTTAGGTCTTGGGTGCTAGGTCTTAGGCCGTGGCCCAAAACCTAACACCTCTTCATTCGCGATCGCTACTCTTGGCCAGCTTGATGCGGGCCAAAATCTTCCTGTCTGCGTCGCTGACTTCCACGCCTTCCAGCAGATCCGGGCGGTTGCGCAGCGTTTTCCTCAGCGCCTGCTCGCGGCGCCAACGGCGAATTTCCTGGTGATTGCCGTTGATCAGCACCTCCGGCACCGGCATGCCACGAAATTCAGCCGGGCGTGTGTAATGCGGATAGTCGAGCAGTCCGCCGGAAGCGCAAGTCGAATCCGGACCTTCGTCTTCTGCTGCCGCGGCTTCCCTTTCCTCCTGCGCGGTGAAAGATTCCTGCCGGGTTGAAGCCGCGTTGCCCACTGCTCCCGGAAGCAGCCGCGTCACCGCTTCGATCACCACTGCCGCGGCGAGTTCGCCGCCGCTGAGCACGTAGTCGCCGATCGAAAGCTCCCGATCGGCAAGAAACTCGGCGACACGCTCGTCCACGCCTTCGTAGCGCCCGCAGATCAGCACCAGACGCTCGAGCGCCGCCAGTTCCGCCGCCACTTTCTGCGTAAAGCGCTGGCCTTGCGCCGAAAGCAGGATGACGGATTGCTTCGCGCACCCGGCCGCATGGTCTCCTGTTCGAACTTCGCGCGACGGCAACTGCATCGACTCCAAACATTCAAAGAGCGGTTCCGGCTTCAGGACCATGCCTTCGCCGCCGCCGAAAGGGCGGTCATCCACGGTGCGGTGCCGGTCGTGCGTGAACTCGCGCAAATCGTGGACTTCGATCTTCACCAGGCCCATTTCCGCGGCCCGGCGGGTAATACCGTAGTCGAGTGGTCCACGAAAGAAGTCCGGAAAAATCGTGACAATGTCGGCCTTCATCTGGCGAACCCAAAACCTTCAACGCAGAGGACGCCGAGGGCACAGAGAAACTCATTTCTTGTTCTTTCTCGACCGCCCTCTTCCCGCTTCCTGTTCCTGCTTCTCTTCCGCCGTCACCGGAGCATTGACTTCAAGCATGCCCTCGGGAAGCTGCATGTGTACTTGCCTTCGCGCTGCCTCCACACTCTCCAGGTACGCTTCCACGAATGGCACATCGAACTTCTTCCCTGCGCCATCGGCAACAATCAGCAACGGAGCTTCGCCGGCTCCGAACTGCACGTCTTCAATGCAGCCGATCTCGCGGCCGTGATCGAAAACGGTGCAGCCGACCAGGTCGCTGACGTACGTCCAGCCTAGCTCAAGCTTGGCGCGTTCGGCGCCTGGAGCCTGCAGTTCGGCTCCCACCAGGACTTCCGCGTCGGAAATCGAATCGACGCCGCGAAACTTCAGCACCAGCAAACCCTTGTGCGGCCACAGATCTGCGATCTCCAGTTCGCGGCGGGAGTCGTTCTCCGTAACCGGCTCCGCTTCTTTTGCTCGATCCGGCCCCCGCCTTGCACTGCCCACGGGGGGCAGTGCGAGCAGCTTCATGCCTGCGGCGAACCGCTCGGGCACGTCGCTGTGCACCTCAACCGCGACCTCGCCGTGACGGCCCTGGGTCTTCAAGACGCGGGCCAGTGTGATGAAGTCCGTGCTGGCCGCATAGTCGGCGTTGTCTTTCGCCCCTGACGGGGCTCCTCTATCTCTCACTCGCTCACCCACGGCTCACGCCGTGGGCTGCGCTGTTCCGCCGCTTCGCGGCTGAGCGGACATGACGCGGAGGGTCTCTCCGCCACTCCGAACTACTCGATGATCTCGAGCGTGTACCGCTTGTGGGCACGGTGGCCGGCTGCACTCAACAGCGAACGGAAGGCGCGAGCCGTGCGTCCCTGCCGCCCGATAACCTTGCCCACGTCACTCTCGGCAACTTCCAGTTCGATGACGCCGTCATCAAACTGCTCGACGAAAACCTCGTCGGGCGCGTCCACCAGCGCCTTCGCAATCAGTTCAATCAGAACGCGCACGTCTGCAGAGGGCTCAGTCATAGTCTTCAGTTCTCACGTGGAAATTGAGGCGGCCTGTCCTACTCGACGGCAAAATCTGGCTGATTCTGGGACCCCTGCGCCCCTTGCCCTGGGCTCAGGCCGCCGGGACTGGCGCCGCCGGAGCCGGAGTCTTCGAGAACAGTTTGTTCACCCGCTCCGACATTTGCGCGCCCTTCGATACCCAGTACTCGACGCGATCGCGCTTCAGTTCGACACTGGCGGGGTTGGTGCGGGGGTTGTAAGTCCCCACCACTTCCACCGGGCGGCCGTTGCGCGCGCGCGATTTCTCAATCACCACAATGCGATAGTGCGGTTGTTTGCGCGCACCTGTGCGCGCCAGACGAATCATTAACACGAGACGGTTATCCTTGTTCCGGAAGAGTCCGGCGAGGTCAAGACGAACTCTTATTATGCCGGAGGTTAGGCGGAATGGCAAGGGTCATGGCGGGAGGGTAGTGTTCTAACTTTGCCCTTTGTTCACCACGGAGTCACAGAGTCACGGAGAAAACATCGTATCTGCAAAACCCAGAAGATGAAGGGCTGGCCAGCAGTCGGGTTTCCCTGTGTCTCTGCGGTGAAAAAACCAAATAGGACAGTACCGACCTGGTATTTATCGTGGTTCCTGAAGCGAAGTGATGCTAGGCTATTGACCATTCTGCTCGACCAACATGATTCTCGACGCTCTCCATCGCCTCGCCAACCACAGCCAGTCGCTCGGCCGCGCTGAAGCCCGCGCCGTGATGGCCGAGGTTCTGACCGGCAAGTGCACCGATGCGCAAATTGCCGCGTTGCTCATCGCGCTGCGCATGAAGGGCGAAACCGTCGAAGAGATCGTGGGTTTTGCCGAAGCCATCCGCGCAGCCGCAGCGCCGTTGCCGATCGAACGGACCAATTCCGACAAAGCCTCCGCTGATGCCCTCGCCGTTACCGGCACCGGACGCGACTCTCTGGCCGAGGAGTCGCTGGTCGACACCAGCGGCACGGGTGGGGATGCCAGTGGTACATTCAATATTTCAACTGCGACGGCGCTGGTGACTGCTGGCGCGGGCGTTCGCGTGGCCAAGCACGGCAATCGCAGCATCAGTTCCAAGTGCGGCTCCGCCGATGTGGTCGAAGCCCTGGGCGTGAACATCCAGCTTTCGCCCGAGCGCGCGGCGCGGTGCCTTCGCGAGGTCGGCATCTGTTTCCTTTACGCGCCGAATCTGCATCCTGCCATGAAGCAAGTGCAGTCGGTGCGCCGGGAACTGCGCCTGCGCACCATGTTCAACCTGCTCGGACCGCTGACCAATCCGGCGCGGGCTTCCGGACAGGTGGTGGGTGTGTATTCGCTCGATCTGGTGGAGAAGCTGGCCGAGGCGTTGAGCATGCTGGGCCTGCGGCGGGCGCTGGTCGTGCATGGACTTGACGGCCTGGATGAGATCACGATCACCGGCACGACTCGCGTGGCCGAAGCTCGCGAAGGTTTGGTGCGAACGTACGAGGTCGAGCCGGAGGAGTTTGGGATGACGCGGGCAACGCTGGCGGATATCTCCGGCGGCGATGCAGCGGAGAATGCGGCGATTATTCGAGCTGTCCTGGGCGGGGAAAAATCGCCACGGCGCGATGTGGTGCT